>Ga0209713_10002498_pt1 | contig 11413 bp, 16 predicted proteins | sample ArcOceMetagenome_3_FD_187444 | JGI IMG/M metagenome (GOLD analysis project Ga0209713, IMG submission 187444) | Marine eukaryotic phytoplankton communities from Arctic Ocean - Arctic Ocean- Svalbard ARC20M Metagenome (SPAdes) (version 2) | ecosystem: Environmental > Aquatic > Marine > Oceanic...
CCAATCAAAGCTTACCTAACACCACGAGCACTTGACAAGCGCCGCCGCACGCCTTCCTGCGCGGCCGGCATGCCTGACAGCAACCACACCCTGCCTCACTATGCCTGACAGCTACCACACTCTGCCCGATGCCTTGGCGCCACACCTCATCCCACATCTCGGACGCCTTGGCACTCGCCTTGTCTCTCATCAAGACAGTGCCGACCGAGGGGTTCTTCGACCATGCACGCCAGGCAAGTGAGGGAGGCGTAAGGCAGGCATGTGAGCGAGGCGTAAGGCGTGAGGGGTCAGGGGCCAGGCAGTCTTGCTCCTGAGTGCGTGGTGCATGCACGGGTGGGGCGGCCTGACTACTGTGACTACTGCGGTGAGGTACGACTGTGGTGCGGTAGCAGGAGGGGCTTGCTCAGCAACTCCATGCTACACCCGTACCCAGCACCCAGAGAGGGAGAACCTGGCGTGGTGCAGGAGGCTGACACCGGTATCAGCGTACTGCAGGGTGCTGTTGGAGCACGCAGCCCTGGCGCTGTCTTGGAGGTGGAGGAGGCAAAAGGCGTCTTGGAGCACACTTGCGTCGCAGGCCAACGCCGCCCGCTGCTCCACCGACACGCACTTGGCCGCCCGCAAGTCTCTTGAATCCAAGCCTGCAGTCGCAGCGCACGTGTGCGGTGCCAGCACCGCACACGGCAGATGGCGAGGCGGTCTCAAGGATCAAGATGAAGATGAACAAGGCGTGTCAAGCGCCATCAGGTCACCGCTTGACATCAGGTCACCGCACGCCGTGCGCTCGCGTGCCATGCCGCCCCCGCCGTCTGATCAGCTTTTCTGCCGCCAGCTTCACAGCTCCCCCCACCCCCGTTTGCGCTTGCCGCACGCGCATGGCAAGATGTGCGCCACAGGGCAGGAGCGGGAGAGCAGCACCTTCGAGGACCGAGCGTGAACAGTGGGCGCGGGCGAGCGAGCAGAGGCGCAGGACGGCACGGCCATTCGACTGCAGGCGCGTGTGTTGGAGAAGCCAGGGCCCGCCGAAGACGAGGATCAAGGCAGAGGCCTGGCTGCCATGGTCCACAGGGAGCAGGCAGCAGAGATCGCGCACCACACCCGAGGTCGCCTCCCCGAGCCGCCAGCCGCCCTCCACTTGCGTCTCCTCCGGCTCTTGCATGAGCGCCTCAAACGGGTTGACGCGTGTCTGCTTGGAACGAGGGCCTTCCCGTGGGCGCGGGGCCGAGATGGCCAACGCCGACTCGTCGCCCCAGCGCTCTGGCGCGGGGGTGGCCGAGGCCTCCTGGCCGTAGCCCGGTGCGCCCCACGCTCCGGCCCCATCGTGCCCCCGCGCCAGAGGAGAAGGCACCGCCGTTTGCGATGTGCACGCCAGCTCCCTGAGCATTTGCGCTACGTTGTACCGGCCGCGCGGCAGCAGGGGGAAGGGAGAGCTGGGGAGGGGGATGCCAAGCGGTGGTGACGCGGCCGCCGCGGGCGCGCCCTCGACCTTCATTTGCGCCATGCTCAAGCTCCGTGCCACCCTGCCCTTGGTCCGTGTGGCACCCGAGGACAGGGTGGACGCAGCACGCACGCGCACCGCGAGCGACTGCAGTTGCGCGAGATCCACCTCGCCGGATACGTCGCCAAGCCCGCAAATGGACCACGCGCCGGCCGCGTTGACAGCCACAGCATCCTTGCCCACGCAATGATACCCATATTGCACCAGCACTCTCCGCATGCGCGCAGGTCTCTGCACGGGCGCGCTCACAGCATGAGTGCCGTCCGCATGCTCCGAGGACGGGCTGCGAAGACCAGGGGGCATGTCCTCCCGCCTGCCTCGCTTGCGGCACTCGCCCGCGGCCTGCACCTCGGCGGCTGCGGCCGCATCGTCCCCGGCGCACTGCAGGATAGCCTCGTGCAGACTCGCGCAGTCGAGCGGAAACACGACGGGCTCGCCTGTTCGGGCGGTCACCGTCAGACTTCGGCTGCGCTTCGCCCCCGACCTGCGGCATGCGCCAGCCGCACGTCAAAACCCTCGGCGAGCATCCCCGCGCAGAAGTGGCGCGGGGGAGCGGCTGTGCGGTGCGTGCGGTGCGTGCGGTGCGTGCGGTGCTTGCGGTGCGTGCGGTGCGTGCGGTGCGTGCTGCGGTGCGTGCGGTGCGTGCTGCGGTGCGTGTGGCAGCTTGTGCCAGGTGCGGGACATACTGTGTGGCACTGAGGAGCTGCCCGAGCGCGCAGGCCAGGGGCGGGTCCCAGCCGTGCCCCGGCCGCGGCGCCGCCTGCAGGTGCGGGTGGGTGGGTGCGCCGGCGAGGGCGAGCAGCAGCATGCACAGCGGACTGCGCATCGTCGCCATGAGCGCAAACTACCCACGAAGTCGATTCGGCAGCATGCGGGAGCCGGCAGCACGCCGCCTCGCGGTGCTGGTGCTGCTGGTGGCGGCGCAGCCCTCGGCGCCGAGCGCTGAGCAGCGCGGGGTTGGTACGAGCTGGGTCCAGGTCTACGCGCGGCCGCGAGGGCCGCACGACGCGTGCCCGAAGGACCTCTCGGGCGTCACGGGCATCCTGGTCTCCGCCGGCTTCATGCCCGTGTGCAGCGTGGGGAGCAGCGGCGAGCGCATGGCGGTGACGGCCAACAACATCCGCATCGCAGGTGCGCACTGGGGCGCCCCGTTTGCGGTGCGCCTGCGCGGGGGCGTTCAGGGGGTGGACAGCGCCTGGTGCGCGCGCGAGGTCGGGGTGGCCAAGAGCAAGAGGCAGGCGCGTGTGGAGCGCGGCAAGAAGCTAAAGACGATCATGGGCGGGAGCAAGCGCCAGGGCCGCCACCGCAAAAAGGTGGCGCTGCAGGACCAAAAGTTTAAAAGCGAGTGGCACAGGCAGCGAGCGCTGCAGCAGGCCGACCGGCGCAAGGCGCGCAAGTGGGCCCGCAAGCAAGCGAACTTCACCAGTGCAGGCCCGTCCGTCGCACCGCCGCTTGGCCACGATGCGCCTGCAGACCGGCCGGGCTTTGCGGGTGGGTTGCCCGCGGGGCCAGAGCCCGCGAGCTCGGGCGGCACTGTGGCGAGTGCGGCGGGCGGGAGCGGTGGGCGCGACAGCGAGGCCGAAATCGAGTCTGTGCCCAGCTCCTTCCTGGCCGAGATGCAACAGCGAGAGGCAGACGGTGACGACTCGAGCATGGTTGTGCTCGACGGAGACGGCAATAGGGTCGAACCCCCTTCGCTCAAGTACATGCCAGGCAGTGGAGGCGAGGGCGCAAGCGACGACCTCTTCAGTCACATAGCTTCTGATGCGCCGTTGCGCCCCTACATGGACGCGCACGGCAACATCAAATGGATAGACCGCCGTTCGTCTGACAGTAAGCAACACGGCACGCAGATGCAGGACGCGGCAAAGCTGGAGCACCTGCGGGGTGGAGGCGACTGGCCTGCACAGGATGCACACGCCGCGAGCAGGGGCGGTGCCTTGGCCTCCTATGGTTCGCCTCCCCGCGCTGTTGGCATCCGCGATCTGGCCCGGCAGGACCAGGAGGAGAGAAGGAGGTTGTTGCGCTATGATGAGAGACAAGTTGCTGCTCTCGCCCATAAGGTTCTTTGTGCGTCCAGGGGGGAAGAGGCTCGAGGGAGAGTGTGTGAGAGGGAAAAGAGGGAAGAGAGAGGGGGAGTTGCCTTGGGGCACGGTTCGGGTCTCCGAGGACCGAGTGTGGTGCATGTGCTGTTTGGGGTCTGGTGGGTGGCTGCTTAGGTTTGTGCTGGCGAGCACGGCAGCGACAAGGCAGGGACAAGGCAGGGGCAGGGAGATGCCTCAGGGAGCTGCCGTGCGCCCGCCCGACGCCTTGTTCATGCCCTCGACAGGGGCAGGGAGATGGCTTGCGCGCTTGGCGGCTTGCTTGGTGGTCTGAGATGGCCTGAGATGCCTTGATACCTTCTGGCATGCCCTCCACCTGCCTCACATGCCTCACATGCCTCACATGCCTCACATGCCTCACATGCAGCTTGACAAAGGCCCTCACATGCCAGGTGCAGATGGCGCGCGAGAGACTGGAGGTGCGCTTCTTGCAGCGGCGCGTGCGCTTGCGGCGGCAGCAGGTTACTGGCCCTTGGGGCCCTTCCCGCCCTGTCAGCACCGTGCGTGTATTCACCGTGCGTGTGTTCTGCCGTCGCGTGTGCGCGTACCCTGCCTCGTAATCGTTGAGCAAGCCAACTTGCAACACTTGTTGCCCCTCGCCTACACTATCGCCTACTGACCCTGTGCCCCGCGGCCTACTGACCCTGTGGGCCAGAGCTGGCCGCGGGGCACAGGGTCAGTAGGCGATAGTGTAGGCGAGGGCTTCCCTCTTCCCTCTTCCCTCTTTCCTCTTTCCCTCTCTCTCCCCGCACAGATCTCTCCCCGTGTCCGAGTGTGTGCACGCGCTTTTGCGTGGGTGCTCGTGCAAGCACATGCGTCAGCCTCGTGTCTGGGCGCGCCTGTACCTGCACTGTATCTGTACTGTATGTGTAATGCGGAGGGGTGGTGACGTGGAGCGGTATCACTGCTCAACTCTTCTGCTCCTCGACTGCTTTACCAGATCGAAGACAGGCTTGCCCACTCGGGTGCTGCCTCTCATGGCCGGGCGGGCAAGGTGGGGGGCGAGGCGAGCGGACAGGCTGCGGGCGGCGACCGAGGTGTGCGTAGCTGGGCGCTGTCGCCTGCTGAGTCTGTGCAGCAGGAGCGGGACGCACTGCTCTATGCCAGCTCTCAAGCCTCGTCTGATGCTTGCCTCCACTCTGCCCAAGACGCCGACGAGGAGGAGGGTGAGGAAGAGAGTGACGAGGAAGAGAGTGACGAGGAGATTGGTACGCACGTGAGCGACCAGGAGGCCGATCAGAAAGAGAGGGAAGAGAGCGACGTGGTCACGGATGGGGCTGAGCGATGCTTTCTAGCAAACGCCGATGAAATGCAGGAGGTGGAGGTGTCATCATGCACGCCGAGCTCGGAACAGGACCGCGCTCAGCCTGCAACGCTGCCGCAAGCAGCCGCACAGCACGAGAAGAGGGAACTGGAGGAGAGAGAGGAGAAGAGGGAAATGGAGGAAGACGCCGAGGCGCTTGGTGCGCAGAGAGATGGGCGCGCTGTCTCCGCGTTGAATCATGCGCACGCTGCCTCGGATTGCAATCATCTGGATCCTATCTCCGAATTCGAACGCGCCGTGTCAGCGCGGGGGCACGGGCGCGTGGAGCAGCGGTGGCTGCCAGCACAGGGTCAGCCTTCGCCCCGCACACGCAAATTTCAGTCAGACGGGGGGCAAGAGGCAAAAGAGGAGAGCAGCAGCGAAGTGACCGAGTTTGCCGAGGCTATGGGTGCCTGCGATGCGCTCGGCCGGTGCAGCCACTCCCCGCCCTTTGTGTTGTGCCACCCACATTTATGGCGCGCTGCCTTTGCGCAGCGGCAGTCTTGCTCGAGCACTTGCTCCTGCTGCGCTCCTGCTGCTCTTTGCACGGCAAGTGCGCCTTGACCAGACAGCGTGAGCGCGCGCTAGGTTTCCGGTCATGCGTAAGCGGCGGCTGAAGCGCACATGCAAGATAGCCGTGGACTACATGGACCAACTCTTTCCGGTTTGCTTTCCACATCACCTGCCCTGTCTGTCTCGCTCCTGTCTCGCTCCTGTCGCTTTCCTGTCCCGCTCCTGCCTCGCTCCTGCCTCGCTCCGTGCGGGGGTAGCAGAGAACAGCATGGGGGATGGCAGAGGAGAGGGAGAGCATGCCAAGCCATGCTGGGTCAGGCCAGCCTCGCTTGCCATGCTGGGTCAGGCCAGTCTGGTGAGGCGCAAGGCCGTGAGCAATGGCAGCTCTCTTGTATCGGCGCGGAAGCCAGATAGGCGAGATAAGCGAATGACAGGAATGGACAGCAGCAGAGGACAGCCGCTGACGTTTGCGCTGCCGACAGGGTCAGACCTCGGGGCTGCAGCTGACGCTAAATGACAGCGGGTCGCAAGAGCAAGAGGCGGAGGCCTGCACGTCGGTGCCCCTCGACACGTGCGGCAGCCAGACGCAAGATTTGGGTCAACCTAGAGATTTGGAGCAATCTAGCTCTAGCAACGTGGTGCAGTCGGCCCACAGTCGCAAGCTTGCAGGGGACAAGAGGAAACAGCGCGCAGAAGCCTCCAGCCTGGAGCCCGAGCAAATGGAGCGCATGCTCGCCGGCCTAGTGGCGCCGGGTGCCGCAGCAGCGTTGGTCGGGCCCATGCGAGGTCGCGGAGAGCGTGTTCTTCCCTCTGACTTGGTCGTGGCGTGTGACACGCCGGGTGCAAGCCCCTCAAAGCGGCCTGCGGTGTCAGAGGGGGCTGTGCTCCCTTCTGCGCTGGCCTCTGGGCTACTGAGAGCTGCGCGACTGCGGGGAGCCAGCTCTGCGCATGACGGGGAGGAGAATGGAGGCTCGAGAGGCTTGCAAGGCAGACAGGGACGCTTGGAGCGTGCGGTGCAGCAGGCTGTAGAGTTGCACCCTGCTCTCCGCTCATCCCCGGTACCCCGCATCCTTCTGGGCAAGGGACTGCACGAGTGCCAAGGGCTGCTGGCGTTGAACCAGCCCATTGTCTTGGCTGCAGCGCAGGTCCTAGTGCATCTGCTGGCCACCGCATGAGCTCCGCGTGTTGACGGCGCGTCGTCACGTCAGTCGTCTCTTGTGTCGTGTGCGCCTGTGTCATCAGCGCGTGTGTCATCTGCTTGCCTTGCGTCCATGCCGGTCAAAGACTGGTTGCTGAGCGCAGAGTGCATGGACAGGGGGCACGTCTGGCGGCGCGCGTGCGCATGGTCAGCTGGTCGTTGCAGCCTGACGCAGGCGAGCAGCAAGGAGGGCGGTGCCAGAGTCTGCGTCTGGAGATGCTGCGCCCACAACCCGGCTTGTCAAGCGGCCAGCTCGCCCTTTGCTGCCTGGCTGGCGCTGCGCAGGTCCGGCGGCGCACACGCTCGTTGCTCTCTCCTGCCGCGTCGGTTGCTCTCTCTTGCAGCGTGCCATGATGCAGAGGGTGTCGGTGCCAAGTCTGCCGCAGAGGCGCACATGTGCTGCCGCAGAGGCGCGCTTGTCTGGCGCACTTGTCCTACGAGATGCTGCTCTCAAGCTATGCGGTGCAACGTGGCAGGGCGCAACCAGGATGGAGTGGGACTTTGCCCACTGCTCCTTGACCTCAGAGAGGCGCCCGCTTCTGGAGATTCGAGGCGCCGCCCACGCTCGTATCTTTCGCTGCAGCCTTGCGGGCTTAAACATTCAAGGCGAGGTGAACCGGGCAACGGATGCTATCCTGCTGCGCGCCCTGCCGGCCGCATCTGCGCGCGACGCGGCAGGCGCTTTGGGTCAAGGCCTGGATGAGCTGCCGGCCGGCGATGAGCTTCCTGGCGGCGTCCCCCGCGTGGACGTCAACTGCAGTGTTGTGCAGCACTGCGAGTGCGCGCTGCGCGTGCTGCCCCTCACAGCTGGCCCCAGCCAGCACCGCCGCCCAGTGCAGGTGGAGGCGCACTTGGTGAACAGCGTGCTCGAGGACAACAAACTTGCCCTTGCCCTCACTTGCCGCTCGCTGGTCACTCCCTTCCCCTCAGCCCCTTTGTCTCTGCCCTCGAGTGCCACTGCTGCCATGTGGTTGCACGTCTTGCCTCGTGCCTCCCTTGCTCGTGCCTCCCTTGCCTCCCTTGCCACTTGCCTGGCGCTCCTGGCGCCTTGCAGCTCTCGTGACCAAGCTCTCGTGACCAAGACGGGCAGTGGTGACATAGAATGACATGAAACCGCGTGAAATGGAGGGATGCAGGTGCGCATGAGGCAGTGCACCCTGCGCAAAAACACGCTCGCCGCTTACCAGATCGACACAGGTCGCAAGCCCCCGTGTGTGTTTATTCTGTCTCTGCGCGCGCTGGCTGGTGCGACCTTGACACAGGGATGATCGAGGCATGTGCAGGCGGGCGTGAGAGCATGGCGAGCGACTGCGAGATGCATCAAGAGCGAGTGCTCCTCCAAGGTGTCACGTGGTTGGATTGGCGCCGTCCGAGCAAATGTGTCATCGACGGCGTTGAGCTTGCGGCACCCCCCGCCGCTCCGCAAGGGTACGGGCGCAGCTGGGCTGGCACGGCGGCTGGTAGCTAGCGCCTAGCAGGGCGCCCAGCAGCTAGCACCGCGCCTCTCATAAGCCTCTCGCGCCTCTCATACGCCTCTCGCGCCTCTCATCAGCCTCTCGCCCCGCTCGCCTAGCACCCGCCCAGGCGACCCCACACTTGTGCCCGTATCTGGTAATCCTTGGTCTTCTTGTACTTTTGCCACTTGGCGAAGGCTTCGGGGTCGCCGCGCGCCTGTGCTCACGTGTGTCAACGCTCACGTGCGTCAACGCGTCTCCCACTTCCCACCAACACCCTCGCGTAAAGAGAGAATGGAATAAAGGACTGGGTAGACAATGACAGACTACGCCTACGCGCACACATCTCTCGGTCAGACGTTTGCGCCAGAATAAAAGAACAATAAAGCTCTCTCTCTCTCTCTCTCTCTCTCTCTCTCTCTCTCTCTCTCTCTCTCTCTCTCTCTCTCTCTCTCTCTCTCTCTCTCTCTCTCTCTCTCAGACATGGTGTCACACATGCAGCTGCCGGTCAGCTTGTCCAGTCATCCGAGAGAGGGCGCCGCAGGCACGCTCTTCTCAAGGCAAGCGTGAGCGGCACGATAGATTTGCACAAACAAGCGAAACAAGGGCATGCGACACGCGCAAACGGCGCGCGGGCCCTGGCAACAGCCACCTGGTAAGAGGCCCAGCGCTCCGCGGGCTTGTACTCAGTCTTTTCCGCCGTCTGAATGTCCTGTGGCAGGCTCAGGACACGGGCGCCGACACGTTACCACCTTGACACGGTAGCAGGAATGGCAACACGCAACACGCAACACGGTTGCGGCAGTGCATGGCTCTGAGGACAGGAGCTCAACATGCGCGAGAGCGAGAGGAGGCACAGGCGCGTGGCACGACCTGGGGAAAGGCGATGGACGTGCTGCGCTTACTCTTGAGCGTGCTCAATGCCCACCGCACATACTCGCCTTCCTCATCGCATCTGCCGCAAGCCCAACATACCACAGGTAAGCGCTCCGGGCAGCAGGACAGAGACAGCACGGCAGATGCGGCTTCAGGAAACGCTGCCTCCGCCCAGCTCGTGCCCCACCTGGCTGCCGCAAGCATCACCGCCGCGTTGTAGCCTGCTCCATCCAGCTCCTTGATCTGCCCGAGAAAAACAGGGACAAAGCAGCGAGCAGGGCAAGCATGAGCTATGCGCACCCGCAAGCCACCTGCGCAGGCTTCCTGCACACGCCCGCTAGCAGGCATAGTGGGAAGGGCGTACATGGTCTATTTCCATGCACTCGGACATCTTGCTGGGCACGCCCACAACGGCCAGGACCTAGGTTAGTAGGATAGGTGTTAGGTTAGCGCACAGTGTGCTAGGTGTAAGGTTAGCGCACAACGGCCAGGACCTGCGCAGCCTGGCTCCCCTGAGCCTCTTGCGCTTGCGCTTGCTCCATTCGCTTGCTTCATACTTGCCCATGCTGCATGTGCATGCAGCATATGCATGCTTGCATGCTTGATACCAAGCCACTGGGCCCTAGGGTGCACTCGCACTCGCACGTGCAGGAGAGCACGCGCGCAGGCCATTCAGGCAATACAATACAGGCACGCAGGCAATCGAGGCCACCTGCGCCCTCGCCTACACTATCGCCTACTGACCCTGTGCCCCGGGGCCTACTGACCCTGTGGGCCGAGCTGGCATGCGTGTATGCATAGATGTATGTATGTGTACACGCGCACGCGCGACCACCTGCGCGGGGATAGCTTTGCGCAGCTCCAGCGCCTCCCTCACACCCTCCACTCCCGCTATCATCACTGCCTGCCCAACCCCATCTCGTATCACCTCCCGCCCTCACTGCACATGCGCCACACGGTGAACGCACGCCTTGCGAGAGTGCTTACATGCGGTCGGGCAGCCAGGGCAGCAGCGAGCGAGGGGGCATCAGGCGCCTCCACCACACTCGCTAGCCCCAGGCGCTTACACAAGTGGACGAGGAGCTCAAGACTGTCCTGTCCGCCTGCCATTTCCCGGCCCTTTCCCCATGAGTACCGGCCCTGGCTGAGCACAGCAAGCAAGGCACCGCACGTGCGCGCCGCCAGGGAACACCGGGCAGAGCAGGCAGGAAGACGCCATGCGCTCCCATCACGGCTGCGCGAGCCACATCGTAGCTCTCGCCCAAGCCTCCACGCTGAAACACGCAGCAGCCTTCTGCAGGCGCGCTGCGTTGCTCTCGTATCATCCACCTGCCATCGCCCGTACTCCCGTCAGACCCACACCACACCACGCACGAGTGCGTTCTGCTCACACCCAAGATGAGCCCGCCAAGCACCCCCCGCTCAACGGCAGCTGACACGGCATGTTGCATCAGAGATGGTGCACTCGGTGGCACCAGCATGCACGCAGAGACCGCAGGTCAGAAAATCCATCTTCCAAGTCCACTTGCACCACTATGCCTCCTGCCCCCATTTCCCTGCACGACCATTTCACAAGCATGAGCAACCAGGCCTCGCGCTGTCACTCACACGCGGGCACCATGCGGGTGCGTCTCTAGACCTGCACACTCTGTCACTCACACACAAGCGCCATGCGACCTGCACGCTCGCGAGAAGTCACTCAGATCGTGATGGATCAGACGCTCGTCGCGACTGAACTCGGCAAGCACGCTCATTGCGCCCGATCTCTTCTTCAACTTCCTCAGAACCTTTTGGACTGCTTTTTCCTGCAGCTCCCCGCCTCGTGCCCTGCCGCGTTTGCCGCCGAAGCGCATCAGCAGCATGCACAGCAACGGGATGCCAATCATCACCGCGCCAGGACAAGCACGCACCGCGCCTGCTCGAGTTTCTCTATCACGGCTTCCCTTGACACCGTGTCTCCCCTGTCGTCGTCTGGACCGCTTGCGCCGTCTTCCTGTCCTCCGGGAGGGCTGCAGGACACGGTGATCTTCTGCCGGACGCGCTTCCGGCAAGCGCCGAAGACAGCTGCCGCGCGAGCCCTCCCCGCCGTGGAGGTCCGTATGGATCCTACAGGGCGGGTGCATGCTGACGGCATGCCGCCAGCAAAGGCGCCGCTGCCCGGCAGGTCCCATGCAAGCACAAGCAATAGCATACACGCAGCGGGCATGGAGCCTCCCGTCCCCAGGGCCATCCGAGTGCGCTGCCCGCTGGCTGAGCCAAGTTGGCGCGAACTCGAATTTCTCCCATCATACATACCACGGGTCCCCCGCGCCGCACTAGTGTGAGGTGGCCAGAATCGAACGTACAGGCCGCGGCTGGTAGTGTCCCTTAGCACATGTCCTCCTTTTTCCCTCTCTCCCCCCCCGCTCACAGCTTTTTCATAGGTCCTACAGTAATAAACAACAACTGGACCGGTCCAAAGACCAAAGG
>Ga0209713_10002500_pt1 | contig 11410 bp, 3 predicted proteins | sample ArcOceMetagenome_3_FD_187444 | JGI IMG/M metagenome (GOLD analysis project Ga0209713, IMG submission 187444) | Marine eukaryotic phytoplankton communities from Arctic Ocean - Arctic Ocean- Svalbard ARC20M Metagenome (SPAdes) (version 2) | ecosystem: Environmental > Aquatic > Marine > Oceanic...
TTTGCGTCTTCAACGCCATCGAGGTGTAAGGAAGTTGGTTGTAGTGTGACCACAATTTAGACAGGAGGCGCTATTGCGCCTAAATTGAGGCATGCAAAAAAAGCATGCATGCGGGCAAACTTGGACACAGCGGCCGGCAGTAGCCTCGCCTCAAGGCGATGGACCTGCTGCGCAAGGTCGAGGCGGCAGCGCGCAAGGTCGGCAGCAGCGACCAGGTGCGTGCTGGCCTCGAGAGGCTCGGGGTCAAGCAGGGTCGGTACGAGGCGGTCGAGAAGGAGGAGGAGGCCGGCGGCGGCGGCGGCGGCGGCGCTGGCGCCTTCACGATCGACGACGAGGACGGCGACGAGCTCAACATGTGCGTCTCTCCTGCCCCTCCCACACACACGCCCTGTCAACCCGCTCACGTGGGTGCTGCGTCCGTACGTGGGTGCTGCGTCCGTCGCCGCAGGGAGAAGCTCTCGCGGATGCACACCCAGCTGGTGGAGGCCGCGCACAACTCGATCAACTCGACCGAGTCGCAGGTGATGTCGCTCCGCGCAGAGCGGCAGGAGCACGAGCGCGCGGTGCGGGAGCTGTCCATGGTGAACGACGCCGCACGAGGCGCGGCTGTCCCCAGTGCGCTCGATGAGATTGGCAACACGCAGAGGACACCCTGCTGCCGCGGCCGGTGTGTCATACTGTAGCGCGTGATCGTCGTAGCTAGCCTAGGTAGAGCGGTAGATGGCAGTGCAAATACTCCACGCGACAAGGGTGCAAACCAGCTCAAGCGCCTTCCAGATTCCCAAAAAGGCAAGACCCGCTCCTCGCTGCCGTGCGACGCAGCGCGAGATGCTGGCCGTGCTTGCCTGCGCCTCGACGTCGGTCCCCGAGCCGTCGAGCTCGGCATCGCTGCTGCCCGTGTCCGAGCTGTCGCTCGTCGCGGAGCATCGCCAGGCGGTGTGCGAGAGCGAGGGGGCGAAGAACGCCGCGTACCCGACGTGCCAGGCCAACTTCAAGTGCAAGAATGTGACGGCCGACTGGCCGCAATGCAAGCCGCCTGCCGACGGGGTTCGCCTCAAGTTTGGCACCGGCAACGACCTGCCCATCGGAGGCTGGTGGCCGCCGCCCACCGACGGCAAGCCCCAGGACAAGGGCGAGCTCCTGGCGTACGCGAGGGCCAACTTCTCAATGGTCATGGTGGGCGACCGCGACCCTCGCGATTGCGCGAAGCCTGAGCACCACAAGCAGCTGTGGAACACGGTTCTGCGCCAGCTCGATGTGGTCGAGGCCCACGGACTGCAGGCACTCGTCGACGGGTACACGTGCTCCTCGTGGGGCGGTCCCCAGAACCTCGGCACCGCGCAGGCCTTCTTCAACGGCGAGGACACGGGCCCCCCTGGTGCGTGGGTGGACCACGCCTACCTGCACAAGCCGTCGCCAAAGGAGACCAAGTGGATCATCGACCAGCTCAAGGACCGCAAGAGCGTCGTCGGGCTACTGCTCGCCGACGACGTCTCCGATGGCGAGGGCAGCGAGCTCGAGGCGATGCAGGTGATGCGCACGCACGCCCCGCAGCTTCTCCCGTGGGTCAACCAGTACGAGGACCCGAGCGATACCATCTGGCTTGCGCGTGGCGGCTTCCCGTACGTCATGCCCGAGCTTTACTCGGTCACCGCCGACGGCATGCCCAACTCTGGCGCGTCCGAGCTGCTCAAGGATCTGGAGAACTGGGGCATGAGCGGCGAGCGCTACGGGCAAAAGTTGTGGCCGCTGCTCAACCTGCCGCCAGGCATCTCCAAGCCGAGGGTTCGGTTCCAAGCGTACTCGGCACTGGCCTACGGCGCAAAGGGGCTGTTCTGGTTCTGCTGGAGAAACGGCGGCGGGTGGCGCCACGAGGGCGATCAGAAGGGCAAGACGCGCGCATACGGCCCGCTGAAGCTCGTGAACACCGCCGCGCGCGCGTGGGCGCCTCACATCCTCAGCCACCCACGCTTCGAGGGTGCCTACCACAAGCAGAGCAAGTGGGGTTTCGAAGGCCCCAACTCGACCAGCCACAGTCCGGATGCTTCGGGGATCGTGACGACGATGAGCCGCGACATGTATGTCTCCGTGCTCTCCGGCCCCGACTCGCTGCTGCTCTTTGTGGTGGACAAGAAGCTGCGCGAGGCGTCCTCCAGCGGCTTCCGCAAGATCACGCTCACTCTAAACCCAATGCTTGTCGGCTCGATGCGCCTGCTTGGTGTGGACGACGGCACCGGGAGCTTGGACAACACGTGGGAGGGCCTGAAGCTTCAGCAGTGGTCGAATGTGGACCTGCAGTCGTCGCGGCTCGAGGGGAAGATCGCGGACGGCGGCGCTGCACTGCTCGAGATCAAGGGTCAGCCCGGCTCCAGCGATCTCAACGCGGCGGCTGCGGAGCTTCGCAGCTGGAGGCACCCTTCCAACACGCCCAATCTTCGGCGGGTCCGACTGAGGCAGCACGAGCGGTACAATCAACGCTACGCGCACCGTCCTGGACCAAACGTCGACGCCCTGATCGCCGCCGGTGACTCGTCCGCAAGCGTGCACGAGCTCGCCGAGGCCGGCTTCAATGCAGTCATCCGTGAGGCCAAGAGCGAGCCCGCGTTCCGCGCGCTGCTCAACGACGGTCTGCGGGATGGCTTGGTGGTGCTCGCAAGGCCCGATCCGCTGAGCAGCCAAACGGACCTCGCTGCGGCGACGCGTGCAGTGATGACCGACCACGCATGCCACCCCTCCTTTGGAGGCGTACAGCTGCACGGCGGCTCTGGAGCTGCACCGGCGGCGGACGCCGTCCGAAAGACGGCTTCGGCCAACTTGCTCGCGCTGACCACGGTCTCGTCGCTCGAGGAACGGGCCACGATGCATTCCAGCAATGTGCCGTACGTGCTTCTCCACCTGCAGAAGCCCTTCTCTGAGGCCAGCCTGAACCAGCTCTCCGCCGCTTGGCAAGCGTCGTCTGGCGACGAGGAGGACCGTAACGCGCTGCATGTTCAGGTGAGTGGCTGCGACGCGACGCTGCCAGCTGAGGGCGTTCAGGCGGCGTCGCGCTTTGGAGCCTTCGCTGCCGTCGCCTTTGGTGCGAAGGCGATCGTGCACCAAGGCATCGGCTCGACCAACTGCACTGATGTGCACGTGGCCAAGTCAATCTACGCGAACGCGATCACGTCGTGGCACCACAGGGGCTTGACGGGCGGCAAGCCGGCTCAGATCTTCGTGTCCACGCCCTTTTCTGTGCAGGGGACACAGAGGGCCGCCAAGGCACCGGACGATATCGTGCAGTTCATGACCTCGGACCTGTTGGTCTCCGTGCTGGAGAACAACACCTCCAGCAGGACTGGGTACTCAACAGGTCCGACCTCGATGTGGCACTCGCGGCGCTCGGGCGTTCAGACGATCTCAAAGGCTCCGCCACCCATGCTTCTCGTGGTCGACGCACGCAGTGCAGGAGCCGAGCGGACGGCGACGCTCGAGCTCAACCGCCAGGTGCACTCGTGGGTGCCGATGCTGGGCGACGTCGCCGCGGGCTTTGAGGCGTGCACCCAGGCCGAGTACGGCCCGACGGTGCAGCTCGATCTGAAGCCCGGCGAGGGTGTCCTGATTATGATCAACATGCTCGCAAACGAGAAGAAGTACAACAGCCACAGCCAGATGACCCTGATGGCGTCGAACGAGACGACCTCGGCGGACTCCGAGTCCGACATTCCCTCGGGCTACGAGCGGCGTCCCCTTCGCCGCCGCCGCAGGAGGGGCGCACGCGCGGAGTGAGGCGTGTGCGCTCAAGGTGTTGGTATTCTAGTACGTGTCTCAATATAATTCTTGCAGCACATGTCACCAACCAGCAACCCCATGCACATGAAAAAATCACATCGTCCCATGACCTTGGGGTTGCATTTTGCATGATCCATGAAATGGAGTGGAGCACATCCCATGCACAACTGATATCTGGGGCTCCGCGAGCGGGACCATGCTCCCTCTTACTATTCCTCCACGACTGCCGCCAGGGCCAACAGATTCTTCGACGCGCCGCCGCCCAGCGTCTTGGTGGAGCCGCGGCCGCTGACGTTCTTCAGCATGCGCGTGTTGATGGCCTTGTCGGCCTCCTTCTGCTTCTCCTGCACCGTCTCCTCGAGGTCCTTGTTGGCGATGGCGAGCGACTTGCCGATGGCGGCCTGCGACTTGCGCTTCTTGAGCTCGCGCCGCGTCACGTTGCCGTCGTGGTCGGGGTCGAGCCGGTCGAGGAGCAGCGCGATCAGCGCCTCGAGCTGCTGCGTCATCGGCGCCTGCAGCAGCTCCTCCTCCTGCCACGTCACCGGCCGCAGCATCGCCGCGCCCTCGTGCTTGCCCGCCTCGGCCTGCTGGAACCAGTGCGGCACCGTGAGCGCCTTGCACTCCTTGAGGACCTCGTCGGTCGGCATCCGCTTGAAGGTGGTGAGGCGGCACAGCGCCTCGAGGAAGGAGACAAAGTCGAGCTGCGTCAGCTGCAGCCGCCGCTTGAGCTCGTCGGTCACAAACGGCAGCGACCAGATGAAGCAGAGGTCGGCGCGGTGCTTGGTGAGGTCGTCGTCGTACATGCCCGTCTCCGACATCAGCTCGCCCCACTCGGCGAGCGAGAGGCGCCGCCCCTCGGCCGTGATGCCCTGCTGGTCGGCGCCGAGCGCGTAGTGCTCGAAGATGGCCCTGAGCGACGCCTGGTTCTTGCTGAGCACCTCGCTCGTGGCGCGGCCGTACAGCCGCGCGCGGCGGAAGGCGTCGCCGTCGTGCAGCGCCTCGGGCGGCACGCGCGGCCGGATGTCGTCGTCGATGAGCCGCTCGAGCGCCTCCGAGACGTCGGCGCACTGCCGCTGCTTGATGTACTTTGCGACGGCGACGCGCACGAGGCACTGGAAGAACTCGAAGCGCATCAGCGCGCGGTCGACGTTGGCGGCGTTGAGCGTGCGCTGCTCCGACGAGAGCGTGCCCGTCGCGCGCTCCTCGATGTTGGTCGAGACGAAGATCGTGTCGAGGTCGGAGGCGCGGCACGCCTTGGACGCCTGGTCGGTGATCTCGGCGTCGCGCAGCAGCCGGTGGTACTCGAGCAGCCCGATGACGAAGCGGTCGTGCATCGCGCCGAGCGAGCAGTAGTACGAGAAGACGTTGTAGATGAGCGCGCGGTGCTTGCACAGGCAGTCCTTGACCTCCGAGAGCTCCGAGTCGAGCGAGCTGGCGCCGCCGTCGTCCTCCTTCTGCACAAACTTGCGGAAGCGCTCCGTGTTGCAGCGCGACCAGTCGATCTCGAACGAGCGCAGCGTCACCTTCTCGCCGCAGCAGAAGTACGAGCGCGCGTCCGACGTGCGCTTGCGCGGCGCCCAGATCGACTCGTCGAGCTTGAACGGCTTCTCGGGCTCCTTCTGCGCCTCGAAGAGGCCCGTGAGCGACGACGACGGCGGCGGCGCCGCCTTGGGCGGCGGCACGACGAGGCCGAGCACCATCTCCTCCGTCGCGAGCGTGCCGAACCAGACGTCGTCGTGCTCGCCGTGCGCGCGCGTGTGGCGGCTCGGCGGCGGCGCGCCGAGGAAGACCGACTGCGCGAGGCGCGGCAGGTCGCGCTTGCTCGGCTGCGGCGGCGGCGGCGGCTGCGGCAGCGCCGTCAGCAGCAGCGCCGAGAGCGAGTCGGGCGGCGCGGCGAGCGCGTGCGGCTCGGCCGCCGGCACGCGCGCGTTGCGCTTGTGCGACGTGTGGTAGAGCCGCAGCGTCTGGCCGTCGGGCAGCACGTACGACGCAAAGCCCTCGCCGACGCGCGAGCCGGCGACGCCCTGCCAGCTCGACAGCTGCGCCTTCTTGCCCTGCTCCTCGCGCTTCTGCTGCCGCCGCTGCCGCGGCGTGAGCCCGTCGGTCGACGATCCCGCAAACGCAAACTGCGCCGTCTGCTCGGCCCTGGCGCCCTCGCCGGGCAGCCGCACCTTGAACTTTGGCCGCTTGCTCGCCGACAGGTACTCGTCCTGCCACGTGCGGTTGGCCGGGTCGGTCGTCGGCGGGCGCTGCTCGAGCGCCACCACCGGCGGCCGCCACCGGTCCACCGCCGACGCCGGCGACGCCTTGGTGGCGGCGGCGCCCGGCTGCGGCCGGCTGCGCTGCGGAGGGCTCGCGCTCGCAGCGGCGGCCGCGGCACCGGCGGCACCGGCGGCACCGGCGGCGGCGGCGGCGGCGGCGCTCCTCCCGCCGCTCCCGAGCTGGGGCAGCTTCGGCAGCGACGAGCGGCTCTTGGGGGTCGTCGTCGTCGACGTCGACGGGTCGGGCGCCGCCGTCTGGTCGGCCGGCACGTACTGCTGCCACGGGTTCTTGGAGCGGACCAGCCGCGCAAACTCCGCCTTGCCCGACGCCTTGGCCGACGACGGGCTCTTGTCGCGGCTCCCCCTCGGCGGCGGGCTCCTGTCCGAGGCGGCCGGCTTGGGCTTGGGCTTGGGCTTGGCGGGGCTCGGCTTGGCGGCGCCGCCCCCGCCCGGCTGCAGGAAGGGGATCGAGAGGCCGATGGCGGGCAGCCCGCGGTTGGTGAACGCGGGCGCCGACGCCGACGACGTGAGCACGAGGCCGGCGGTGCGGCTCCGCCGGGCGCCGCCCTTGGCGCCGTCGCCGCCGCGCCCCGCGCCGCCGCCGCCCTTCTTCTTGCCGCCCTCCTCGAGCGCCGCGCTCACGAAGAAGCCCTCGAACTCGTCGAGCGTCACCAGGTTGGAGCCGTCGGCGTCGATTCTCTGGAAGATGAGCTCGAGCGCCTCAACTTGGCTCTTGACGTCGACGCCCGTCAGCGAGTTGGCGCCGGCCTTGGGCAGCAGCGGCGTGAGCAGGTCGCGCACGCTCTCGTCGAGGCGGAAGGCCGAGATGATCTCGACGCGCGAGAGCGAGCCGCTCTCGCTCGCGTCGATGGCGAGGAAGGCCTGCCGCGCCAGCACCGACTGCGCCTTGGCGCGCGCGTCGAGCTTGGCCGCGCGCGCCGCCCTCGCCTCGCCCGCCGCCGCGCTCTCGTGGGCCGCGTCGTCGTCGTCGTCGTCGGCCTCGCGGATGGTCGCCTCGAGCCAGCGCACGTACCGAGCCTTGACGCCGTCGCCGTCCGGCGAGCCGCCGTCGCCGCCGTCGGCCACCGCACCCGCCGCACCCGTCGCGTCGGCCCCTCCGGAGCCTCCAGACGGCGCCGCGTCGGCCGCGGGTGCCGCCTCCGCCACCGCCGTGAGCGCGGCGACGGGTCGGACGCGGCCGCCGGCGGCGGTGGCGGTCTTCATCGCGAGCTCGGCGCGGTACATGAGCGTCCTGTTGGCGGGGCAGCTCGCGAGGTTGAACAGCGTCGTCGCCGCCATCTCGTGCGTCGTGGCGCCTCCGCCTCCGCCTCCGCCGCCTCCGCCCTCGCGCCCCCCACCCGCGCCGCCGCCGCCGCCGCCCCGGACGCCGTCGTCCTCCTCCTGGAAGAGCTCGACGAGCGTCCACAGCCCGAGGCGCGCGAGCTCCTGCTGCGAGCAGCGCGCGCCGGACAGGTTGAGCAGCGCGTTGAGCGCGTCGCGCCGGAGGAGCGCCTGCTCGGCCGTCTTGGGCGCGAGAACCGTCTTGAGGAGCGCCATCAGCACGCGGCAGCCGCCCGACGCCACCACCGACGCGGCGACGGTGCCGCCGCGCATCGCCGCGCGCGCGAGGCCGCGGCAGCCAAAGGCCTTGAGCGACGGCGCCGCGTCGGCGACGAGCGCGAGCAGCAGCACCTCGAGGCCGCCCTCGGGCAGCACGCCGTGCACGAGCTCCGCCGCGGCGGCGTCGTGCGCGTGCGCCGCGCTCGCCGAGAGGTGCGAGCGCTCGAGGGCCTGCGCCGCCGCGAGGCGCTGCTCGGGCGGCCGCTCGGCGTCGACGGCAAACTCGTAGAGCCGTTGCGCCACCTCGGCGCGGTAGAGCTGCAGCTGCAGCGGCGGCGCCGCCTCGGCGTGGTGCAGCAGGCCGCACAGGCAGCCGAGCGCCGCGACGCGCAGCGGGTTGGCCTCGGCGCCCCACGTGAGCAGCGCCGAGCCGAGCGCGCGCGCGGCGCTCCGCGCGAGCGCCGCGGCGTTGGTGGCGTCGTGCGAGAGCCGCCACAGCGCCGCCGCCGCCCACGTCGCCTGCTCGAGCGCGTGCCCCTTGCCCTTGCTCGAGAGGCCGCGCACCTCGACCGCGTGGTGCAGCACGCCGCCCGCCGCCTCGGCCGCGCCGCGCGCGCCGAGCAGCTCCGCCACGCCGCCGACGGTCGCCTGCAGCCAGAGGATCGCGCTGCCGAGGATCGAGCCGCCGAGCGACGCGCTGAGCATCCCCACCACCACCTCGAGCTCGTCGTCGCGCAGCCGCCGAGGGTCGTGGCCGCCGCCGCCGCCGCCGCCGCCGCCGCCGCCGCCGCCGCCGCCGCCGCCGCCGCTGCCGCTGCCGCCCTCGTCGCCCCCTTCGGCCTCGTCCTCGGCCTCGGCCGCCGCCTCGGCCTCGGCGACGGTGGCGCCCGCCTCGAGCAGCTGCTTGGCGCGGCCCTCGGTCATCACGCCGAGGATGGCCGCCGCCACGAAGCCGTGCGTCACCGCCGCGTGCCCGCGCAGCGCGAAGCGACCGCTGCCACCGGCGTGGTGGTCCGCGTCGGCCGCGTCGGCCGCGGCGGGCGCAGCGGTTGCGGGCGCGGGCGCGGGCGCCATCGCGGCCGCCATCGCGGCCGCCATCGCGGGCGCGGGCGCCGATGCCTCGCCGCCCTCGGTCGCGGGCGCGGCGGCGTGGGCGTGGGCGTGGGCGTGCCCGTGGCCCTGCAGCACCTTTGCGACGGCGATCAGCCGCGAGCGCGCGCCGACGTGCTGCAGCGTGTCGTGGCACGCCGTCATCATGTGCGCGAGCGCCGCGGCGCAGCACTCGCTCTCGCGCGACGGCGGCCTCCCCCGCAGCAGCAGCGCCTCGGTCTGCGCGAGGATCTTGCGCGCGACGCTCTTGAGCAGCTCGAGCCGCTCCTCTCCCTTGGAGAGTGCCACGCCCACCGCCGCGAGGGAGCCGTGCGTCTTCAGCCGCCGCAGCGCCGCCTTCGACCGCTTCCCCTGGAAGCGCGGCCGCTTGCCCCAGTCGTCGGCCTCGGCGGGCGCGGGCGCTGCGGCCTCCTCGGCCGCCTCAGCACCGCCGTCGCCGCCGCCGCCCTGGCCGTCGCCGTCGCCGTCGCCGTCTCCGCCCTTGGCGTCGGCGGTGCGTCGGCCCAGCTGGCCGCGCCGCTGCGCCTGCAGCCTCGACGCGGCCGCCTGCTCCTCGTGCGTCCACTTGCGCACGCGCAGCTCCTCCATCTCGGCGACGTGCTTCTCGGCCGCCTTCTCCGCCTCCGCCTCTGCCTCGAGCGGCTTCGAGATCGTCTCCTCGCTCAGGTCGAGGCACGCAATCGTCCCGAGCGCCGCGCAACGCAGCGAGACCATCTGCTTCGCATGCGCCTCCGCTGCCGCCTTCTCGGCCGACTTCGCTGCACCGTGGCCATGGTGCGCGTGGGCGTGGGCGTGGGCGTGGGTCGATTCGAGCAGCTGCAGCAGCAGCGACAGCATGCCGGTGGTCGGCGGCACCGGCTCGCCCGCCGCCAGCAGCGCCGCCGCCATGCCCCACATCGCACCGATGATGTCGAGCAGCAGCTTCGCCGCCGCCGCCAGCGTCGCGCGCGAGTGCTTTGGCCCCGCCGCGGCAGGCGCCCCGGCCGCCTTGGGCGCGCGCTTCGCGGCGGGCGGCGCGGCGGCCGCTGGGGCCGCGCCTGTGGTGGCGGTGGTGGCGGCGGTGGCGGCGGTGGCGGCGACGGTCATCGCGACGAGGGGCGTGCACGCGGCGCGCAGGATCTTGACGTAGCCGCGCAGCTTGGAGAGCAGCAGCGCGTCGGCCGCGTTCGCCTTGTCGAGGCGCACGCGCGAGAGGCAGAAGTGGAGCAGCCCCGCCGCCTGGCAGCGCGCGCCCCACCCCTCGGCCGCGTTCCACCCCGCCGCCATGTGCGTGAGCTGGTGTGCGCCGCCGTGCAGCATCTGTGAGCACATCGCCGTCGAGGCGGTCGCGCATCGGCTCGCGAGCGCCGCGACGCCGCGCTTCACCGCGACCCCCGCGCTGTGCGACGAGAGCAGCGGCAGCAGCGACAGCTCGCCGCCCACGCGCCGCAGCGCCCGCTGCCCCGCCGCTCCCGCCACCAGCGCGTAGAGCGCGCCAATCGGCCACTGGCCGATCTCGTCGACGGTGCCGCCCGTCGCGCTCGTCGCCTGCGCCTCGCGCGCCTTACGGTCGCGCGCCTGCCCGCCCGTCTCGCCCACGTTGGCCACGCGCGCCGACTCGACCGCCGTCGCGCTCACGACCTTGAGCAGCGCCGGCACGAGCTCGGCCGCGGGAAGCCGCTCGCGCGTCGGGTCGCACTCGGCGAGCATCCAGACAGTCGCCGCGGCCGTCGCCGCCACGCTCAGGTCGGTCGATTGCAGCGGCGCGATCAGCTGCATCAGCAGGCCGCTGCCGATGGCCGTGTGGTTCTCGGGCCGGCACGCCAGCTCCCACAGCTCGTGCATCGCCTGGAAGTGCAGGTCGGGTCGCGTCGAGTTGAGGCGCGAGCGGATGCTCTCGAGCGACGCCTCCAGCGTGTCCGCGCGCCGCGCGTCCTCGAGTTCCTCCCACGCCTCGAGCGTCGCGTAGAGCATCGCGTCGGAGGTGATGGCCGCCTCGTACTCGAGGTCCTGCAGCTCGCAGCTCTGGGCGGCCTCGAAGCCGAGCTCTACGACGCCGTAGCGCAGGGCCTTCTGAGCGGCCTGCAGCACACCCTTCATCGTCTGGCCGGAGCCCAGCTGCACACGCACAGGCTCGGTGTCTGGCTTGGTGGGATCGACGAAGCGCACCGCGAAGCCACGCTCCGCGACACCCTCACCAGTCTGTCCCTTCAGCACGCTGACGATCGACTTCTCCTTGGTCAGGTCGCGTCCGTGGGTCTGCCAGCGCATTTGCGTTATCGATTTGAGGCCCTCGATGGGCATCGTGGGCCCGGTTACCAGCGGCGCTGCCTATTCAGCCCGGAGTCGTCGTTTTACTTTCCACCCGTCGTGAGTCGGCGAGGGGGTTGACCAGCGCAGAGAAAATTTAGATACACGTGGGCTCTCCTGACCGGCAGCTTAGGCAAAGCAATGATCTAAAGTATCTAAAGTATGGCTACTTCCTAGACATGGGTCACGCCACCCAGCGAGCGAGGTGTCCAGGCTTCATGCAGATATCGTCTCGTCCGATGCCACACCACAGACAGACAGTGCTCGCACCTCCACCGCCGGTGCGGACCGGCCCCGGGACTCCCGGTGCCGGTGTGGACCCCCTGGCTCCACCCAAGGTGAAGGTGCTGGAAGGTGCGGGCCTTCGGCGCGCACCGCCGGTGAAGGTGCGGGCGCTCCGCGACGCCCTCGCATGGTGGGAC
>Ga0209713_10002502_pt1 | contig 11407 bp, 2 predicted proteins | sample ArcOceMetagenome_3_FD_187444 | JGI IMG/M metagenome (GOLD analysis project Ga0209713, IMG submission 187444) | Marine eukaryotic phytoplankton communities from Arctic Ocean - Arctic Ocean- Svalbard ARC20M Metagenome (SPAdes) (version 2) | ecosystem: Environmental > Aquatic > Marine > Oceanic...
TGCAACCATTGCAGCCGTTGCAGCGCAGCGGAGTGAACAGCAGAGAGGAAAACACAGTGGCTCTGCGCAAATCCAAAGAGTCACAGTTTGCCAGTGCAGCACGGGGAACAACGGACGCGCTGGATGTGGACGCACTGGGGCTGGTAGCCGATTCAATCGAAGCAGAGCTACCACAGGACAGCCCGAGCCCAACCAACGCTACGACGGTAAAGGTACAGTCACCGCTGTCCCCACAGGCAGAATGGCTCGCCGGACAATTTACACTGCTGGAGGGCCAAGCCCGAGAGTCGCACAACCAATTCATGAACGCCATGGAGAGCGTCATGGAAAGGAATGCACAAGACCAACGGCAGCAGATGGTTGCAGGCCAGCAGAAGATGCAACAAGAGCAGCAGCACCTGATAGCTACATGCCAGCAACAGATGCAACTGCAATTGACTGAGCAAGCCCAACAATGGACGGCAGCGATAACAGAGAACATGGTGCAGTTTCAGCAGCAAATGCAGCAACTGCACGAGAAGCGGTGCGCGCAACAAGAGCTGCGCCAACAGGAACAGCTAGCGCAGCATCAACAGCAACTAAAGCAATGCCAACAAAGTCAAACGCAGCTCGCGGAGAAAATGCAGCAGCTGACAGTCCAAGTGCTCGGTATGCAAACCTTTAATGCAAATTTAGACTTGGCATCACTCTCACAGACGCCACCACCAAGCGACAGCGAAGCGGTGCAGCCGACAGAGAGTAACGTAAGCGAGACGCTCCAGGGCAACTCTAGCAGCAACAAAGGTCTACAAAAGAAGAGTGTGACTTTCGCGCCAGCACCAGCACCTCCGGTGACCTTCGCGCTCACCACTGCAAGTCGACTATGTTGGATGCGCTATCATGCTCAGTTGTCTGTGCGGGAGAACCAATCAGCACAGCAATCAGTGGGGAAGACGTCACCGATTGGCGACCAGAAGGATCAAGACCTCATGAAGCAGGAGGTGGAGATGCAACTGAACGCGCTATCAGTGGCGCAGCGGACATGGCGGCGGAACAGCTTCAACCCAGAACTGACGACCGTCTCTGTGATAGGCACGATACCGGTGCTACAGGGGCGCGTGGACGTAGCGTGTTCTATTTGCAACTGCGTGAACCCTCATGTCCCCAGACGAGAAGCCACTTTCAGGAGAGGAGGACCCGATGCGCGAGAGGAGTGGGAGAGAGGCCCCCAGTGGCAACTCCATAACGCACTGCATACCGGCGCATTGTGCGCTAAATGCACCGACACCTGCTACTCTGACGATGGGCGACATTCATGGCTAGTGTACGATCAGGGGCAGAAGCAGTATAGAGCGCCAACCAACGCAGAGTACAACCTTGGCCTGGATGAGGTGAAACAGAGACTATGGGAGAAAGAGGCACAGTGCCATACTTTCGAAAGTATTCCAACCCACCGCAACATGCCAACTGCAGCACACAGCGAGCCAAGCCCGCAGGCGAGGCTTACATTGCAGTTACCACCACCTCCGCTGAAACCGCCTCACAACTCACAGACCACAGCACAGGATGCACGGCACCAAATGCCGCCTAGCTCCAAAACCGGCAGTGGGGGGAAACAGAATCCTCACACTCGGAAGAGCGACATGGTGACGCGTAACCAGTCGCCAGGGGGAGGAGACGAATCCAGCAGCAGTTCAGAGGATTCTTCTTCTTCTGAAGACGGCGACAACCCTGGAGACCGAGGGGATCCCGAGGACCCTAACGACCCTGAGGACGGTGATATGCACGGTGATGGCGAGCATGAGCGCGGGAGGCGTAAGGGGGGGACCCGTCATTCGGGCCTGGAAGAAGCTAAAGCACAGGACCTCCAAGAAAAGCGCTTGCGCTCCGCCCTTAGTGCGATTAGAAGCTTGGTGAAGGACATCCCTAGGCTGGAGGACGCCTTTGGCAAACAAGACGAGAAAGTGTCACCTTTGCTCAGAGCAAAACAAGTCCATGCTCTTCGCATGCAACTGATCAACCTGATGGCAGACTCTACGGTGCAGCACGAGATGAAGATTCTCAGAGGGCTTATACCAGATGCAAACTATGAACTGGTTAAAACCATCATGAACCAAGTACTGCCCAAGAATTCCATGTTGCAACAGAGCTGGACGAAGGAGGTCATGGAGATGCAGCCGGGGGACAAGTTGGCAAAGAGATGGTCAAACCCCTTGAAGGTGGTCACAACGTGGATCATCAACAAGCTCTTGGTGCGAACTCAAGACAGGGAGGCTTGCAGGGATGCAGCGCTACGGGAGAAGGACCAGATTGGGACCAAGAGGCTATCACCACAGGAAGCCGCAGACATAGTTCTAGAGCTACGGGACATTGTAGTGGCGCTAAACTTCGGTAGCCAGCTGAACATCCCCACAGTTGGAGCGGCCATAGAGTCCACGTTGACAGACTTTGTGAAAATGCAGTTAACCAACTGGAGCACCTCGCGGAGCAAAACCAAGCGCGCACGGCTAGGGCAGCTACCAGAGAATTACTCGGAGGCAAACCTGAAGAAACTGGTGGAAAAGGCGCAAGAGTTCTACGTGGCAACCGCCGTCACCTCTCACACGAGGAGCGCAAACCCGAGGGAGTTTATCTCAAGGATACGCACGCGGTCGCCAGCAGCTGTGCGGAGCGTACACTGTACTCCCTGTCAGGAAGAACCAAGCGACAGGACAGGGGGGGACCCACTGAGTGACCCTGACGACGTGGATGGAATCGTGTATGAGTATGAAGAGGCTGTGCAGCACTCACATGAGATGGCACAGCACGAACACGTACACGCACTGCAAGGTGGTAGTCCCTGGAGGCAAGGACCCTCCAAGAGTCCCCCTCCAGTGGGACGTACGGGACCCTCCACTACACAAACGCACGTCTGGCAGCAGGGACAAGGGCGCACACCGCCATGGAGGAACAAACAGGGATTTCCGGGACCGGCACACGTAAAGCGCTCAGGTGACGGATCGGCATTTCCAGTAGTAGGCTTAAACGCCATTCTAGGAGCGGATAATTATGATGGATGCTGGTGGTGCCTCTCTAAGGAACACTACCAGAGGGACTGTCCCCTCCCAGGGGCAAGCACAGCACCTAGGAGACCGCGGCAGGGACCGGCAGACCCCCGAAGGGTGGCCAGAAACAATGTGTTGCACTCGCTGCAAGACGTAACGCAAATGCAGGACATTGTCCGTAACCCGCCGCTGGCACTACTCGTGGCCATACAAGGGGTCAGTCCAGAGCTCCAAAGCCAGCTCCCGCAGGAAGCAGTGGCAGCCATTCAGCAGTACGAGGAGTCCTCATATGCAGACGTGTGCTGCCAGCAGGCTGAGGAGACGGCTGAGTACGGCAACCAGAGTTGACGGGGTCAGCCCAGGCCGAGTGAAAGGGGGGGTGGCCCAACAGAATCCACCAGGCCTGGGCTAAGTTACGTTGCGCCACACGGCGCAGCGCGAGCCACAGTAGTTATGCAGGTGAGCAAAGCTGAGGCACACAGAGACCCATTGGTACGCAGAGTCTGGAGGCGTACAAGCGATCCACCCTGGTATTTGCGAATGGGACATGAGACAGAGAGGATGGCGAACACAGGACTAGCAGCACAGGAATGCATCGCAAACATGGAGATTGAGATGCAAAACTCAAAGCAGAAACTGACACGCCAACTGGGAGAGTGGGTACAGTGCTTGACGGAGCGCATTGAGTGTGCTGAAGTGTTGGATGAAGTGCTGGATGACACATCAGATGATCTAGAGCTGACAGCTGAGGGGGGAGGTGATATTGAATCACCTCCCACAGACGTCAGGAGCGCCAGTGCTCCTACAGCTGAGGGGGGAGGTGATTCAACATCACCTCCACCAGGACACCAGCAGTCAACGAAAGAGCAACGACGAGTGCGCTTCGCTAATATAGAGCCGACAGCTGAGGGGGGAGGTGTCAAAGATAACAAATTGACACCTCCCAAGCGGAAGCACACGAGGATGAAGGACCCACTACCAAGCCCGGATAGAAATGACCCGGAGGCTATGGTAGACCACCTGTTGGGGACGGTGGTAACGGACCAAGATCAGCACGCACTACGTACACTGTTGAAAGGATACCTAGGCATGGTGCAGACCTGGCCAGAGGAGATACCAACACGGTCAACCTTACCCTTGCTCCAAGCGGACAATGAACAGGAGAGTAGCGGAGCAATAGCGTTGAACAACTTATTGCAAACGAGACAGATGGCGAGGCAAGTCGGTACGGTGGTACCGGAAGGGGTAATCTCAGCAGGACAAGGCAGGCAGAATGACGACGATCACTTACATAAGTGCCTGTTTCTCCAAACTCGCATACGATCATATGACCCAATGGGTACGCAAACGTGGAAACCAGCAGTGGAGACACTGATAGACTCTGGGGCAAGCCGAGACTTTGTGAATGAAGCCACAGTGCAACGCCTGGGGTTGAAAGTGGAGAAGGCCAAACACCCGCTACGAGTACAAGTAGCCGATGGAAGGACGCTACACATCAGTAAGGTGGCGTGTGTAGAACTCAGTCTGGACAGAAAGCTGGCATACCGTACACGGGCGTACGTGATGCCAATGGGACGCACCTGTGATGTGATCCTAGGCATGACATGGTTCGAGGCAATGAAGGACTGCGAGTTTGATGCTGTAAACAAAACTATCTCCATTGTGCATAAAGGCAGTCGCATAACGCTTCGAGGGCAAGGTGAGGCAGAGGCTCAGACGAGAGAGCGGGCAAACTCCATCAGACAAACGCGGCCGGACTTTCTGGAGGTAATATCACCAGAAGAAGGCGCGCAGGACATGCAAGAACTCAAACGTATTGCACGCAAAGCACTGAAGGAGGGGACGCCTATGTCAGGCTTCACAGAACCCACACTAGTAGCTATGCAGCTAAAGGAGTCCGCAGCTGCAGATGCAGAACAAGACTGGGATCACATGGCAGCCCGGTTACACGCAAGGGTACAGTCAAATGGAGTATACCGCGCTCAGGTTGCAGGAGTGTCAGACATATTGGCTGCACAGGGAAACCGGGTGTCATTCTGGGTAGACACACGTACTGAACCCGCGCTAGTCCATCTGATTCATGCGGATGAAAGAGACTGCCTTTACCCATTTGGGAATCGCACAGCAGGGAAGGAGAGCGATACATTGGAACGACAGTCTCCTATAGTCACGCAGAGCGCAGGCCACCGGCATTTAGTGACGGACATCCTGAATGGCACGGTGCAAGTTGGAGCCGCTATCAGTGTGGAGAAGTACGAATTGCGGGAATTGGTGGAGTTAGCCAAAGCCAAAAAGTCTGCAGCAGAGCAACTGACTAGTCTGTTTGAGCAACTAGTGCACAACAATGAGACCTTAGGAGAGGCATTCTGGACAGAAGAGATACGCGGAAAGCTGACAGCTCAACTGGTGAGTGAGTACGATACAGTCATCTGTCAGGAGCTCCGTTTTGCTGAAAAGTTAAACGAGTTCCTAGAGCCAGCTCCCATTCGCCTATTGGAGGAATGGGATGGACGCGCACCTTATGAGCGGAGTAGACGCATGAGTCCACAAGAGTTAGAAGTTGTTCGAGAGCAACTGGCAGAACTCTTAGAACTCGGCATGATTCAACCTTCGGCAAGCCCATTCGGAGCGGCAGTCATGGTTATTCCAAAACCAGGACAACCGGGGAAATTCAGAATGGTGATCGATTACAGACGCCTGAATGCCCTCACCGTACCTGATAAGTGGCCGTTGCCGGACATAGGAGAACTTCTGGATGACGTTGGAGGCAAGGGTCACCGCTATTGGTGCACCTTTGACCTATGCTCGGGGTTCTATAATGTCCCCATTCTGCCGGAGCACATCGAGCGGACGGCAGTTTCCACACCACTCGGAAACTACGAATGGAGGGTACTACCTATGGGACTGAAGAATGCACCCAGCATCTTTCAGAGAAACATGCAACGCGTGTTCAAAGACATTCCGGAAGTGCGAATCTTCGTTGACGACGGCATCGTTGGGGGTGCCACGGTTGAGGAGTTATACCTAAACCTCCGGAAAGTCCTCGACAAGCTCAAGGAACACAATATGGTGGCAAAGAAAAGCAAGTTACAGTTTTTCAAAGATGAGCTCAAGTTTTTGGGCCATGTGATTTCAAGAGAGGGCATTTCTCCACAGTTGGAAAAGGTAGAAGCAGTGCGCAACTGGCCTAGACCAACTTCTAAGAAAGACCTCAGAGGCTTTCTAGGCTTGGTGGGCTACTACACCACTTTCATCTACAACGCGGCGAATGTAATGAAACCACTCCATAACATGACCAAGGAAAATGGAGTGGTACCGGCTACGCCGGAGGAGTGGGAGACAGTGCCGGACGCGCTAGCAGCTTTTGAAGGCCTGAAGAATAGATTGTGTAGTGCACCAGTGCTGGTGCTACCCAACTACAAAGCAGCCTTGGCAGGCACACAACCCTTCTTAGTTCAGACGGACGCCAGCGAGGCGGCTATGGGTGCAGTCCTGATGCAGGACCAAGGTAAGGGGTGGCAGCCGGTCAGCTTTGCTAGCAAGACCTTCTCACCAGCCGAGATCAACTATAGTGTCACGGAGAAGGAGTTGCTGGCATTGGTGTGGGCCACCACGGACAAGTTCAGACACTACATCCTGGGCACGCAATATCAGTTGCAAGGGGATCATAAGGCCCTTGCCACACTCATCCACCCCGGCAGAGCGGTTAACCGCAGGCAGGCGAGATGGATCGAGATATTGCAAGAACAAGGGGTGCCGCAAATGACTTACGTCAAGGGCACTTCCCTAGTAGTCCCAGATGCGCTGTCCAGGCGACCTGACTATATGCAAAACATCCCGACTGCCAGACAGGGCCTGGAAGCCGCTCCGGAATGGAAGGAGTGGGAGCAGGTGCTCGACACGGGAGACAACCTGCAGAATGAGGAGCAGCGACTGGAGTTCTTTTCGTCCAAGAGTCGCGCCCACTCCATGCCAGACAACTCAGTGCTGTTACCGCCTCGGCTGGTAAACGCGCCAAAGGCATTATCAACGCGACGTATTGCTGTGTCCACGACGCCCATCCAAGCGGACCCTACACTGCCAACAGGAGTCATGCCGCATGGAAAGGTGAACGCAGTCCAAGACACAGACAATAGGGGGGACAACACGGCGTATGCTTTTGCGCAGGAGGCAGATTTGTGTCGCACGTGGTTAGAGCTAGCGCAAGGACATATAGCACCAATGTTGGAAGCCACAGGGAGAGCGCCCATGGTACATGCGGCGGCAGAACAGCCTACACACCTGTTGAAAGACAAACAGGATTGGCAGCTCGACCCAAAGGAGTTCCAACGATGGAACAGGTTTTATCGCTTTACGGTGGATGCATGCACGGATGCGCTAGGCAGGAACGCACAACTGGCGCAATACTGGACAAACTGTCTGCAGGAGGATTGGAGAGGACATGTTGTATGGTGCAACCCACCCTTTACATCAAAGGATGGCCTCAAGATATCAGAGGTGCTAAAGAAGTTTGAGCGCGCGCGCATAGAGAACCCGGACACAGCAGCTTGCTTCATCTTGCCGTACTTCCAGGGAGCAGAATGGGAGGACACTCTCCAATCCATGAGAGATGTAGAGTGCGTGTACACATATGCCGCTGGAACACCGCTATTCTACGCGCAAGATGGTGGCAGACCACCAACCAAGTGGCCAGTGCAGGTGTGGTGGTGTCCTCCGCGGCGGCAGTCAGAGGAAAGCCAAGAGAAGACAGCCTGGCTCAATTCCGCAACTACTCGAAGTAAATCTGCGAGATCGATGCACCCAGCCCCAAAGGCGTACACAGAGTTAATGCAGCGGAAACGAGCAGACACCCGACCAATCGCTACGGAGGGAGCTACAGCACCACGATTAGACACTTTCCTGGAGGAGTTGTATCGTGCTCAGCTGGCAGATAGCCAATGCCAGCAGTGGAAGAAGTCTGCTGAGAACAGAGATACCAAGGAGTTCAGGGTGTTAGGGAAGCTACTGTGGAGATTGTACGATGGGCGTTACCAGCTAGTTATCCCAGCACAACCAGCCTGGGTGAAGAATGTGGTGATGCAAGAGTGCCACGACGTAGCCATGGCTGGGCATTTTGGTAAGCACAAAACTCTGGCTACAGTGAGACAGAGATTTTGGTGGCCTCGGATGGTGGAAGAAGTCACTGATTATTGCAAGACCTGTGTCATCTGCCAACGCATCAAGGTAAGCCGACAGCGACCAGCAGTCAGCCTGCACCAGTCAGAGCCGCCAGTACGCAGGTGGCAAGAGGTCAGCATAGACTGGGTAACCGGTCTGAAGGCCACAGAGAGAGGGGTGGACGCCATTATGACAGTCACTGATAAGCTGTCCAAAATGGTCCACCTAATTCCTCTACACTTCAAGGGAAGTGATGCTCAACGAACAGCTCGGTTGTTCATAGACCATGTCTGGAGGTTACATGGAATGCCCCAGAAGATCTTCTCGGACCGGGACCCTAGGCTAACCTCAGCTTTCTGGAAGGAGGTAACTCGCCTCACCGGCATGATGTCTGGCATGACTACAGCTTACCATCCACAAGCCAATGGAGGAGCCGAAAGGAGTAACCAGACTATGGAGCAGGTGCTAAGAGCATATGTAGGAGAGATGGGTTCCGATTGGGACCAACACCTGAGTGCGGTGGAGTACGCCATGAACAATACGGTGAGCAGAGCCACAGGGACGAAACCCTTTGTTATGATGTACGGTGAATCCCCTAGCACCCAATTGGACCTGTTCACACAGCATGTGATGAACTCAGAGAAGGTGAACGCAGGCCACAGTCCACAAGCTAAGAAGTTTGTGACGACCTGGCAGAGGAACCTGAGGAACGCACAACGCATGATTCAAGTAGCACTGAATCAGGACAAGGCTGGATATGAGCGGCATACTTCCAAACCTCACATCTACAAGGTGGGAGACAAAGTGATGTTGTCCGCCAAGGCAATCACTAGTCCAGGTGATCGAGGGACCAAATGGAAAATGCGGGCACAATTCTACGGACCTCTGGAAGTCATTCAGGTAAAGAAGGACTCTTCGGGTGTCCCAGCGGTGTATCAGCTACAACTGCCTTTCCAGTGGAAGATTCACAACTGGTTCGCGGAGGACAAGTTAAAACCTTTCCTGGAGTCAAACGCAGATAAATGGCCGGCACGCCAGATTGAAGAGCCTCCAGACACCGTGATGGTGGATGGGAAAGAGGAGTACGAAGTAGAGGAAATCCTAGCGCACCGAGTCAATTCCGGCAAAGGTCAGCCCCAGATGGAGTGGTTGATCAGATGGAAGGGATATGGACCGGTGCATGACGAGTGGAAGAAACTTGAGGATATCAATACCGGGGGTATGGAACTGGATACATGGAGAGACTATGAAGCCATGCGCCGATTGGAGGATTTAGCATCCAGCACCTCAGAGTTAGTGAGCCACATCCGCGAATGGGTGCAAACTTCTCCGGAAACGATGCGCCGCAAAGTCTCCGAGTATGTAGAAACCACAGTGGGAGCTACTACACCATGGCAAGATACTTCAAAACCCTTCCGAGTGTTAGTACTATATAGTGGTACCGGAAGTGTGGAGAAGACGCTGTTGGAAGCCTACCCCAACGCAGTAGCAGTGTCAGTGGATGTAAATCCTACTTTTCACGCTACCCATTGTTGTACTGTGCGCCAATGGATGGAGATGGAGGGCGGTATGAATGCATATGCACCAGGGTACTTTGACGTTATATGGGCGTCACCGCCATGTACAGAGTACAGCCGTGCTAAGACTACTGGAAAGCCGGTACCCTACTGTATCAACCCACAGCAACCTCATCGAGATTTGGTCACGGCAGATGATAATGTGAGAGCAGCGCAAGAGGTGATCCAGCAGCTGAAGCCTCGCTACTGGTTCATCGAGAATCCTGTAGGGTTACTAGCTACTCGACCTGTAATGCGGAAACTGGCTCATCTACGGCATACTTGCACATATTGTCGATATGGGACTCAGTTCAGAAAGGCTACACATATCTGGACTAATGCTGTTCTGAGAGAACCCCTGAAATGTTGTAGCCAAACTACTCCTTGTGCTGAGATGAAGCAGTTCGGATATCACAGAGTCACTGCACAGCGTGGTAATAGCAGTACGGCAACCGGATCCGGAAGCGCGGAAGCTGTGTATCCAATACCGGCACAGTTAGTGCATGAGCTTATGAACATCAGGAGTAGAGCTGGTGATATTGCAATGGGTGAAATTGCACTCGGACTAGTAGCTTCAATATGGGATGGAGACATTCTGTGCTCCATTGAAGAGAATTGAACTGACTGACAGTCGTGAGAAAAGAGTCGCATAGCTGAGGGCGGAGGTGTCAGAGTCAACACTAGTCAGTCAGTTAGTGAACATAGATAGTTAGTTAGTGATTCAGACAGTCACTACTTAGAGAGATAGCTTGTTTAGCTCGGCCTTGAATATTGAACTGTACACACACACGTATGATATTTGGGCACTTATACTTATAGCTTAGCAAAGATCTAGTCAGGGACCGACCCTGACAACTGGTATCGGAACCTTGTTCTAAGAAGGTAGTGTGAGACTACCGGGGGCGGTGAGTCCAGATCCGGGAAATCTTACACAGGAGAGCGCTGCAGGCAGCGCAGCGGAAATTGCGACGGTAGAGTTGACCGTTGCAGATACAGAGCCCGAGCCCCGATGGAGGGCACGGGAATGGCTTCGGAGAGGGCTATGATAGCACAGAAGCTTAAAGTCCAGTGGCTGAAAGAGCAACTGGCACAGGCGGTGCTGGCGCAGCAAGAAATTGAGGCGGCAGCAGCAGCAGTGGCGGCACAGCGTTCAGAGGTGCCGCAACAGGGAAGCGCGCAACAGCAGCAGCAGCAGCAGCAGCAGCACGGCGCGCAACCACGGGAGGTTCACTTCACGACTGAGGATCTGGAGGAACTCGCCAGAGTCATGAACCTGGAGGGACAGCCACCCAGGACGGAAATTGGTGCGTCACAAGCGCAAGCCCTAGGTGCGTTACAGGCGCCAACCCTAGGGCTAAGGCAGTCTGGACTAGCGTCAGGAGCCGAAATGGGGGGACGAGACGCACAGCAGCAGCTGGCGGCGGGCTCACTGGAGTGCGGGGCAGCAGGAGTCGAGGGCAGGACCGCGACAGGCCCAGAAATTGGCCTGGAGGGACCGTCGGACGCGTCGTCGACTGGCAGTACAGCAGCGCCGCGAGCTCTGCACTTTTCGCCAGAGGGGAGCCAAAACTCCTCCTCTGAAGCCCCGATCGAGAGTCAGACCATGCAGGACACACCAGTACCCGCGCAGGGCTCAGCAGTCACAGAGATCGCTGAAATTGGCGAAATGGA
>Ga0209713_10002503_pt1 | contig 11404 bp, 3 predicted proteins | sample ArcOceMetagenome_3_FD_187444 | JGI IMG/M metagenome (GOLD analysis project Ga0209713, IMG submission 187444) | Marine eukaryotic phytoplankton communities from Arctic Ocean - Arctic Ocean- Svalbard ARC20M Metagenome (SPAdes) (version 2) | ecosystem: Environmental > Aquatic > Marine > Oceanic...
GCAGTGAAGCAGCATTTTTTTTAGAGCAAATCATTTTTATTGAGTAAATTAATTAAAATTACTAATAAAGAAAAAAGTGTGACAAAGCAACAGCAAGGAGCCCAGGGCTCCCCTTTTTCCAAACCCACTGCCTGTTTACCCTTTGTCATATACTTGATCCCTGTCCACATCCCTGAGTTGAATCCTCCTTGATACTGCTCTCTCCTTGGCTGCCCATTCGTCCTTCGCTCCCTCCCTCCAATCCGTGCCCTCCACTGCTGACCCGGTCCACTCCTCCCACACCTCATCGCCCACCACCAGCACCTCCTCCTGTCCATCTGCATGCACCAGCCTGCCTGTAATCCCCACCAGCTTCCTCCTGTCCATTGTCTGTATCAGCCACTCCTTCCTGCTCCTAACCCCCACTGCCTGTGCATAAGCTCCAGCTGACCTGCCTACTGCAACCCTCCTCATCTGTACCACCACCCTCACTCCTGCTCTAGTCAATGCTTTCTCGCTCACCACCCTGACTGGCAAGTACCACCCCACCACCTCTCCTTTCTTGATGCCACCCACTGCAGCTGCCTCCCCTCTGGTTGCCTCCCATTTGTGACCCTGCACCATCCATCCTTCCTTGCCCTTCCCTCTCAGCCTGTCCCACCACCCATTGTCTCCACTCACCAAACCTTGCAGCTTCCCACTGAATATCCACCCTATCACACTCCCCCTAGTCCTTGTCAGCTTTACTCCAAGCCACACCTCTGTGCCTGCTGGTCCCTGCACCCATACCTGGGACTCCACTGTACCCACTGTATAACAGCCAGCCACTGGCTTAGTGCCACCAGGGCTGGTGCTGAATCCCTCCAGCTGCCACTTCCTTCCTGTCTGTTTCTGTGGTGCCCTCCTTTGCCTCTGCCTCCTCCTCTTTCCTCCTGCCTGTGCTGTGCCACCCTGTCCTCCCCTCCTCTTGACTCCACCAGCCTGCTCCTCCCTCTGCACTCTCTTCCTATGCTCTGCTGCTGGTCTGTCACGGTGCTGCAGAGTGGCCACTCCCTCTCCCACCACCTCAGCAACTACCACCGCTGCTCCCTCCAGTGCAGGAGGGCCAATGTCCAGCTCTGGTGTTGACTCGTTGCCTGAGTCTCCATCTGAGTCGCTCCAGCAGGAGTCACTCCCATCAGACAGCCTCCTTGCCTCGTCGTATTCAGCCTTCCTCCTCTTCAGTGCCCTGACCTCACCCTCTAGCTGACCAGCTAGCACCTCATTCTGGGCCTCCAGTGAGTCTTGTTCCCAGAGTGAGTGCCTCACAGGTTGCTGAGCCAGCTTGTGTCTCCTCTTCCTCTTGCCAGCTCGCTCCCCTGCTGCACCTTCTCCCTCACCTCCTTGTACCACAGCCACCACTGCACCCTCCAGTGGGATCGGTTCAGTGACAACCTCTAACTCTGCAGCACTGTCAGAGCCACTATCTGCTCCACTCCAGCATGAGTCACTCCCCTCTGACAGCCTCCTGTCCTCATCATATTCTGCCTTCCTTATTTGCAGTGCCTCCACTTCCGGATCCAGGTAGCCGAACAGCCACTCATTGTAGGCCACCAGTGATCCCTGTTCCCACAGTGAGTGCCTCACTGGTTGGCCATCCAGCTCCTCCTCTCTCTTCCTTTTGCCACCCAGCACCACTCTTCTTATCTCAGCCACTGCCCCATCTGCTGTCTCCATGTCCTGCTCACACACCTGCAGCATCTGCTCCAGTGCCTCCCCTGATGCCAGAGCCCTCAATGCCTCTTCCACCCCAGCAGCCTCAGACCTCCATGACCATATGCCACCTATACCACTCCAGCCTTGGCTGGCATAGAACCCTGCACCACCTTTCTTCATGCAAGAGGCCAGGTCAGCTCTCAGCTCGAACCTCGGCCCAGCCACCAGCAGTAGCTCTGCCTTCATCCTCGACATTGCCTCTGTTGCCAGCCCTTGTCCCCTCATCATCCCATCCACTGCCAGTGCCATCATCCTGAACACCCTGCCCCTCCTTGGTCGAGCCTCTGACACCACACACGCAGCAGAGACAGCTGGTGACAGGTCCCCAGCTACCAACCTAACCAGCCCTAGCCTCCAGCCTTCTTGGCCACTCAGGTCACTCAACTGCTTGGCCAGCTGACCATCACCACTTGCACCATCCACTTCCACTGTTGCAGCGAAGGCCTGGAGTGCCACATCCAGCTCCACTGCCCTTGCAGCACCCTCCTCTGTGCTGCCATATATCACCTCCCACCAGAACTCAGCTGGTGCCTCCAGCCCAGCAGCAGCTGCCTCCTCCCTTCCTCTACCAGCAGCTTCACACGCTTCTGGTGCAGCTTCCTCTGCTCTGACACCAGCCTCTGCCCCAGCACCAGCACCAGCCTCAGCTTCTGCATCCTCTGGGTCAGCACCACTGCCTGCAACCCAGTCCCCCACCTCCCAGTCCTCCCACTCTTCTGCATCACTCACTCCCTCTCCAGCAGCAGGGTCTGGCTCAGCTTCTACCTGTGCTGGCTCGTGTCCTGCTGCTGCCTCCACTGCCCCCACTATGTCAGTCCCATCAAGCAGCAGCATATCTGATTGCTGCCTTGCTCTGTCAGCACCCAGCTTCAGCTGCCTCGTCCTGTCAACCAGCTGCTTCCTCCACACCTTGTGACTCACCCTCACTGATGGTGGCTTGTCATGTCCAAGCCACTTCAGCAGGGAATCCCCCATCTTCCTTTCCATCTGCTCCCTCTCCAACCAGTCCTCCAGGCCACCCAGCTCCATCTCCACTCCCCTCCTGCTCAGGGTGAGCTCCTTCACAGCCCACTCCAGCAGCCTCTGGACTGGCCACCTGCCCTGCCCTCTGTCTCCCCTCCAGCCAGGGTTCCTCAGCCTCTTGGCATGTCTGGCTGCCTCCAGCATGCCAGCTGCCTCTGCAGGCAGTACCCTGCTCTTCTGACCCATCCCTGTTGCCTCTCTCCAGTGCAATTCTCCCAGCCTTGGTCCCACTTCCCTCATCACAGCAGCAATTGACTTCTGGAGCTGCAGTGCTTCCACCTTCCTCACTCCCCACTGTTGAACCAGGTCAGTCCAGCAGCTCCCTGTCATCCCCTTCCAGACCATCTGCCTCTTCTCATAACACATCTTCGCATCCCTTTCGTCTGAGGTTGGCACCACTGGGCTCCCTTCTGCCTCCTCAGCCTCTGGTGGAGCAGCCTCCATCTCCTCCTCGTCATCATCCTGCTCCAGCAGCACCCTCTTCCTGCTCGACCCCCTCCAGTTTCTCTGCTTCTGCCACCCTTCATCTGCAACCTCCTCTGGTTGGTGTACCTGGTGGTGCACACCTACTGTGCCCAGTCTGCTGCCACCAGCTATCAGGCTCCCTGCTTCCTGCTTATTTACCAGCCTCCTGTATCCCTCAGCTGGTGTCGCTGCTCCCAGTACTGTGCCAATAGCTGCCTCCACCTCAACCACAACCCCTATATCAGGAGGTCTTCCCTCACTGTCCAGCCTCCATGGCACCATGATCGATTCCTTGACTGGGCCAGGCTTCACCAGCCTGCTCACCTTCCTCTCGACTGCAGCCTCCACCTCCTTCCTTACCTCCACCACCCTGGCATCTGTGCACTTGAACAGCAGGTGTTCATTCCTCCTGCCAGCTGCACACTGCCCACATAAGGCACACTTCGACAGCACACCCTTCTCTGCTTCTGTGAGCTTGGTCGCTCTATTCACCTGCACATCCTCTGTGAGCCACATCGAGAACATCATCCTAACTGCTGCTATCCTCTGGTGCATTGCCTTGCTCGTCATCCTCCAGCCAGCCAGCACATCCTCACCAAGCCATCTGTCTGCTTCCTCCCCCCATCCTCTGGTCTCCTTAAAGTACCTCATCAGTCTCTCTGTTTTCATCTTGTCTCTTAGCTCCTTCCTGAGTATCCCCACCATCTCTACCCCATCATAGCAGAGTCTCCAGGATTTCCTTCTGGGCAGAGAGAGTCTCATTCTGCTCCTCGCTCCCCTCTTCACTGCTGTACAGTTTGCATCAGCCCTCACATTCCCTCTCTGGTGTTTGCTCATCATCCTTCTCGTTGTGGTCCTGTCAGCATGGCCTCTGATCCAGTTGACCTCCACCTTGCCTTGCATCCTCTCTAGCAATAGATCAACTGCCTCCCAGAGATCACCATCCGATCCTTCTCCCAGCTGCACCCTCCAGTTATCGCCCTCCTCCTGTGTGCTGCCAGCCCAGACCTCTGACCTTGCCCACACTGCATCTGCTCTCTCAACACCCAGCCTCTTCTCCAGTCCTCTGACAACATTGTCATTGTCCACCCAAATCCTCACTGTGCCTTCCCACTCTCTCACCTTGTGTAGCACTGCATAAGCCCCCATCAGCTCAGCCCTGGTGGAGTCCATTTCTTCAGGGAGGCCTCCAACCCTTGCTGCTCCTTCTGCCCATGTTTCCAGTGACTGCTCGTCAGTGCCACCCACTATCCAGCCATACTCTGCAGATGCTTCAGGCGTGCCTGCTCCATCTGCTCCACCATCAGAGTAGACATCCAGCACTCCCCAGTTGTTGCTCTCTCCTGCCTCTGCCAGTCTCTGCTGCCACTTCACATCATTGCACATATTGTCATGACCTTCCCCCAGTAGCTGCAGTTCAGCTCCAGGTGCAAAGCACTCTTCTGCAGCCTGCTGACCCCAGCTCCCTCCTTTCCAGCACACTGTCCCTTCCTGGTCCTCTGACACCCCTGGGTTCCAGTCTGAGCAGCCCCACTCCTTCTGCCCATCCAGTGTGTGTTCCTGCCCTTGTTCCCTCAGCTGCATGAACACCTGCTCACTGAGCTCGGCTGGCAGTGCATCAAGCAGCCATCTCTGGCCTCCTTCTACTGCCACACAGCTTGCCTCAACTGGCCAGACCCCACCCTTCTGTACCCTGCTCCTCTCTGTGGATGTGTCCCACACCTTGGTCAACTCCATGTCCACCTGAGCTGTTGTCTCTCCCTCTTTCCATAGCTGCCTCCTAAGTGCACTCTGGCTCGTGCCTCTGCCCATCCATTTGGGTGGAGGCCCTTCAATCCTGGCCAGTTTCCTGCATTCCAGGTACCTGCTGCCTGGCCCTGACTGTGGTATCCCCAGGTGGATCTCTCCACCCTCTGACCATGCCACCAGGCTCCAGTCCCAGACTGCGGTTCGCTCCCACCTGCCAAGTGTTCTGCTGCTCCTTGAGCCAGCACCAACCCTCACCCTTCTGCCCATCACATCATTGGTCCCACCTCTTGCTCTGGCCACTCTTCTCATTACTTCCCCCCACTTTGCACCAGCTTTCCCTTTGCCCACCAGCCTCTCCAGTGATCCACCACTCTGTGCTGCCTCCCTCAGCTCAGCACCGTCCAGTCCCCTGACCTCACTCACCCTCCAGACTCCTGCGGCCCTGCATCCTTCCCTCACCATATCCACCTCCTCAGTGTCCACTATGTCGACCAAAAACCTGTCCTCCTCCCTCAGTAGTGGCATCCCTCTGCCTCCTTCCAGTGATAGTCTGCTGTTGCTGAGGTGTCTGTACAGCACCCCCAGCCAGGTACCATTCCACCCACATGTGCTCTCACATCTCATCTTGCCTGTGCTCCCTTGCCTTGCCTCAGTGCAGCTGCTGGTGCAGCTTGACCACTCCCTCGAGCTGCACTTGCACCTCATGTGCTTCGTCTCCAGCACTGGCTCTCCACAGCCCACATACCTCTGCAGCTCTCTTACTGCTCCCCCCACCGCCCTGGCTGGGACACCACCTCCACCCAGCATCCTCATCAGCAGCAGAACCCTCTCCACTGCAAGTTCATCCTGCTCAGCCATCCAAACATACGAGTCGGCTGCAGCGGCTGCTGTCCCAGGGGGCAGTCCCATCTTCTGCAAGAATGCCCTCCTCAGAGGTTGGCAGATCTTCCTTGCCTCCCCTTCTGGCACACTGAGCAGCTTCAGTCTGTATAGCAACCTCTGCCATCCCACAGCCTTCCCACACCTCTCCACCAATGACTTGACTGCTGGCATCTGTCTTATGGCCCTTGCAGTAACTTCCACCTCAGCCTTGGCCTTCTCTGCTGCACCCTTCCAGTATCCTTCCATGTTGACTTGCACTCCCAGTGCTCTCTGATCTGCACCAGTTGCTACCTTGGGTACTTCCTCTGCAGTGCCCTCGTGCAGGTCCCTTATCCTGACCACCTCCTGAACCCCTCCATCTGTCCATCTCTTGTCCTCAGCCCACTCACCTCCACTCCATCTGCCCACCACTGCATTGCACTTGGTTGCCCTGTGCTCCATCCCAAAGAATGCAGACCAGAGTGTGGCAATCTCAAACCTCTCCTCTAATCCCTCCACACACCTGCTTCCTGATGCACAGTGGTGTGCATCATCTGCAAAGAGCTGGGTCAGTAACTCCCACTCCTTGCCCCACTCGTCCTCCACCATCACTCCTTTCTCCTTGGCCATACCATGCTGCATCTCTGCCATGATGTCTATGAAGCCGTTCCACAGTGCACAGCTGTGAGTGCCTCCCTGTGGCAGCCCTGATGCCCTCCTGAACTTGTCTGTGACCCCAAAGGGGGTTATCACTGCTGTCCTTGTCTGCACTGTTAGCTTGGTCTGATACCTCACAAAATCGTCTGGCACCCCCATCCTCATCAGTACCACCTCTACTGCCCACTGCTGCACTCCATCATAAGCATGCTTCAGATCTCCCTGGCCTCTTGCTTGGTCTTCCTTGTTCAGATAGGCTCTGTCATTCATCAGACTCCAGAGCAGCAGTGGGCCTTCAGTCCCCTTCTTTGCTCTGAATGCATACTGTGAGTTGTGCAGTAGCCCCTTCCTCTCCCACACATCAGTTATTGCTGCGTAGTCAAAGGCATATGAGGCCTTCTGAAGTATCTCCAGCAGTCCCACTGGTCTCGAGTTCTCCAATCCCATTGCCCCTGGCACCTTAATAAAGGTATACAGCAACTCCTGTGTCCAGTCCTTGTAGAAGAACCTCCCTACTCTTGCAGCATTCACCAGCTGTCTGAGCCCTTCCACCACATGTTCTGTCTTTGCTACTCTCCTGCCCTTCCCATCCGGTCCTGTCTGCATGAACACCTTCTTTCCTGCTGCCTTTAGTAGTGTTGCATGCAGCTCCGATTCTCCTCCTCTTTTCCCTGCTCCTGCTCTCGCCCAGAACTGCACCCACCTCTGTTTGCTGATTGGTTGCATCAGCCCTGCCTCACTGTAATCCTCAGCTGTTATTTTGCTCCCTCCCACTGCCTGCTTCCTCTCCAAGTACTTCAGCATCCTGTGAAAGCACTCTGGTATGGTGCTGATGTCCTCTTCAGTCAATTGACCTTCCACCACCCTCCTCCTGAATGCTCTGCCCTGGTCACTGTCTTGGTATATCATGTGCCCCCCACTCTCAGGCCAGAGCACTCCACCCATTGCCTGGTTGGGTACCTTCCCATCAGTGCTGTGGAACCAGAATGATCTGCCCCATCCCATCCACTCCTTCAGATACTGTAGTGTGCTCTCTTTCACCTCTGTTCCATCTGCTGCAGCCCTTGTCTGTGACTCGCCAGTGCTCTGGTCGACTTCTGTGATCACTGCACTGTCCACTGCTCCATCCCTCTTCTTTCTTAGTCCATTGCTTAGTGCTGCTCCCTCCCTACCTCCCCCTTCCTCTGTTGCTGGCTGCATCATAGCAGTCAGTCTCGTCTCTCTGCCAGCCCTGTTCTTCTTCATCTTCTGCCTCAGGTCACAGTGGAGCTTCCTTTTCAGTTCCACTGCACTCTGATCTAGCACTGCAGCATACTCCTTCCAGCCCTTCCTCCCTAGTCCCTCTCCTCCATTGCTCAGTTGTGGCATATGTATACCCAGCCCCTTGATCTTTGCCAGCCTGGCTATCAGCCAGTTCACCCGAGTCCCTTCCCTTATGAGTTTGGCCAGCCTCACTGCCATTCTCATCTCCTGTGCCAGTTTCACATAGACAGGGCTGGATTGGTGCTTCCTTTGACCCCCAGCCCCTCTCCTACCCACCACTGGCAGCTTATTGTACACTGTTTCTTGGCCTGACAGCATTGCCCCCAGTGCTTCTGTCATCAGCCTGTTCCCTTGTGTCACCACCTCCTCCTCTACTGCCTTGTCCTCCCACACTCTGCTGCCCATCTCGTTCACCATACTGCAGAACTCTGTTATCTCATTGCTCAGTTGACCCTCTTCGGGCCATTTCTTCTCCACTGCCTCCTGGTAGCACTTGATCCTGCCTACCTTCCCAAGTTGTACAGCCTTGAACTTTGCATTCCTGTTGCTCTTGTCACTTTCCTCCTGTGCCTCCTTGATGTCATCCCATAACCTTGACCTGCCTAGTGCTGTGTCTGCATCTATGTCCAGCATTACTGGCCTGTGATCTGACTCATTTATTGGTTCAGCCAGTACCCCAGCAGCTCTGACCAGCCCCCTGTCCTCCAGCTTCTTACTCACCAAGAAGTAGTCAATCCAAGACCTTCTCTCACCACTTGTGTATGTCACAGGCTCCTCCTCACCCCAGTCCATCCTGCTCTTTAGTGGATCCACCAGTCCCCTCTGTGCTGCAAATCTGCTGACCATTGCAGTGTTCCTCCTTCGTGCTGCACTTGTGCTTGCTTTGCCTCTTGGATTTCTCACATTCCAGTCCCCCACCACCACCTCATACTCTGACCTGACCTTGTTCAAGTCATGTGCCAGGTCGAGCAGTGCCAGGCTCACTGGGTTTGCTGCTCCCCCTTTCCCTCCCACCACCAGTGTGTCCAGCTGCTCCAGGTGTTCGAGCACCACCGAATCTTGTTTGTCCAGTGTGCCTGCCTCCTTTTGCCTCTCCAACCTCCCTCTCAAGTTCCTCATCTGCTGTGCCTGCCAATCCCAAGCTCCTCCTCCAGGCTCCTTCTTGTCTGCTCCTGTTGGTAGGTACAGTGACACCACTGCCATCGATGCTCCATTCCTCCCCTTGAGCTCCCTGATCACATACCTCCCCCATCCTCTCCTGTCAGTCCTCACCTTGTGCATTTCTGCCCTCCAGTCTTCCTTCACTGCCAGGAATGTACCTCCTCTTCTCAGCCCTTTGCCCACCTTGTGTCCTTGCTGGTGTGTCCATCCCATCTTCCTCCCACCCCATCCAGAGCCTACCTTCTGCTGCAGCTTGCCTGCACTCCACAATGCTGCCTGTCCTGGTGAGCCTCCATCCTCCACACCAGTGTCTTGAGCTGCCCAGACATCTACTCCAGCATCCTCCACTGCTTGTAGTGTGTCTATCCACACTCTCTCTGACATCTCATCTCCATCTCCCTGCTCCCTCTTTACCCTCCGAAGGTTGGTCGACATCAGCCTCATAATTCCCTTCCCCTTCGACAGTACTTTGATATCTCCTGCAGTCTCGTCCTCCATTGCTGCCCAGTAGTTCACTGCTGCTCCTACCCCAGCAGCTGTGGCTGCTAGGGCTGCTCCTGCCAGAGCTGAAACTCCGCCCGAGGCAGCTTCTGCTGGCACCACCAGCCACATCAGCACCACTCCCAGAACTCTGTAGCCTCGGCGCCAGCAGACACCCTTGCTCACACTACTTCTGTTACTGCTTCTGGTTGGTGTGCTGCTGCCAATCCCAGCTCCCTCCAGCTTCTGCACCTCCAGGACTTCCTCCTGCTTGGCATTGCTCCTCCATCTGCCTCTTCCCCTGTGTCCACACCTATCCAGGTGGGCAGTGCTGCATAGGTGCCTCCACCACTGCTGCACTGCTGTGCCTCCTCTGCCTCCTCTATTTCTGCTGTTTCCTGCTCTTCTTCTCCCTCTCCTCCAGCATCTCCCACTGCCTGCTGCTCCTCCAGCTCGTGTTGCTAGTACCATGTACAGCTGTGACAGTACTGCCAGTAGCATTGCCTCCCAGCTGTCTCCACCAGTGCTGCTGCCTTTGCCACTGGTGCTGACTCCACCACTGCAACTGTCTCGCCTGCTGTCCTCTCTGCTGCAACTGCTTCCTCCAGTGTTGCTCCCAGCAATGCAGCTGCCTGTGTTGCTGCCTCCACCACTGCTGCCACCTCCACCATTGCTGCTACCTCCTCTGCTGCCTCCAATGCAGCTGCTTCCACCAATACTGCTGCCTCCACCAGTGCTGCTGCTTTCCTTGCTGCCTCCCTCAGTGCAGCTGCTTCTGTCAATGCAGCTGCCTCTGCTAGTGCTGCTGTCTCCCTTGCTGTCTCCACCAATGCAGCTGCATCCCCTGGTGTTGTTGCCTCCCCCAGTGTTGCTGCCTCCACTGCTGCTGCCTCCACCACTGCTGCAGCCTCCTTCCATGCTGTTGCCTCCACCAATGCTGAGGCTGATGTTGCCTCCCTTGCTCATGCCTCCACCAATGCAGCTGCATCCACTGGTGCTGCTGCCTCCATTAGTTGCTCCATCATTCCCTAGCCCTCCCTCCCTGCCCTCTGCTTGCAGCACGCCCCTAGTCCTACCACTGAGGGATGCTCCAGACACCCCAGATGGGCATGCCCAGCAATGCCCCCAGGGCACCCAGTTACGCACTGCCCCCATCTTCGGTGCACGATTACTGTGCACCGTTGGCCATCTCTCCACCACCCCAGACGTTCTCTGCAGCAGCCTTCTACTGAAGCACAGAAGCAGACTAAACTGACTATCACTGCCAAGGGAGACAATGCACAGACGGACTTCCACTGGGCTGCAGCCCCTTTCAGGACTTACCCAGAGCTCCCCATTGGAAGTGGAGGTGTGCACTGCCTGTGCTGACACTGTTCTGCATCCTGATTTCACTGTTCTGCATCCTGCCGCGCTCTCAGCCAACTCCCTTACCTGACTGCGCCACTCAGCCAACTCGCTCCCCTGACTGCGCCACTCAGCCAACTCCCTCACGTGCCACTCGCCACTCAGCCCAGCTCCACCCCCACTGTCACCTCCACACCCACCACCACCCCACCTGCCAGCACACACCGTGATTGTTATTGGTTGCGCTGGCTCTGCTGCTGTTTTGCAGCAGCTGGTTCCATTGGTGCCTCTGCTTCTGCCTCCTCCAGTACCACCACCTCCAGCTCCCCCTCTGACTCCTCCGTTTGCACTTCTGCTGCTGCCTCCACCACCACTGCCTCCACCGCTGCAGCCTCCACCACTGCAGCCTCCACCACTGCTGCCTCCACCACTGCTGCCTCCACCACTGCTGCCTCCACCACTGCTGCCTCCACCACTGCTGCTGCTGCTGTAACCTCCACCAAGGCCGCTGCCTCCACCATTTCCGCTGCCTGCAACGCTGCCTCCCTTGTTGCCACTGTCTCCAGCGCTGCCACCGACCACACCCACACCCCTGTGGTGCTCACCCACACCCCTGTGGTGCTCACCCACACCCCTGTGGTGCGTACCCACACCCCTGTGGTGCTCA
>Ga0209713_10002505_pt1 | contig 11401 bp, 7 predicted proteins | sample ArcOceMetagenome_3_FD_187444 | JGI IMG/M metagenome (GOLD analysis project Ga0209713, IMG submission 187444) | Marine eukaryotic phytoplankton communities from Arctic Ocean - Arctic Ocean- Svalbard ARC20M Metagenome (SPAdes) (version 2) | ecosystem: Environmental > Aquatic > Marine > Oceanic...
TACCATGTCTAGAGATTTGGAAATGGCAATATCTGAATACGCTCCAGGAAATGAAATAACAAAAGATAAAAAAATATTCAAGGTAGAAGGTATTACTTCACCTATTACAAAAAGAACAAATTTAACTCAGTATGATGTAAAACCTATTGATGATAATTTGTTTTATTATCAACTAAATGAAGATGGTTCAATAAGTACTGAAAAAGATACTTTAATTGAAGAGTTTGCAAATGAAGACTGGGAATCAATTAAGAGTTCTGGAAAAAAAATTGGCGTAATCCCGAAGGCTTACATAACAAAGTTATACCCTGAGGAGAACACGAGTGCTATAAAGCCTTATTTTTCGGTGTCAATACCCCGAATATTAAGTGGTGGAGATATAGTTTTTATTAAAAGTGATGCTTTTAATAATTTAGATAGTTATTTGCATCAAGGACACATAATGTCTTTTAACGAAGGTGAAAACTATTCTGGTTTTGATTTTGATTTACCTACATCGATTTTTAATAATACTACAGATTTATTAAAAACTAAAATTGCAGATAAAGAGAATTCAAGTGTATTAAACTATAATTTAGCATCCAATAAATTCACCTCTTTATTACAGATAAAACCTCATAAAATTAATTCTAGTCTTCAATTATGTTGTGAACAAATGAATAGCGTACAGGCAGAACATGAAATTTATAATTTTGTTTTACAAGGAGTTAAATCTAGTTTATTTTCAGCTGCATTCTTATTACGTTCAGTATTTACACAACAACAAGATGTAGATAATTCTGAGTTAGAAGTTTTAGGTTTAAGACATTACACAAATGAAGATGGCTCTAAGGTTACTGGATTTTCTTATGGAGATAAGTTGTCCAATGGCTCAGGATTTAGTCAAAAACTTAATGACAATTTATCAGAGTATATTAATTTATGTTTAGACCCTACAGGTAATTTTAATGGAGAAATAGTTCAATTTGTCATTGACTTATTAAGCAAGGAAAATCAAGAAAATTGTGATGTTGCAGACTATACAAATCTATTAAACTATCGTAATAAAAGATTTCATCCTCTATTAAATTGGAGACTAGGTGTTTCTTATTTAAGAATACTTAGAGGAAAAGAAGATGAAGTCGAAAAAGTAATCAATGCTGATTCAAGCCTGCCTGAGTTTGCTGCGTTCTATGGTAAAGATACTTGGTTAGAGGGTGTAGGTGCTCAGTTAGAAGAATTTAAAGAAGAATATAATATTAATTCTGAATTAATAACAGATTTTGTATTGCCATTTCTTCAATGTGAAGCACCTTTTGAGAACAAAATTATTATTCCATATCATCCACTATGGAATAAGGAAAGCTTACTTAATAATCCTTTAATCAAAAAGATATATGATGTACTAGATAATGAAGAAATAATTTTTATTGATTCATTCAATTTGGCAAATAGGCCCGGAGATTGTTATGAAAAGTTAATAGAAAGCCCAGGTCCTAATTATGATGTTTTAAATTAAAAAGGATGAAATTATTTAAAAATGATGAATTAGATAATTGTGATTTAATTGTTGATGCCATTTATGAAGGTGGTACTAAAGGCAATGTAGGTGATGATCCAATTAACAAAATAATTCCTGTAGGAAATATGGGAGGTTTCCGTTATGCAGGGAGTATAGATTCATTGAAATACATAGTTTTGTATACTTCAGGTCACAATATTGATTGGCCTGATACTATAGATTTAGAAACGGGAATATTTAAATATCATGGAGATAATAGAACTCCTGGTAAAGATTTACATGATACAAAGAAAAAAGGGAATATAATTCTTAAGAATCTTTTTGACTCTTTACATTCAAAAGTCACTCCTCGAAAATCTATTCCTCCAATTTTTATATTTGAAAAGCACCCTACAGAAAATTCTCAAAGATCAGTTCAATATAAGGGTATGTGTGTGCCAGGTTCAAATCAAATTGATAGTGTCTCTGATTTAGTCGCTTTATGGAAAACTTCAGAAGGAATGCGATTTCAAAATTACTTAGCGTATTTTACAATATTAGATATAGCTATAATAAAAAGAAGTTGGCTTAAAGATTTGAATAATGGGATTGCCATAAGTTCAAATAAACCTAAAGTCTTTAAAAAATGGTCCGATATTGGGGTTTATCAACCATTAAAATCTAAAAGAACATTAAGTATTCGTTCTGTAAAAGAGCAACTGCCCTCTAATAAATTAGAGATTATGATGCTTACTGTAATTCATAAATACTTTATTAGGGATGATAAAGCAAGAATGTTTGAATATTTTGCTGCAGAAATTTATAGTATGACAGACCAAAGGGTTATTATTGACGAGGTAACAAGAGGTGTTGTTGATGGAGGGAAAGATGCTTTTGGGAGATATAAAATGGGACTGGATAATGATCCTATTTTTGTAGAATTTGCTTTAGAGGCAAAGTGTTATCAGCCTGGATTTTCTAAAAAAATAAGTACAATAGGTGTAAAAGAAACCTCTCGTTTGATATCTAGAATTAGAAATCGTCAATTTGGTGTATTGGTAACAACTTCTGCGATAGCAAAACAAGCTTATGAGGAAGTTAGAGAGGATAATCACCCAATTTTCTTTATTTCAGGAGCAGATATCATAAATATACTTATTGAAAAAGGAATCAATACAGAAGAAACTTTAATAGATTATTTGAATAATAATTTTTTCATGGATAATCATGGTGCGTATTCAGTTTAATTATAATCTCTTATTTCTGCCATATGCCCAAAATTTTCTAATTTGGTAAGTTTTACTATCATTTTATATTCTTCTGATTCATAACTGCTAAAAGTTATTACTAAACTATCAATAGCTCTAGTAAATATCATTAAAAGCCAATTGTTTACATGTTCTGTAATTTCATTCTCAACAGAGTCAGGGAAATCTTTAACATAATTAGATTTAATATTTTGAATCATTACATCCAAATTCCAAAGAACTATTGTCCAAGCCTCTAAGCCTCTACAAGATTGATAATTCAGTATTCTGTGAGCGTCAATTGGAAATTTTTTATTCTTATTTTCTTCGAGATTATTATTAAAGTTATTGAAATTCCAGCTGTCAAGCTTTTCGCATATTTCAGTGCTATAATCAATATTTGAGTTTCTATTTGGAGTCAAAAACATCAAGTCATATTTTGAATTTTTATTTTTAATAAGATTTCTATCTAATTGGATGTGAAGCGCTTTGTTATATTCATTGGTTTTTAAGAGGATAAGTTTACCTCCATGTAAATTTCTGTTCTCTTTTAACTCCCATGGTTTTTGTTTATAATGATAATTAGAAAATGTATTGTACCAATCGGTTAAATCTTTTTTGTTTCGATGTGAAATTTTAAGATTGACTACTTGTCGTTCATTTTTAGTTGTTCCCAATGCCCATCTTATTTCAGTCTTCTTTTTTCTTACTATTTGTCTGTTACCTATTGAGATAACGCAATTAGTTATACCGAATATTTTAAAAATTAAATCACGTTCTATCTCGTCACAATCTTGAGCTTCGTCAACAAAAATTAAATCAAAATCAATACCTAGTTCTTTTCGAATTTCTAGCTCTGATTTACTGTCTTTTATCAATTCCATAAGATCAGCCAATAAATCGACATAATTATTATTTTCAAATATTTCAGAAGTAATCTCATCTATAAGACCGATATTTTTTAAAATCCCTAAAAAGAATTGATGCAAAGTATTAATCTGTATTAATCCTCCAAAACCTGAATATTCCATTAACCTATCAATATCTTGAGATAGTGCTCGGTTAAAAGTTAGAATCAGAGGTGTATATTCTAGTTCTTTAGCATGATATGCCAAATTTGCTAGATGAATTGTTTTTCCAGTACCAGGTTTTCCCTTTAAAATTATTAATTGTTCTCCAACATTTTTAAAATAAGACGAATGTTCTACATCAATATCTTTTCTAATAATATTATTTAATTTGTTTCTTGAAAGAATACCTATCCCAATAGCCTTTTCTTTTCTTCGATCTTCCAGGAAATTACTCATCTTAAGTCGAATTGATTCATTTATTGACCCATAATTATAATTACCTGTGTTGTTTGAATATTCTACTGGTGCATTTAATCTACATAATTGTTCTAATAATGCATCAAAGTTTATTTTCCCTAATATCAAATTCTCAACATCTTCATAACCTTCAGGTTTATTATCACCCCATTTGTAAAGCCAAATTAAATTTATGATTCTCGGCACTTCACCACCAGAAATTATTAGTTTTTCTGCCAGAAAATTCTTTAGTGGATGTACTTGATTAAAACTTTGGTCAGAAGCATCTTTTAAACCATCTGTTTGTTTAACAAACAAATTCCCATTTCTTATCGAAATTGATTCAGTTGTATTATGTTTTTTTAATTCTAGAATAAGCAGACTTGAATTAAACCAAACATCTCTTTTACTCTTAAATTTTTTAGTTTCAGTATTTTTAGTAACGGAGTCTATTCTTAAGAAGCCCGTTTTAATAGTCGGTTTATACTTAGGAAAATCCATCCAAACCACTAAATCTAATTCGCGATCAGTTTTTAGACTTGGTAGCGCATATATTTTTCCTTCTATACCCTCAAAATATTTATTTGCAGCATCGCAAAACAACTTTGCTACTAATTCTTCTTCATTTGGGTCGTAGTTATTAAAAACTAGAGGTATACAATCAGCCATCTTATTTTTTTAATTTACTAATAATATTATTTCTTATTAATTATTTTTTCAGTAAATGATTTATTTAACCAGAAACTCTGCCAAGAAATTTTAATTTTTGAAAACTCAAAATAAGGTTTGTCAATATCTTTAGAGTTTTTAGCGTGAGGTCTAATGTGTATTATTTCTGTATCACTTGACTTTAATAAATTATTTTCTTGTCTTAATCTTTTTCCATGTTTAACATTATTAACTATAACTCCGTTTAGAACAATATCCTTTGCTTTTCCCCACTCTTTTTTGATAGCTGACAATTCCAATTGATTTGGTTTCCAATAAACAGATTTTCCTATTTCCCAAGTTTTCCAATTTTTATATTTATATTTTGACTTTCCATCTACAATATATTTTTCCTTTTCTTTAATTATGGGAATAAAGATAAAGCCTTGATTAATAATACTCTTGAAATCGGCTTCATTTTCACCATTCCATTCCTCTTCAATTAAATCAACAAGACTAAATTTTGGAAACGACATTGCTTCCCAAGGTTTATTATTTTTACTAACTGGAATTGTTTTTATTGTGATGCCATTTTCTTCTAATTCAAGTATTCTTTTTTTATCATCAATTTTTAACATTCTATTGATTAATAAACTAAATCCTGATTTTGCATTTTTTGAAAAATTAACTTTGTATTTACTAACAATATCAATTAATTTTTGATTTTTAAATTCTTTATTAAGTTCATTTAAAACATAATCTTCTGGCGTTATGTTTTCTTCTAGATTAAGAGAGGAATACTTTATTTTTTTCTTGTTTTGATTGTAGAAAACCTTTAAGTAACTATGCTTTAAACTATAACTTCTTTGTTTAGCTTCTTTATTATTTCCATACTTTACTAATTTACCCGTACCGGATGTAGATGCACCTAGTATTTTACTGTCACCCTCAGAAAGTTGGTCAGCGACTTCAGATTTAACTTTGTATTGAATGCCTTCCCAATCTTCTTGTACTATATTTTCTTTCTCATATTTTAGTTCATAAAACAATGTTCCCTTGAAAATAAATTCCTTCCAATCTTTATATGTTTTACCAGTTGGTTGTTCGTAAAGTAGAAATAGAATTTTTTCTATTTTCTTTTTTACTTCTGCTGTTCTCCATTTCTCATCAACAATTTTATTATAATTTATTGATTTTAATTTTGATCTTTCTTTTGGTTGTGTTTTATTACCAATTTTTCTTAATGGCAAAACCTTTAACTCTACATTTATATTTTTCACATCTGGATTTGGGTCAGAATTAGGCGCATTGCCTATTATTGCTTCAAGAACTTGACCAGCAATTCCTTTATTAGTAGATAGTGAAATATCAGGATAATTTCTATCAATGAAATCAGTAATATCTTCTAGACTTTTATTTTCAAATTTTTTATAGAAGTCTTCTAACTCCTTTATGGTGTTAAATTTTTTCATTGATTTGCTTATAAAGTTCTTTTCCAATTCTTTCAATAACACCAACTACCAAGGCATTCCCCATGAAAAAGGCACGTTTAGTGTCTGTTACTCCATCTAATTTAGTATGATCGTCAGGGAACATGTTTAGTCGCTCTAATTCAACAGGTGTTAATCGTCTTAAACCTCTATCTGAAGCAATTACATGTTTAAATCTGGAAGGAGATTTTCCGCCTTCTCCTGTAATTATAGTCCTTGAAGCATTATCTAAAGCGTCAGGATAAATCATTCCTCCTTCGGAGTAATTATATTTAAAGCCTTCTTTAGAAATTCTTAAAATAGATTTAGAGCTTTTTAAATATTCCCACATTTCTTTTTCGGTAGTCATTATTTTCTCACTTCCATCTTTTTCTAAAATAGATTTTGGATTCTTTAGCTTATTGTCTTTAATGAAAAAATCATCGGTTACTTCTCCGTTTTGAAGAACATCTCCTAAAACTACTCTTTTCCCTTTATAATTTGGAATTGTTTTAGTTGTATAAACTTTTCCTTTAAAAAGTAATCCTGTATTTTGAAAAGGAGAAAGGTTTCCTTCTTTATTAAATTCAGTTGTTATTTCTTCTAAACTTCCTTTAATTTCGAATTCTTCAATCTTATTTATTTTTTCTATAGGGAAAGCATTTGCAATTGTTCCTCTCTCTTGAAGCCAGTCTATTTTTTTTGATTTTGATATTCTTTTATATACTTCAGTGGATTTATGATACCCAATAATAAAAGTTCTTCTTCTTCTTTGTGGCATTCCATATTCTCCGGCATTTATAACTCGCCATTCTATAGCATAACCTAAATCATTTAAACTCTTTAACATTACTGCAAAATCACGACCTCTTTGTGATGCTGGAGATTTTAAAAGTCTATCTACATTTTCCAAAAACAAATACTTTGGTTTGTTTTTTTTGTCCTCTAATATTTTGTGAATTGACCACCAAAGCACACCTTTTTTTCCTTTTAACCCTTTTGAATTATGCAATGTTGTTGCAACAGAATAATCTTGACACGGAAAACCACCAACCAATAAATCGTGATTTGGAATTTCTTCAATATTTCTTGTAACTACTTCATTTAAATCTTCATTTGAGTGGTTCTCTTTTCCAAATTGCTTTATATATACCATTGATGCGTGTTGCACTTTGGTTGATGGTTCCCATTGGTTACTCCAAACAATATCGTAATTATTATATTTTTCAAGCCCAAGACGGAAACCTCCAACACCTGCAAATAGCTCTGCTACTTTTATTTTATTATTTTCCATTTTCATGAGATTTATAATAGTTAATTTTTTCTTCTGCTACTCTTAATATTTCAGTTGTTTCTTGTCTCAATTTTGTTTGATTCTATAGAACTGTAGATTATCTTCTGTAAGGCCACTAACAATTTGGAAATTTTTAAAATTAGGACGATTTTGGTCAATTTCAGTAAAATCTCTAAAAAAATCATTAAAAGTACTGTCTAGATTTAGTTTTTTAAATTTCAATCTAATTTCTTCAGATTGAAATGGATAATTATCTAACCATTCCTTATGGGATGAATCATGTGTTAATGCAAAGTGGTCAATTCCAGTATCATATTGTAAAATATTAGTTACTAATTTTTTAAATTTAAACCTGTTATCTATTAAAAGTTGATAAAATTTAGGATAAGTAGTTTCTTCATCTTCGTTTGCAGTTAAAACAGTATCATCAAGATGGATGAATTTATTCCATTTTAGACTCCTAACATCACTTAAAGTTAAAGAATCGAATAAGCTTTCGTAGGAAACATTATAAAAACAAACATGAATTATATTTCTTTGTTTTTGGGTAATAATACATCGTCTGTTTGGTATTATTATTAAATCGCGATTAGTAATTGGATTTTGATACATTTCGGAAAATACACCTGAAAAATCAGTTTTGGTACTGCTAATTATTATTTGAGGTTTATTAGAGTTAAAAAACTCTGCAGTTAAGTGAATATTATTATAAAAATCTATTTTACCATTAGTAGTTGGCATATCTGGCAGGTAATTAAATTCAATTTCTTTGGATAAAAAAAATCCACCTCTGTAACGTTCTTTGGTATTATTATAAATAAATTCTAATAATATATTATCTATTTCCCGATTATTCCATGTGCAAAAAGCAAAAGCAAAAGGATCTAATTGCGGCGAGGAAAGTTTATTTATCGTTTTTAAAAAAGAAAAGTTATAAAAATTAGAAAATCTTTCAATGAACATATCCATTCCAAAATTATGAACAAAAGTTTGACATATTTCATAAGGAACATAACATCCTTCAAAGTTATCCGAAACCGAACCAGTCCATTCTTTTTCTTGATCTAACTGCTCAATATACAATTTAAAGTTTTGTAGAAGAAACTCTTCAAGTGAAACATCTAAATTAGCCTCAATATACTCGACTAAATTATTTCCAGAGTTAAAAAAATAGCTATTATTATTTGAAACAAAAGCTCTACAAACTGCTTCAGCGGGAATAAATCCATTTTTGTAAAGATCTAGTACATCCCAATTTAATTGTTTTCTAAAAAGACTAAAAGCAAGGTTATAATCGCGAAATTTATTTTTTTCCTTAAGCCCCAATAGAAAAAGTAACACTCTCTTTATATTCTTACTCAGATTGGTTTCATCCAAATAGCTTTCTATTTCGATTTGTGTTTTCATTTTTTTTGATCAATATAATTAATAAAATTGAATAACTCAATAAGGATATTTTTATTTGTTGAATTTTAATCCTCTATAAATTCCAAACCATCTTCTAGTTCTAAAGCAGGTATACTTTGTATGGCATTTCCAGCAATTCCTCTTATGGAAGCATGCATACCAATTGAATTTTCCACTACCTTTTCTATTTGTTTTTCGCGTTGTTTCCATATACCTGCCATGGCATTTTTCTCTTTTACCAAATCTAATTGCATTTGAGTAAAGCCTTCAACAATGCCTTCCATTTGTAAACGAAATTCGTTACTGGTTAAAAAATCATACAAGAGAGACATTTTATCTCCTTTATTCTCTTGGCTAATTTTTACAGAAGCCCATTTAATTATAGATTGGCGTAATACTGCACAAAGCCCCTTAAACTCATTATAGGTACAAATCCAAACACCTTCTTTTAAACCCATTCTATCCATATCCAAAGGCATGGCCTCTGTTACCAATACTCCAATCGTTGCTCCTTTATCTCTAATATCGTTCTTAAACTTTTCAATCCATTTTGGTTCAAATTTCTTGGTGCGCTTACTCTCGTAATAAATGGTCCCGCAATTTAGCTGTTCCCTGGTATTTACAGTCTGTAAACAGTCAGCTCCTTTAGCTCCCTTCTTAATTTCATCAATGGTATCCATAGGAAATTGATTGGCTAACCACTGTTCAATCGCCAGTTCCATTATTTCTCCTTGCAGTTGCATGGAACCCTGGTCCTGTTTGCGTTTCATATCATCGGTTAATTTCTTTTGATCCTCTAACTGTTTTTGTAATTCTTTTAATTTAAACTCTGTAGCTTCTTCAGCTTGTCTTTTAATTTTTTCTCTCTCAGATTGTAATTGTTTGCTTAAATCTTTCTGAGCTGATAATTTGGCCTGCTCCTGCACCTCGTCTTTTTCTCTTTTCAAGCGTTCAATTTCTGCCTCTTTCTTAAATAATTCCTTCACTTTTTCTGACTTCTCAGCTAATTCATTTTGCATAGATTTAAAACGATCCTCATTTTCAGATAGAAGTTGGTTTTTCAATTTTTTTTCAATCTTTTCAGTCACAACCTTACGTTCTGCCTCAATTTGTTCTTCAAATAACTTTTTACTTTCTTTCTTTTCAATTTCAAAATCAGTTATTTGCTTCTGAAAATCAATTTGCCTCTGCTTTTGAGTTTCAACTAAAGCATTTTGTTTTTGTTTAAACTCATTTCTTAAAGACTCTTCTAATTGATGTTTTAAAATTTCATTCACATCAATTTGACTTCCGCAATCTGGACAATTTACTGTTGTATTTTTACTCATAACTACTGTTTTAATATAATTGCATCACTAATATGAAACTAAGGTATGTAATGTTATTGCAACTCTTAATTAATGCTGTTTTTTATTTAAATTTATTTAGCCTCCAATACCACAAAAATCTATCTGGGTCCCTAATTCAATAACTTTTATTTTCTCACTTTGTAACTTGACAGATAGTTGTTTAAAATAGGCAAAGTTCGTTTTATAAATACGTTAGACTTGCTACCTTCATTTAAGTATAAATTAAATTGCTTCCAAACATCATGAGTAATGCCTTTTTCTATTAATGAGTACTGCGATGAAACCAACATTTTAACAAATTTAAAAGATTCTTCAGTGTCTGGCTCAAGAGCCTTATTAAATAAAGAATTATACTTATAAGATATATTATTAAATTCCTCATAAATCAAAGAAACATCCCAATAATTATCCATTGCCGCTAGATACAAATATATTAGACTTATATCATTTGAACTACTTCCTGTTAAACCTGCATATGTGCATATAACCTCTTTGTATCCAACATCATAGACTGTATTGTTAGACACATTATCATTATTAAATTGCGCTTCACTCTCATAATTATAAACTTGATCGAAATCATCAATACCATGATTATTCAATAAATTTAAACTACGAGTTTTTAACACACCTAAGAACACTTTAGAATTACTAGTAGTACTGCTGTCAAACTCCCAACCTAAGGCATTAACTAATGCTATTTTATGAAAAACAGTTATCTCTGGATTTACTAAGAAATTAAAAGTTTTGTTGTTTAATCTTTTTTCACCTTCCAAACAACCTGTTTGCTGCACTAGATTGTTGCCAGAAATTTTCCAAAATGAGATAGATGTTAGAGGAGAATCTGCAGCACAGTTAAAAGAACATAACAATAGAGATAGGATAAATCCTCGATATTTCATGATTATAAAAAAATTCACACCCATAAACCTGTATTACTTAAAGTTGAAATTCTTTGAGCTTTTTTAGAAACAGTAGCTATAACTTTATCTCTTTAGCTACTTGATTTTTATTATTAATTATCATATCAGATAATAGTTCTTTTAAGCACTCTTTCCCCTCACTAGTGATTATAGTATCATCATCCGCCAAAATAAATTGAACTGTGGACTTTTTATGATAACGCTGATTTGCAAGTAACATATCATCCAGGTATGCATTAAGATCATTTAACTTTTTATCATTTACAGCAGTAATAAA
>Ga0209713_10002509_pt1 | contig 11394 bp, 11 predicted proteins | sample ArcOceMetagenome_3_FD_187444 | JGI IMG/M metagenome (GOLD analysis project Ga0209713, IMG submission 187444) | Marine eukaryotic phytoplankton communities from Arctic Ocean - Arctic Ocean- Svalbard ARC20M Metagenome (SPAdes) (version 2) | ecosystem: Environmental > Aquatic > Marine > Oceanic...
AAATACGCTAAATTTAAGAAATAAAAACAGTTCTTTCAAATTATATATTAAAAGCCTTTCAACTATTGAAAGGCTTTTCTTATTTTTACACAAAGCTTTGGTATGAATTATATACTTTTTGACGGTTCAAATAGAGACGCATTACTCCCTTTCACCTACACCCGCCCCGTGGCAGATATTCGTATAGGAATTTTAACAATCCGTGAAAAATGGGAGTTGTTTTTAGGTGCCACTACCACTACAATTACAGAAGATTACCTCTCTGATAAGTTCCCTATGGTAGAAATGGAAAATAATATTATGATTAACTCATCTTATTTGCCGTCGGATGCATTAGTAAGCCAGATTAAAAATTTAACAAATAATCAAGCTATTTATGATGGAGAAATAATCGTTGCTTTTTATAGCTTAGAAGATCAAGAAGTTGACTTTGACGTATTTGAAACCATGCAATTTGAAGATTCTATTTTAAAAGTTGAGACAACCTGGGATATTTTCTCCAAAAATGCTGCTGCAATTATAGCTGATTTTGAGTTGATTACAGCCGGTAGAAGTTCGGCGCAAATCCCAGAAAGAACGGAAGCATTTAATACAGATCAAATATTTATAGAAGAAGGAGCTCAATTACCGTCATGTATATTGAACGCGACCAACGGTCCAATTTACATTGGAAAAAATACCGAAATCATGGAAGGTAGTTTGGTGAGAGGCCCCTTTGCACTTTGTGAAGGATCAATTCTTAAAATGGGCGCTAAGATATATGGGCCAACGACTATTGGACCTTATTCTAAAGTTGGGGGTGAAGTTAATAATTCAGTATTTTTCGGGAATTCTAATAAGGCTCACGAAGGTTTCTTAGGAAACTCTGTGATTGGAGAATGGTGTAACTTAGGTGCGGACACAAATAATTCAAACCTTAAAAACAATTATGCGGAAGTTCGTTTGTGGAGTTATGAGACTGAAAACTTTGCTAAGACTGGTCTACAGTTCTGTGGCCTCATGATGGGAGATCATAGCAAGTGTGGCATCAATACGATGTTTAATACCGGAACCGTAATAGGTGTTAGTGCAAATATATTTGGCAGCGGGTTTCCTCGTAATTTTATTCCAAGTTTTAGTTGGGGTGGAGCTAGTGGCTTCTCAACCTATTTAACTTCAAAGGCTTTCGAAGTTGCTAATGTGGTAATGAGTCGCCGTGGTTCGGAGTTTTTAAGTCAAGATAAATCTATTTTAGAGCAAGTGTTCAATGATTCTTCCATTTTCAGAAAAGATTAGTTTTTACGAACGTTTTTTACTTCTAACAGGTTTGTAGGGTTAATGCCTAATCCGTTTACATTTGCTAATGTAAACCGAATTACTTCATCATAAAACAACACAACGACAGGTGCTTTTTCGATTACTAGTGAATCCATTTTTTTATAAAGGATAATTCGGGAGTGTGTATCCGTTTCTTGCATAGCCTTTTCGTACCATGAATCAAACTCTGGATTTTTAAAGTGCGTATAGTTAGGACCGTTTGGAGCGAAATTTTTGCTATAAAATAACGATAAGTAGTTTTGTGCGTCTGGATAGTCAGCAACCCAACTTGCTCTAAATAAATCTAATTTTCCATTTGATTTTGCAGTTTTTAATGATGAAGGAGGCATGACTTCAATGCTTATTTTCAAACCAATTGTTTGCAGTTCACGTTGAATAAACTCACAAAAACTCAGATAGTTGGCTGTAGTGCTTAATATCAACTCAGGCGTTTGATTTCCTGATTCTGATCTGTAAATTTCTAAGAGTTTTCTCGCTTTATTTGGTTGGTAAGTATACCCACTTCTTTTTTGATGTCCAGGCAGTCCCTTTGGAATAAAACCACCCGTACCAGGTATTCCAATTCCATTTCTTAAAAAGGTCATCATTTTTTCACGATCAAACCCATAGTTGACAGCCTGGCGTAATAATTGATTTTGATATTCACTCTTTTGAGAATCTAAATTGAATCCTAAGTATTCTGTATTAAGATAGGGGGCTCGTAGCATTTTAACAGCTGCAGTATAGGTAGTGTTAAGATTTCCATCAGCACTTAAAATGTCATCTTTGTAGGAGGCATCCAACCCTGATATAAAGTCTATATTACCCTGTATAAATTGTAGAAACTCACTTTGTTTGTCTGCTAAAAAGGTAATAGAGATAGCTTCCAAATAGGGAAGTCGTTCTCCTTTAGAGTTGAATTCAAAATAGCGATTATTTTTCCTAAAAATCAATTTAATATTTTCCTCCCAACGTTTAAACTTGTAAGGGCCGGTTCCAATTGGATTTGATCTAAAATCAGCTCCGTAATGAGATGTGATTTCCTTTGGAACTACGCTACAGTACTTCATGGTTAATAGGCCCAGAAACGCTGGAAACGGTTTTTTTAACGTTATCTGAAAGTGGTTACCATCAATTGCTTTGTACGACTTCACATTTTTTAATACCCAGCTTCCTGGTGAGGCTAATTGTGGAGATTTCAATCGGTCAAAACTATACACGAAATCACTGGCGTTTACAGTTCGAGTATTGCTTTTTCCAAATAATTTATGGGGATGAAAGTAAACGTCTTCTCTCAAATTAAACGTGTATACCATCCCTTTATCAGAGATGTTCCAGGAACTTGCTATAGCAGGAGAAATGGACATTGTTGAGTCCATTTGCACCAAGCCGTTAAATAGTTGATTAACGGCCCATATATCTGCATTGTCTTTGGAAAATGCAGGGTCTAATGAGCTGATATTTTTGTGTTCATTGTATCTAAACACTTGTTCAGAACGAGAGTCATCAGCTGTTGTGTTACAGCTTAAAGTCAAGTTGCATAAAACAAGAATGCTACCAAGGTAAACTAGTAAGTATTTATAGCCTTGCTTTGTCATTATAGATGTTAGTTGTAAATTTGTCCACTTTGTAAAAGTACAAGAATGATTGATAGAAAAAAAGTCGCTTTTTATACTTTAGGGTGTAAACTTAATTTTTCGGAAACTGCCACGATTGCAAGAAACATTCAAGATGAGGGTTTTGATCGTGTTGAGTTCTCTGATTTCGCGGATATTTATGTGATTAATACATGCTCAGTTACAGAGAACGCTGATAAGCGATTTAAAACAATTGTTAAGCAAGCTCAACGAATTAATGATGCTGCATTTATAGTTGCTGTAGGCTGTTACGCCCAGTTGCAACCACAAGAGTTGGCTGCTGTTAATGGAGTTGATTTAGTTTTGGGAGCTACAGAAAAGTTTAAAATTACAGACTATTTAAACCAATTGACCAAAAATGATACAGCTGCCATACATTCTTGTGAAATTGCGGACGCTGACTTTTATGTTAGTAGTTATTCAATTGGAGATCGTACCCGTGCTTTTTTGAAAGTTCAAGACGGTTGTGATTATAAATGTACTTATTGTACTATTCCTTTAGCTCGTGGTATTTCTAGATCTGATACACTTCAAAATGTATTAGATAATGCTAAAAAGATCGCCGATCAGGGCATCAAGGAAATTGTCTTAACTGGGGTGAATATAGGGGATTATGGAAAAGGAGAATATGGTAAAAAAAAACATGAGCATACGTTTTTTGAGTTAGTCCAAGCCTTAGATACAATTTCCGGAATACATAGATTGCGCATTTCTTCCATTGAGCCGAATTTATTAAAAAATGAAACAATTGATTTTGTAGCCAATAGTAATTCTTTTGTACCTCATTTTCATATTCCTCTACAAAGTGGCAGCAATGTGCTGTTAAAGGCGATGCGAAGACGCTATATGAAAGCGCTTTATGTAGATAGAGTAGAGCATATTAAAAGAGTATTGCCAAATGCATGTATTGGAGTAGATATAATTGTTGGCTTTCCTGGTGAAACCGATGATATATTTTTAGAGACTTACAATTTTTTAAATAGTTTGGATGTTTCTTATTTACATGTATTTTCTTATTCAGAACGTCCAAATACACATGCAGCGACACTTGCAAACGAAGTTTCAAAGTCTGTTCGTTCTAAAAGAAGTAAAATGTTAAGAGGTCTTTCGGCCAAAAAACGACGTGCCTTTTACGAGTCTCAAATTAACACTCCCCATACGGTCTTGTTTGAAGGAGAAAATAAGGAAGGGTATATTCATGGGTTTACAGAGAATTACGTCAAAGTAAAGTCACCATGGAATCCAAGCTTAGTAAATACGCTTCACAAGGTTATGCTTACAGAAATTGATTCGGACGGATTGGTAAGGATTGAATTTAAATATTAATAAAGGTAAACTTAGATACGAATTCCTACAGGAAGCATTTTTCTGTAGCGACGATTTCGTCGAATAAATTTGGCAACCGGTGGACTTGTAGGAACCACACTTATGTCTTTTTGAATGATATTCTCTAAAACTATTTTCAGGAAGTTTTCTAAAAATGCTTCAGACATTAAAACATCAGGAATATTTAGTTTTGTTAAGAAAATTTTTCGTTCTTGTTGAGAATACTCAAGAGTTGCCAGCTCACCACCAACTTTAAGTTCGTATTGGCGTAAAAAAACATTGTCTATTAAATTAGAAGCGTCAACCATAATAAAAAGATTTGGTAAGATTAAGATTACTCTTGAGTGCAAATTTACGAAAAATATATCTAACTTATTAATTATAGTTTAGTGCCCAAAAAAATCACCAAGACACCCATATACTTTTTGCCAGGTTTAGCCGCGAATCCGAGTATTTTTAAAAACATAAAACTCGCTCCAGATGCTTTTGAAACTTTCTACTTGGAATGGATGATCCCTGATCATAACGAGTCTATAGTTGATTATGCCTTGCGTTTTTGTGATAAAGTTAAGCACGAAAATGCTGTTTTAGTTGGAGTTTCTTTTGGAGGTATCATTGCACAAGAAATGGGCTTAGTTCGCCAGTTCAAGAAAATCATTATTATATCAAGTGTTAAAACTCGTGATGAATTACCGCTCCATCTTCAGTTGGTAGGAAAAACAAAGGCCTATAAGTTAGTCCCTACAAGTCTGTTTGCTCAAAATATAGATTTGCTGTCTAAATTTGCCTTTACTAAGACTATTGTGAAGCGATTAGATTTGTATAAACTCTATTTGTCGATCACAGATAAACGATATTTAGATTGGGCTATAGAGCAAGTAGTGTTGTGGGATCAAACAACTTACGATCCTAATTTAATTCATATTCATGGCGATTTAGACTCCATTTTTCCAATTGAAAACATCAAAGATTGTATTGTGGTCAAAGGGGGAACACATGTAATGATTTTGAATAAATATAAATGGTTAAATGAAAACTTACCCAAATTAATCAATAACTAATATTTAAGCTATTTTTTTATAGTTTGTCTTTAAATAATCTCTGATCATGCAACATTTTAAAACTATTTCTTTGTCTCTAATAATTTTAGTATTATTTGGTTTTGTTTTACTGGCCTTCTCGGATAAACCAAATTCTAATATTCAAATATCCAGTCCTGAAAATGGGTATAATATTTATGCGATTGAGATTCCACCTGAGTTATATTTTTCTGGAGAATCTATGCCAATCCACATCCCTGATATTCGTGAGCGTATAGACCGTGAGCTTTTAGTTAATACTTATTGGCAGTCAAATGGCTTGTTAATGTTTAAGCGTTCGCATCGCTACTTTCCAATCATTGAACCTATCCTAGAATCGTATGGTGTTCCGAACGATTTTAAATACCTAGCACTTATTGAAAGTGGATTGCAAAATGTAACATCATCTGCAGGAGCAAAAGGCTTTTGGCAAATTATGAAGCGCACAGGAAAAGAGTATGGTTTAGAAATCAATTCAAATGTTGATGAGCGTAATAATTTAGAGCTTTCCACGATATTTGCATGTAAATACTTATTAAAAGCCAAAGCTAAATTTGGTAATTGGACTTTAGCAGCAGCCTCCTATAATGCGGGAATTAGTGGTATATCTAAACAGCTAAGTAGGCAAGAAGTTTCAAGTTATTATGATTTACTCTTAGGGGAGGAAACTGGACGTTACATGTTTAGGATTGTAGCTTTGAAGGAAATTATGAGCAGCCCAAAAAAATACGGCTTTAACTTTTCTGAAGATGATTTATATGCCCCTGTGCCAACTTATAAAGTTAAGGTAGACACAGCAGTGACTGATTTTGTCAAGTTTGCGAATTTTTTTGGATTGAATTATAAACAGCTTAAAATACACAATCCTTGGCTTAGAGAAACATTTCTAAATAACAAGTCCAGAAAAGTATATACTTTTCAGATCCCTACAAAAGAGTATTATAGATATTTAAATTAGCGTCTTTTACCTCCACGTTGCTGTCCACCTCCAAAATGCTGATTTGGCATAGATGCTTTTTTCATTTGTTGCTTCATCATTTTAATTTGTTCAGACAACATATCCCTTTTATCAAGTTTTTGAGCTTCTTGAAGTAATTTTTGAGCTTCTTGCTTTCGTCGTTTTGTAAACGCTATACCCGCAAGATTAAGTTTAGCCATTGCTAAATCATGGTCCATAGACAATCCAAGACTAATAGCATCTTTGAAGAATTTCTCAGCAGCATTCATGTTTGTTTGTGATACCATAATCCCTTTAAGAAAATTATAGTAGCCTTGTTGTTTTCGAGTCAGTGCTGATTTTGGTTTTTTTATTTTGTTTAATAATCGATCAGTTCCTGGAAAATCTTGTTTCCTTAACTTAAGAAATGCCAGTAAAATCATTTCGTTTTTAAAATAGAGAAATACAAAAATCAAAGCCAAAAGAATAAGCATTATTCCATTTCCGACATAAGTCTCTGTGATTTGATAAATAGCATATGCGAGAATCGCAACAGCAAGAACTAGTTTTATATTTTTGTTGAACATATCTATGGTTTTATTTAGCGAGTACAAAGGTAGTAAAAACAAATCAAAATTATTTTAAAATTAGGTTTGTCAAAGTAAAAACTCTTTGTATATTTGCCCAGCGTTTTGAAGAAGATGAAAAAACGCTTTTTTAAAGAAAATAACACTCGTAAAGTTTTAAAAATATACTATAATGAAAAGAACGTTTCAACCATCGAAGAGAAAAAGAAAAAACAAACATGGTTTTAGAGAAAGAATGGCTTCTGCCAATGGAAGAAAAGTTCTTGCTAGAAGAAGATCAAAGGGAAGAAAGAAAATTAGTGTTTCTTCAGAACTTCGTCACAAAAAATAATGATTAACAATTGTTAACATTTTAAAGGTATTGCTTATAGCAATGCCTTTTTTTATATCCAAACGTTAACTAATTTTGAAACTAAGTATAATTTAATCAATTACATTAAAAAATGCCAAAAAGTAAAGATTTAAAATCAATTTTAATTATCGGTTCAGGACCCATCGTTATTGGTCAAGCATGTGAATTTGATTATTCTGGAACGCAAGCACTTCGCTCATTAAGGGAAGACGGAATCGAAACTATTTTAATTAATTCTAATCCTGCAACTATTATGACCGATCCAGCAATGGCCGATCATGTATACTTGTTGCCTTTGACCACTAAGTCTATTATTAAGATATTAAAAGAACACCCACAAATTGATGCAGTATTGCCAACAATGGGTGGTCAAACGGCCTTAAACCTTTGTATTGAAGCAGATGAAAAAGGCATATGGACTGACTTTGATGTCGATATTATTGGAGTAGACATTGATGCTATTAATATCACAGAAGATAGAGAGAAGTTTCGTGAATTAATGCTTAAAATTGGAATTCCAATGGCACCTCAAGCAACAGCAACGTCCTTTTTGAAAGGAAAAGAAATTGCTCAAGAATTTGGATTTCCATTAGTCATTAGAGCTTCTTTTACTCTGGGAGGTGATGGTGCGGCTATTGTACATAAAGAAGAAGATTTTGATGAATTATTAACTCGAGGATTGGAGATTTCTCCAATTCATGAAGTTATGATTGATAAGGCGCTGTTGGGGTGGAAGGAATATGAATTAGAACTACTTAGAGATTCAAATAACAACGTGGTTATTATTTGTTCTATTGAAAATATGGATCCTATGGGAATCCACACTGGGGATTCTATAACAGTTGCTCCTGCGATGACACTAAGCGATCGCACCTATCAAAGAATGCGTGATATGGCGATACATATGATGCGTAGTATAGGGGATTTTGCAGGAGGTTGTAACGTTCAATTTGCAGTATCTCCAGACGAGAAAGAAGATATTATTGCAATTGAAATTAACCCACGTGTTTCTAGGTCTTCAGCATTGGCAAGTAAGGCTACTGGATATCCAATTGCAAAAATTGCGGCTAAACTAGCCTTAGGGTATCATTTAGATGAATTAAGTAATCAAATCACAAAATCGACTTCTGCTTTATTTGAACCAACTTTAGATTATGTAATTGTCAAAATCCCACGCTGGAATTTTGATAAATTTGAAGGTTCTGATCGAACTTTAGGCTTACAAATGAAATCTGTAGGTGAAGTGATGGGTATTGGTCGTTCGTTTCAAGAAGCACTTCACAAAGCGACGCAGTCCTTAGAAATTAAACGTAACGGCTTAGGAGCTGACGGAAAAGAAAATAAAGATTACAATCAAATTATTGATAAACTAACCCATGCCTCTTGGGATCGTGTGTTTATAATTTATGATGCCATTCAGATGGGTATCCCTTTGAGTCGAATTCATGAAATCACTAAAATTGATATGTGGTTTTTGAAGCAATACGAAGAATTACATTTGTTAAAAAATGAAATTTCTACTTTCAAGATAGAGACGATAGAAAAACCTCTTTTATTAGAAGCAAAGCAAAAAGGATATGGCGATCGACAGATTGCACACATGTTAGGCTGTTTAGAAAGTCAAGTCTATAAAAAACGAGAAGAATTAGGCGTCAATAGAGTATATAAGTTAGTTGATACTTGTGCTGCTGAATTTGAAGCAAAAACACCATATTACTATTCAACGTTTGAAAGTGATATGGAAACATCCGATGGCCACCGTTTTTCTGATAATGAAAGTGTTGTTACAGATAAGAAAAAAGTAATTGTGTTAGGGTCTGGCCCCAATAGAATTGGTCAAGGAATTGAATTTGACTACTGTTGTGTACACGGAGTATTAGCTGCTGCCGAGTGTGGTTATGAAACCATCATGATTAACTGTAATCCTGAGACCGTCTCTACGGACTTTGACACAGCTGATAAACTATATTTTGAACCAGTGTTTTGGGAGCATATTTACGATATTATTAAACATGAAAAGCCCGAAGGCGTCATCGTGCAATTAGGAGGTCAAACTGCATTAAAGCTAGCTGAAAAATTAACTAAATATGGTGTAAAGATTCTAGGTACTAGTTTTGAATCGTTAGACTTAGCTGAAGATAGAGGCTTATTCTCTAACCTTCTTAAAGAAAATAACATACCCTACCCGGAGTTTGACATTGCGACTACAGCCGATGAAGCAGCTAAGATTGCAGATGTTTTAGATTTCCCAATTTTAGTACGTCCTTCTTATGTACTTGGAGGACAGGGAATGAAAATTGTAATCAATAAAGAAGAGTTAGAAAAACACGTTGTTGAACTACAAAGTAGAATGCCTGGTAATCAACTTCTTCTAGATCATTATCTAGATGGGGCGATAGAAGCTGAAGCCGATGCTATTTGCGATGGTAAAAACGTTTATATCATTGGAATCATGGAGCATATTGAACCTTGTGGAATTCATTCTGGTGATAGTAATGCGACCTTACCACCATTTAACCTTGGTAATTTAGTAATGCAGCAAATCAAAGATCATACTAAAAAAATTGCATTAGCACTTAATACAGTGGGGCTTATTAATATACAATTTGCCGTAAAAGATGATATGGTATATATCATTGAAGCAAACCCAAGAGCTTCCAGAACCGTTCCTTTTATCGCTAAAGCTTATGGAGAGCCTTATGTTAATTACGCAACTAAAGTAATGTTAGGAGAAAAGAAAGTTACTGACTTTGACTTTAATCCACAACTAGAGGGGTATGCAATTAAGCAACCTGTATTTTCCTTTAATAAGTTTCCAAACGTAAATAAACAATTAGGGCCTGAAATGAAGAGTACAGGAGAAAGTATTCTTTTTATAGACAGTTTAAAGGACGATGAATTTTATGATTTATATTCGAGACGAAAAATGTACTTGAGTAAATAAAAATTTATTATAAATTTCCATAAAAAAAGCTGCTATTTGCGGCTTTTTTTATGACTCACTTTTTTGTCATATTAAATTCAAAAACTACTGTTACTGAGTCAGCTATTTTTGAACTCACAATTTTAGGAATCTCTACGTCAAATTCTTTAGGGTTTAATTCAAACGCTCCTTTAAAAGTCAGTTTATTTTCTAAATTTATAATTTGAACTATAACGTTTTGTATGTTTTTGGTGACACCATGAAAACTAAGAGTTCCTTTGATAGGATAGGAGCCTAGTGTATTGTTTTCTGTATAACCGATCAGTTTTCCTTTAAAAATAGCTTTTGGATAGCTATCCGATTCCGCATAACTTTCATTAAAATGCTCTTCCATGAGTGCGTTCTTAAAGCGAAATCCTCTGACCAGTGCAAGGGTGGCAAACTGACCAGTACCGACATTAAAAATAGCAGTCACATTTGTGTTAGTTGCTTTTATTTCTTCAAAAGAAGGTACACTTGCTTCAAAGTTAAGCAGGCCAGTTTTTGTAAGGTATTTTTCTTGAGAAAATCCAATAAATGAAATAAATATAAATAATAAATAGACTTTTTTCATGGAATTATTTTAAGTTATTCAACAAACCCTTCTGACTGCCATTGTATGATTAAGTCAATTAAGTTCTGAGGTAATCTTGTGCCTCCAAGGGGCATAAAGCCTCCCTGTCCTGGTTGCCAGTTAATTCTATCGATAAGATTCGTGTTTTCAATTGAATTTTTAACATTATTATAGGTTGTCAATGAAACGCCTGCTCCGTTAATTGCAGGGCTAGAGTGGCAGTTAATGCAATTGGAATCAAACACAGGTTTTATGTGTTCTGAATAGGTAATTGGTTCAGTAGGATCAATTTGTTCTATTAAGTCTTTTTCACTTGTGTTAGTGCAAGATAAAATTATTAAACATAAAGGAACTAAAAATAAAGGATTGGTTTTCATTTGATATGAATAAATGGTATATTCAAATTTAATTCTTTTTTGTTAATTCAATATCAAATTTGTTTTTAAGTTGTAAACTTTAACTTTTCATGAAAAAAAAAATCTTACTTTTTGTGTTTACTCTGTGCCTGTTTTTTTTAGGGTATAACTACTTGTTTCCTGACCATAGAACTATTAATCAAGAAGAAGCGCTGTTTAATGTGGAAGCATCTATTTTGTTTGATGAGTTTATAGATAACTCTAAACAAGCAGAATATAAATACTTAA
>Ga0209713_10002510_pt1 | contig 11394 bp, 8 predicted proteins | sample ArcOceMetagenome_3_FD_187444 | JGI IMG/M metagenome (GOLD analysis project Ga0209713, IMG submission 187444) | Marine eukaryotic phytoplankton communities from Arctic Ocean - Arctic Ocean- Svalbard ARC20M Metagenome (SPAdes) (version 2) | ecosystem: Environmental > Aquatic > Marine > Oceanic...
ACTGCTTAGCTTGCCGATCCCAAAATACCCTCCCCAGACACGATGCCACCCCCCTCCACCCCCTCACCGTCTCTCACCGGACATGGCCCACCCTCTACGTGTTGCGGATCAGCGGATCAGCTCGCCGTTCTCGTCGACGCTCGAGCGGCGGGACGAGGCGCGTTTGAGAATCTGCGACATGAGCTCATCGTGCGTGCCGCCACCTGGGCTCGGCGCCTCCGCGGGCGCTCGTGCCGCTGCTGGAGGTGGTGGTGGTGCCGGCGGCGGCTTCGGTGGTGGCGGAGGCGGTGGCCCAGGCGGCGGCATGGACGGCGAAATGGGCGGCGGCGGCGGGCCCGGGGATGCGGGAGTCGCCGCCTCGGGGGTTCCCTCGCCGCTGCCAAAGAGTCCGCCGAGCCGCGCCAGGAAGTTTGGCTGCTTGGACTCGGCCGACGCGGTACGCACCTCAGGCATAGATACCGCCAACGACGCATCCGGCGTGCTGCTCCCGGCGTTTGGTGGCGGAGTGGCTGGCGGCGCGAAATCAGGCGGGAGACCGGGTGGCAGTCCCTTGGGAAGCGCAGCAAAGGAGGTGCCTCCGGACTCCTTGTTGCGCGGTTGCAGCAGCCCCGGCTGAGCGGGCTCCTGGTAGTCGGGGAGCTTCTCGCTCTTGCTTCGCAGCATCGACAGAAAGTTCTGTGCACCCGCACCCGGTGGGTTCGCCTGCTCGAGAGCGTGCTGCACCGCGCGCACCTCGTTGGGGTTGAGACCGCCCGTGCCCATGGCGACAAAGGCACTTGGCGGCATCTTGCGCACTGCATCGGCTGAAACCACGACGAGCTGGAGCTCCTGCCGGTTCTGCAACCGCTTGGCCAGGGTGCGCACCTTGTGGGGCGCATTGGCCAGCTCCGAGTCGCGCCGCGCGTAGACGCCTCGCCACAGCGACACGACCGAGGTGTACGCGCGGCGGTTCATGTCCTTCTGGCGGGCGCGCTGCGCAGCGACTGCCATATCCTTGTCCATGCTCTTGCGCCGCTCGAGCTTGGCCAGTCGTGTCGATTCAGCTGCCTGCGAGATGATACGGATTCTCGCGCTCTGCGGTTTGTCGAGCACCTCGCCCATCTTTGTCAGCACCATCTCCGCCATGCCGCGCACCGCCGCGGGCGAGTCGTCGGCGATGTACACGTTGGTGAGGCGCACGTACTCTGCTTGGAAGTCGTCATCCGACAGCCGGAACAGGTGGAGATCGCGCTCGGCATACAGCGCCGCCACCGAACCGGCACCGGGGGTGCCGGCTCCCGGGCTGCCAGGGCCCTGCTTGGCAATGAGCTTCTCGAAGATATTATCCGTGACGGTACGGTACTGCTCGTTGGCCTCGCGGTCCAGAGTCTGCTGCTCATCCTCGTGAGGCTCCATCCCCTTGGCGAGCTTCGCCTCGCGCGAGAGCACTGAGTCGCGCAGCCGCTTGTTTTCCTCCTCCATTTCGGCCTGCGCCTCTTGCAGCATCTGGACCTGCTGCTGCAGCCGCTCCGTGAGCTCAAGGCGGGACTGCTGCTCGCCCATGAGCTGGAGGATCACCGCCTGAAGCTCGTCCTCCTTCTTTGGCGCGCCCTCCTCACCCTCCTCGTCCTCGTTCTGCGACGACGTCTCGTCGCTCTCCACCTTGTCCTTTTGCGCCTCGAGCAGCTTGACACGCTCCCGGCCGACGATCAGCGCCTCGGCGGGCACGAGCCGCGTCGCTTCTGCCGCGGAGATGGCAGCTTGCAGCGACTCGACGGTATTTGCCATGAAGATGGCCTTGAGTGCGTCCATCGCCGCCTGCTGCTGCTCCGCCATCTTGGTCATCGCGGCTTGTTTGTCGCCGGAGGGCGACCTCTGGTATGAGCCAGGCGAGGGCGGCTCCACGGGCGCCACCGGGATGCCGACAGCCGCCGCTGCCGACGATATCGACGTTTCCTCAAGCGCGCCGCGCAGCTGCTCAATCTGTTTGGCCTGGAGCTGTCGCCGTTTGAGGCACACGACCGCGCCCGCTGCACCGGCGATGCCGCATAGGAAAAGGACGATGCCCAGCGCGATGCCAATCACCATACCCGTGTCCGAGCTGCTGCCTGTGATCGCAGACCCGGCTTGGTCCAGCAGGGCCTGAATATCCGGAGGCGGCGCCGAGGGTGGCGGCGAGGGCGCGTGCTGGACCGTCTGAACGCACTGAGGCTCCGAATCCAGCTGCAGCGACTGGCCAAGCACCTCCGATGCTGTCTCGAGAGCGGACGTGATGTCCACCGAGCACGTCCCCGTGACTGTGACGTCTGCCACCGTGCCACCGTCCCTCAGGGTGACCTCCACAGGCAGCAGCAGAATGGAGGTCAGCGTGCTCTGGAGGTCTGAGGTGAAAGTGGTAACGGCCTGTGTGCGTCTGCGGCGGCCATCGATGTCGGCAAGGCTGATGGAGAACTGCACCTCCTGGATGATCTCAGATCCGGGAGGCAGAGGCGCAAAGGGCGGCGGTGGCGAGGGGGATGGCGGCGATGGCGGGACGGCCGGTGGTGCTGGCGGGGACGAGGGCGGAGGCTTGGGGAGTGGAATGGATGGAGGCGGCGGCGGCGCTGACGGCGGCAGCGGCGGTGACGGCGGCAGCGGGGGCGGCCGTGGCTGTGGGGCCAATGGCAACGGCGCCGGTGGAGGTGAAGGCGCCGATGGAGGCGGTGATGGTGTCGGGGGCGGTGGAGGTGGCAACGGTGCAGGCGGCGGCGGAGGAGGCGAGGGCGACGGGGGCGGCGCGGGAGGAGGGCGAGGTGGTGGACCCGGCGACGGGGGAGCGCTCGGCGGGGGGTAGGGCGAAGGTGGATGGGACGGTGGGGTCGCGGGCAGCGGCGATGTGGGCGGCGGAGGGAGCGGCGCCATGTCGGGGGGATACGGTGGTGGCTGGGGCGGTGATGGCGGCGAAGGACTCGGAGGCAGCGCAGGCGGCGGCGAGGGCGGCGGCGGTGTGGGTGGCGGTGGAGGTGGCAGGGCCGGTGACGGCGGTGGCGGCGTGCAAAGCTCTGAGAAGGGGAAGGAGATGCCGAACAGGAGATTTCGCCCGTCGTAGCCAGCCTGTGTCGAGCCCATCTTCACCCGAAACGAGCTGCGATTATCGTAGCGAATCCTCACGGCACGCGCCCGCTGCAGGCTGTTGAGGTTCTGCGGTTCCTCTGGGTTGTCGCAGCCCGTGCCCGCTCGGGTGGAACTGAAGATCGTGTGCGTCTCGTTCGTGGTAACCTCGATCTCCGAGCAGTAGTCGTCCTGGTAGATGCCATCGCAGCACGGCGCTCGGCATTGCCTGCCCAGTTTCTCGGATGCGTCGAGAGCGGAGAAATCGTCGGTGTACACGCACGGCTTGTTGCCACCCAGCAGCTCGTAGTGGGTGGACGACTCGATCTCGAGCTGCTCCACCTGATTCCCGCCTAGGTTACCGTCGAGGTCGTACACGGTGAAGTAGAGGGTTGGGACGACTACAGGCTCCTTGGTCAGGGCGTCAATAAGAGAAAACTCGAGATCGGCCGTCGTCCCGGACCGGTGGTTGATTGAGGCGAAGCCGCCTTCGATTCCCGTCTGCATCATGTTGTGCGGAATGTACTCGGACAGGTTGGCCACGATCAGGTCGACCAGCTGGCCCTGCGTGGTACAAAGCGGCGTGCCTGCAATGTGCATTGTGGATTCGTTGCCAGGCAGCAGACCTCCCAGATTGTTGCTCTGGAGCGCAGCCTCCGAGCTGAAGAGCTCGATGAGGTTGAGCGGCGGCGGCGGCGGCGGCGGAGATGTCGGGGGCGACTCAGGTGGCGGAGACGACGGTGGTTGTGCTGGCGGTGGTGCGGTCGGCGGTGATGCTGGCGGATGTCCGGGCGGCGGCACCGAGGGAGGCAGACCCGGTGGCGGCGGTGGGGCGGGCGGCACCGCGGGAGGCATGGGAGGTGATGGCGGGATCGCTGGCGGTGGCGGGGGTGGCGGCGGCGGCGAGGGCGGCGGCACGGGCGGCATCGAAGGCGGAGGGGAGATCGGCGACGGCGGTGGCAATACCGGTGGCGGGCTCGGCGGAGTCGGAGGTGACGGCGGAGGGGGCGGGGGTGATGGCGGGGGTGGTGGCACCGGCGGGTCCGGCGGACAGCAGGTGTCGCCAGGGTATCCGTACCCAGCCCAGTAGCAGCTGTGCTGGCAAAAGTTGTTCGTCGTCCAGTCCGACGATCCGGAGCACTGCCGGTTCAGGTTGGCGAAGTCGGCACACAGTCTGTTCACGCTCGCCAGCCACTCGCTTTGCACGTCGGTGCAATCCGTGCACGTTTGGAGCCGACGGTTGGAGAGCGGCGCGGCCGTAACGTCTGGTGCAACGCAGAGCACGGCCGCACCGAGGGCAAACCATCTGCACGGCATCTTGCGGTGTTGCCGCGACGCGGCGTCTCGACAGCCGGCGTCTCGACAGCGGCCTGTGGATGCCGCCCGTCGGGTGATGTTCCCCCGTCAGGTCGCGCGGAGCCCGTGACAATCTGACAATTCCGCCTGGCGTGGTCTGTTTGAACACGCATGTGCACCCACTAAGCACGCACACACGCACACGCGCCACTTGTCGTGTACGCTCCCAGTGCGAGTGCGTCCCATCGATCGGTCTGTCTGTCTGTTTGTTTGCTTGCTTGCTTGCTTCCATCCATCCATGGATGGATGGAATGGAAGTAAGTGGCATCGGCATCTCATCTCTCGCCAAGTCTCTCTCGCGGTGACACGAGATCGAGGCGAGAGGACTTCTTAGCTCACGCCTCCGAGTCCGACGTGTCCCTTTGCGGCGTGTCTCTCGGCGGCACGCACTGCTTTGCCGGCTTCACTCCGCTTACGACGGCGCTCGGTTCCACGGATTTCTTGTTCTTCTTGAGATGGCACCACCCAAAGAGGATAGCATGGAGGAAGCTCGAGATGGCCATCAGGAAGGTGATCAGCATGAAAAGGTAGGCCGTCTTCACTGCGTCCGCGATCTTGTCCGTTTCGGCGGTGTCCGCATACAGCTCCATGCGTTCGCCAAAGTACGGCGTCACCAGCGCGTTGTTGTTGTCGGTGTCGCCGGAGAAGACGTTGGCAAACAGCGTGCCGTCGAGCAGCGTTTGCTCGACCATGAGGTTCATGTGCCGGTCCTGACGCGACTTGACGTACAACCCCGAGAAGGGCTCGACCCAGATCTTGGGGCGCATCGATGAGGCGTCGTAGGCGAGCTCCGTGGTGCCGTTGGTCGAGAGGATGGTGACGGCGTCGCGGACGGCTGCAGGCGTCTCGCCCAGGTAGGGCAGGGTCATCGCGACGGGCATGAAGTAGTAGCCGCGCGCGTCGAAGACGCCCTTGTAGCGCATGCCGAAGTCGCACGTGCCAGTGGCTGCGCACGCGCCGGTCTCGTCGATGTTGCCGCCGACAGCGAGCTCGAACTTGTCCGTGGTCGTGTCCAACTCGTACGTGGTCGTGTGCAGCTTGCCGTATGCCTCTTCGCCCGTCACCAGATACTGCATCATGCGCAGCGAGCCCGAAGCAAAGAACAGGGCATCGTCCCACAACGTCAGGGTCTCCTCGGAGCGCTTCACCTTGGGATTCACCCCGGCCTCAAAGAAGCTGGGCCACTTCGTTAGAGGCGGCTCGCATGGCCCAAAGCCGGTGGTGAAGTGGGCACCCTCGAGGACCAAGGGCGCACCCACGGTGCCGTCGAGCCCCCAGCCCGGGTAGAAGGGCTGGCCGGCCGTGAAGTTGGACTTGTCCATGTAGCGCACAAACTTGCTGATGTTGTTGATGTCGTCCTTGCCCGTCGCCATGGCGAACTTGATCATCGACTCCTGCATCATGCCCGCCGCGATGGCGGCCTCTTGCATCTCGATCGTAGGAATCTGGTTCATGCCCACCCAGAGCCCGGTTGGCATTTGCGTGAAGATGTTGAGGCCATCTGGGGCAAAGTACGGGTCGGTCCAGCCCTGGAGCAGGTCGCGCACAGTGCGACGGGTGAACGGGCCCACGTTGGCCTGGCCGGTGCCGTCGGGACGAAGCAGCGCTGGCATCGCGTCGTACTGGATCATCGCCATGATCGTGTCGCCGATGGTGGGGTTGCCCATCGCCAGGCCCAGCGCCATGTTCAACGTGGGCCCGAGCAGCGACTCGGTGCCCACCAGCTGGATCATCTGCAGCAGCAGGGCGTTGACGTTGACAATCTCCAGGTTGAGATCGTCGGCGTTGACAGGCGTCATGTAGTTGAGAAACTTGAACGAGGCCTCTGTGCCGTCCTCGTTTGGCTCAAAGTCGTACTGCTGGATGTTCCTGGTGAAGCTCACCTTGACCTCGCGGAAGACGGGCTTGGGAGCAGGCACCTGCGTCTGCAGCTCGTAGGCGTTGGTCAGGTTGAAGAATGTGTACGTATCGGCGAAGCTGTACGACTCATTGCCCTTCACGTCTAGCCACTTGGTCCGGGAATCGAGCACCATCTTCTCGCGCAGGGCGCTCGCCGCAGAATTGGGCATGACGTCGAGCATGACAACCAGGAGCACTGGAGCGGCAATCAGGTTCAGGAGCGCGAGGCAGAGCATACACATGCCGCGATTGCCCTCGGACATATCTGCAACCGGGGGGTTGGCTGGGGCGGAGACGCAGTGGGTTGCGTCTGACACAGAGAGTGCACGAGTAGGGGGCGTGCTCGGCTCGGCCTATCAGCGCTGACACGCAATCACGATTGAATTTGGCAGTTACGCGAGCGGCTTGCGGGCTTGCCGCGTCTCGTAGGAACGATGACACAACGGAGGTGTGCCCTCGTAGGCTCAATTCCGTGCCCGATGACGGCGGGGCCACGTGATGTCCCTCGGCTGAGGCTATTGAGGCTATTGAGGCAACTTAAAACAAACTTGCTGGACGGTCTCGTTGCCAGCAGAACCCTTCGATATGTGGTCGATCGACGCAGCTCCGGACCTCGACGCGCTGTCGAATCGTGGCTTGCGGGAGTACATCACGGCGGCAGGCTTCAGCCTCGAGGGCTGCGTGACCAAGGCCGAGCTGCGTGTACGTGCTCTCGAGGCGCAGGCTGCCGCGCCCGCGCCTGAGCCTGAGGAGGACGACGGCGAGGACTGGGCCGCGTGCTGGGAGGAGCCGCTGAGCAAGGACTTCTGCCTGCACGCTCAGCTCGGCCTGCAGCCGAACGCCAAAGGCGACGTCGCGTCTCGTGTGCGTGCGGCCTTCCATGCGGTGTCGCGCTTCGCCTACCCACGCGAGTGGGAGGCGGACTTGCCCACGTACGAGGCGGCGGTGCTGCGCTTCCGTCGCATCTGCCTGTCGTTCGTCGTGCTCGTGGACCCTGAGCGGCGCCGAATCTACGAGACGGCCGGCTACGCTGGGCTGCGCTCGTCGGAGGCATACCAGGAGGAGTCGGTCTTCGACAGGGACGCCACCGATGTCTTTGAGGCCTTCTTCGAGGGACGCAGCGAGGCCGACCGCGAGTATCTGCTGCTCAACGGCGACGCACGTCCTGCCTACGTAGGAAACCTGCCCGATGCAGCGGGCGCGCCCGACAGTGTCGACGCAGGCGCAGGCGCTGGCGAGGCAGACGCCGTGGGTGAGGGCGATCGTGACGCTGGCGGCGGCGACGACGACGACGACGACGACGACGACGACGACGGCGACGACGACGACGACGACGACGACGAAATGGAGGCGGCAGCCGCCGCCGCAGCTGCGAGCGCTGAGGGCGGCGACAGCGATTCGAAGCGGCGTGTGGTGCGTGACGTGGCGCCGCCGATGCCTCCAATGATCGCTGGGAGCAGCCTCGCGGGGTGCGACTGGGGCGAGCGGCCTCCGGAGGGCCCCTGGGCGCAGGTGGCCCGCCGGCTCGCCGCGGAGAGCGCGGCGCCCGCTGCTGTGCAGCCACCGCGGCGGCCATCCGCGGGTGACGACGACGTCGTGGCCGGGTTCGCGGCGCTGACGCGCCTGTCCGGTCCGGAGCCGGGGCCTCTGAGCGACGCGCTGACGAGCCTGGCGCGGCTCGAGAAGGGCGGGCTCGGCCCACTCGACAGCGACGGGCCGCTCTCCAACGCCCTCGCGGCGCTCTCTCGGCTCGAGCGGCCTCGCGCCGGCCAGCCCCGACGCCCACGGCGAGGCCGCCTGCTGTCCGTGTCGTCGCGGCTGCGCCTCTTCTCGGCGGCGCACCACTTCTTCGGCAAGCCCTCGCGCGCACGCGCCAACAAGCGTGCCGCCAGCAAGCGTGCCGCCGTGCTGGCCAGCACCGTCGCCGCCACCGTGGCCGCGTCGGACGCGGTTTCTTAGCGTGCCGTCTGAGTGGTCTGCGCTGGTGTTACCTCTTACTTGTAGCTTGGACCCACCAACCGCCATATCTTTCGCGCGAAGACATGTCAGGCGAGTCCGCCGAGTCCTCTGGCATGGAGGAGAAGATGCTGGAGGCGCTGCGGCAGAAGGAGTACGCTCGCCACCCTAATGGCACCACCCCGTGCAGTGGTCTGACACAGCTTGCCCTCTGCCGTGCACAGGGCGCTCAACGAGAGGCTGGACGAGCAGAAGGATCGGTACGTGACGCAGGCGGAGGTGGCGCTGCGCGAGCAGGAGGAGAAGCTCTCACGGAACGCTCCAGGCAGCAGCTCGCTTCTTCCGGAGGAGGAGGCGGAGGGCGGAGTCGCGATGGACGGTGATGACCAGCTGGCCGAGGGAGGCGACGTCGCCGACTGGGCGCCGCCGCATGCGCAGCTGGACGCAGCGGGGGCCTCACAGCCGGTGGGCTCGTCGGCGGTCCGCGATACAGCCGCGATGGAGCCTGAGCTCGACGAGGCCATGGGCACCGCAGCGCAGCTGCGCTACCAGAAGGCGCGGATGGAGGTGCTGCAGGAGGAGCTCGAGAAGACGCGCAGCGAGGCGGCGAGCAAGGCGTCGGTGCTGCTGGCGACCGAGAAGGAGCTCAAGGAGGCGCAGCAGCAGCGCGCCAAGCTCGAGCGCAACGAGAAGGCGCTGCAGGCGTCGCTGGAGCGCGAGAAGGCGGCGACCGCGGAGCAGCGGCAGCGCGCCGACAAGATGGAGCGGGAGCTGGCCATGCTGCGCAAGGAGACGGAGGAGGTCGGCCGGGGCCAGCGCAACGCGCTCGGCGAGCTGCGGGGCAAGGACGTGCGGCTTAACCGCGCGCTCGAGGAGCTCGAGCGGTACCGCACGCAGCTGCGCGAGATGCGCGAGGCGCGCGACGGCGCCGGCCAGGACGCGCGCGCCGACGCGCAGCGGCTCGCGGCCGAGAACGCGCGGCTCAAGAAGCGGCAGAGCGACCTCGTCCTCGCCTTCAAGAAGCAGGCGAAGCTCATCGACGTCCTGAAGCGGCAGAAGCTGCACGTCGAGGCCGCGCGCATGCTGAGCTTCACCGAGGAGGAGTTCAGCCGAACGCTCGAGCTGGGCGAGCAGATGGCGGGCAAGTGATGACAACGAGGAGCGCGGGCGCGGCGCACCGTGAGGGGCGCGCGTGCATGGGCCAGCTGTCGCATGGTAGGGCTCTCAGGGTCGGCGCCGTTGAGCACATCGCGACTGCCATCTCAAAGCACGTGAGGAGTCGTTGAATACCGTGTTTCAAGAGAGGGATTTGAGCTTTCCTACATTTTGCGGCCTTTAGATACTTTAGATCATTGTTCGCCCACACGTGGCGCACGATTTCCGGGTGACACACCACCGCACTTAGCGCGGCGCGCGGGCGGGGGCACTTCTTCGCCGTCCAGCCCCAGCTACTGGCGTCAGCGGCCGCAGCAGCAGCGACAGCAGCGCCGGCTGCTCCAGCTCGCGTAGCGGCATGTCGTCCCTGGACCGAGCACTGGGGTTAATGGGCGTAAGTGAGGCCGCGCCGATCGTGGCGCAGGACATGAAGAAGGAGCGTATCGAGAAGGTGCTGTCGAAAAAGGAGCTGGAGGCTCTCGCTGAGAAGAAGAAGCAGGAGAAGAAGGCGAAGAAGGCGGCGGAGATGCTGGCGGCTACGGCGCAGGCCTCGGCGAAGAAGGTGAAGCCGGTGAAGGAGAAGAAGGTGGAGCCAGCGGACGCACCCCCAAAGGTGTCAAAAGCGAAGGCGGCGCATCAGGCGACGGCCGCCAAGAAGGCCGCGGCCTTCGAGGAGGCGTTCGTCGAGGCCGTGGTGCCAGAGCTGCCGATGCCGGAGCACGTCGTGAGCTATCGCGCGAGAACCGTGCCGGAGGTCCTCGCAGACGCCGAGACCGAGGCGGCCAGGCTGGCGGCAGAGGAGAGGGAACAGGAGCTGGCGGCGGACATGGTGGCCGTGAAGCAGCACATCGCGAAGGGCGCGTGCAAGCTCACAATGGAGGAGTATGAGCTGCTACGATGTGCCCTCGGCGACATGTGAGGGCATTCTCGGACGCCAGCCGAGATCTGGTGAGCCAGAGGTGTGACGGGCAGCGTGCTAGGCCGCGCCTGCCTGCCCGTACTGTATGTATTGCATGTTTCCAAGGTTATTCGCGCGTGTTCTCCGATGTCGTTGCACGGCTTTTGTGTGCGAGAGGGGCACAGCAGATGCCGAGAGACAGAGAGAGAGTCAGAGAGAGAGACCGCTATAGTGTGTGTGCGTGCGCGTGCGCGGCCACAGCAGAGATGAAGGCACATGCTACAACAACGACAGATGCCCCGTCACAACATCGATCTGGTGTACAGGCGCTGGACCGATGCACCCGACCGTCTCGGTTCCAGCAGACACCTGGGTGCGGCCGGCGTCGGCCACGCAGTACGTGCAGAGCCCGTGCGCGGCGGCCGTTGCGAGCAGCGTCTTCATCTCTGCGACAGAGTCGACACCGAGCACAATGATCGCCTCACCGTCGCCAACCCAGTGGCCAAGCACGTCGGGGCACCGCTCTGTCGCGAGCCGGTACACGCCGAGGGCCGCGTGCGCCACCTGCGCGGCGACCTTGCCTGCTCCCATGCCTAGATCACGCCTCACGAGGCAGACCGCCTTGTGTGGGCCCACGGGCTGCTGGACGTCACCGCTGAGCGCGAGCGTCACGGCGAGCTCCAGCGCGTCCGGCCCGGTGCCTGCAGCGGCGACCGCGCCGCGGGCGAGCTCCGCCGAGCAGCCGGCAAACTCCATGACCTGCGCCACGAGGCCCGATTCGGCATCGGGCGGCGGCGCAGGCGCAGCAGGTGCTGTCGCCGGCGGTTCGCCGTGGAGAGTCAGCGAGAGCGCGATGGCGGCGGCTTCGTCGTCCGAGTCGCCCATTCGACCGTCAGTGAAGTGAACCGCATGCGAAAGCATGCGTCCAAATCGCTGTTAAACCGCAAACGGCGAGCCTCAATAGCCTCAATAGCCTCAATAGCCTCAATAGCCTCAATAGCCTCAATAGGAGTCTTAACCCTAGTACCTGCATAAATCGCTGTTTACGGAGGCCAAGGGCG
>Ga0209713_10002511_pt1 | contig 11391 bp, 6 predicted proteins | sample ArcOceMetagenome_3_FD_187444 | JGI IMG/M metagenome (GOLD analysis project Ga0209713, IMG submission 187444) | Marine eukaryotic phytoplankton communities from Arctic Ocean - Arctic Ocean- Svalbard ARC20M Metagenome (SPAdes) (version 2) | ecosystem: Environmental > Aquatic > Marine > Oceanic...
GGCCATCTGCCTCAGTCTCTGATTCGCGAACCAGCAGCAGCAGCAGCGCACCACCACCAGCCAGCAGCATCATCAGCCGCAGCAGCAGCCAGCAGCAGCAGCCAGCAGCCAGACCACGAAGTTTAGTCTGGCGACGGGTTGAAGCACCGCACGGACGCGATCAACTTCGACTCTCTGAGCTGAAAGCTGGCCACTTGCGCAAAAGCCAGGCTTAAGCCAGCCTCACTCACTCGCTGCGAGGCCACCGCTAACCATGCCAGACCACTACCGCGTGGTCAACGAGGCGTCGTCCCTCGCGGGCGACGAGCAGGTCTACTCGAGCTGCCGGCCCAAGCGGCTCGACAGGCTGTGCAACAAGCCTCTCGTCGTGATGACCACCTACGCCGTCACGGGCTCGCTGCTGGGCTGCATCGTCTCGCTGACGGTCAACAACGCCATGTTCGAGGTGTCGGCGGTGCCGTACTTTGCCATCGTCATCGGCCTCGTGCTGATGATGCTGGGCGGCACGATGGCGCAGCGGGCGGTCCAGGAGGACCACGAGCAGCTGTGGACGCGCACGATCAAGGGTGGCTGGGCGGCCATCGTGCTGCTCGCCGGCCTCTCCTGCTTCGCGCTGGAGCGCCGCTGGGAGGTGGCCGGCAACATGCGCGGCTCGACCGTCCCCATGTACATGCTGCTCGGCGCTGCGCTCTCGTTCACCGTGTCCATCTCGCTGGTCGACCTGATCCACATGTGCTCGGGCGTGTGGGAGAAGATGGCGCCGTCGCTCGCGCCGCCAATGATGGACTCGCCGCAGCAGATGATCGCGGGCTTCGTCGGCGCCGTCACGATGGGCGCCTCGTTTGGGCTCGTCTTTGCGCACCACGACGTGGTCGACGCGCGCAACCAGATGGAGCGGCTGCGGCAGGAGCAGCGCGCGAGCCTGCCGGTTGGCATCCTCTTCGGCGCAGGCATCGGCGCCGCCATTGCGTTTCTCGGCGGCGAGGGCAACGCCACCGGCAGCGAAGCCAACGCCAACCGACCGCGCGAGTACTTTTGGACGCGGATAGCCACAAGACAAGTGCCGCTGCCCGCGGAGGGCGCGGGCTTGTGATAAATGTGGTGCGTTTCTTTGATAATACAGCTTTAGAGTTTGGCCATTCAAACAATATACGACGAAAACATACACCAATATCCACTGCAATCCACATTTCCTCAACGTGCAGCTCTGGACGCGGCGGCGATCCCGTCGAGGTGCGCGGAGATCCATGCGCCGAGCGTCGGGCTGTACGCGAGCTCGTGCGCGCGCCGCCCCTCGAGCATGTAGTTGAAGTAGCTCACGCGCTTGCGCGCGACGTTGGGCGACGCGAGCACGGTGGCGTGCGCGAGGCCGGCGTCCGCGTCGCTCGAGGCGACCGGCAGCATCGCCGCCGTCAGCGCCGGCATCATCCACGACGGGAAGGTGCAGAGCGGCAGCTGCGTGGACGCGACGATGCCCGGGAACATGCCGACGAGCGTGAGCGACGGGTGGCGCGCCGCCGCGTCCTGCAGCCACGCGTCGGCCGCGATGCCCACGGGGAAGAGCGCGTACGGCAGCGTCGCCGGCGGCGTCTTCGCCTCGACGCGCGCCTTGACCGACTCCTCGGTCTGCAGCGGCACGTGCTGCGCCGACGCGAGGACGTTGAGCACGCGCGCGCCGCTCGCGAGCAGCCCGTGCGCGGCGAGGCCGTCGAGCACGAGGTGACGCGCCAGCAGGTCGAGCGCCACGACCTTCTCGACGCCGTCGCTCGTGTACGGCTGCGAAAAGTCGGGCCACGCGCCGACGGTGAAGACGAGGTAGTCCCAGGGCGCGACGCCCGCGGCGGCGATGTCGTCGATCAGCTTCTCGCAGCCGGCGACGGTGGACAGGTCGGCTGCGAAGGCGTCGGTCGTGTCGGTCGCCACGGCGGATCGGGCGACGACGGTGACCTTCGCGCCCGCAGACTGCATCGTCGTCACAATGGTCGCGCCGATGCTCTTCGTGCCGCCCACCACGATGGCGCGCTTGCCCCTGTACGCGGCGCCGAGGTCCGACGGCGAGGCGACGGCCTCGACGTTGCCGATCTCGTCGTCGAGCGGCGTGCTGCCGAGCCGCACCATGGCGCGGAAGAGCAGCCGCGTCGGCGCGAAGAGCGCCGCGCCGGCGTAGCTGGAGAGGGAGCGCCCAGCGGCGGGAGGCGCGTCGGTAGACTGGGCTGTCTCGACCTGGCGAGTAGCCATGAGTGAGGACGTGAGTGGCATAAGATGGGTGCGGAAACTTCCGTGGCATGAAACTTCGCGAGAGAAGTTTTGTTTCGAACGCAACCTTACAGCGGGGGGGGTTACTGTGCTGGTCCATTGGATCGGCACGGGCCACTCGCGGCGACACGAAATCAACTTCTCCGAGCTCAACCGACCTCACCACCGCTACTGAGCGGGCGCCGACTCGCGGGCGCCCTAAAGTAACTGGGTCCTGGGGTTTCTAGCTGGCAAACGCGTCGCCTCAATAGCCTCAATAGCATCGTATGAACTTCCATAAACAACACTTAGGAACTTAGTAAGGTATCAATTCGCAGCGCACATCGTGCTTGCTGGCTGTGCAGCACACCGCAGCTAGTTCGGTTCGAAGGTCGCGTGTAGTGTAGCTGCGTATACTTTTAGCGCCTCCGGCGATAATTCGTGCTACTTCGCCCCCCTTCGCGGCCACCTTGTCTTCACTGATGAGATCGGCGGCGGACTGCTGGCTGGCGTCGCAAAACGATCCAATGCCCGCCTCCTCGCAGCCGTACGTCGAGTTCGCGCAGGAGCCGCGTGACTGCCTCACGGTCGCACACCCACGCTCGCGCCAGTACCTGCCTTGCGCGGTCGCCAGCCTCGGCCTCGTGGCCCTCGCCGGCGCCGCCGTGACCTTCTCGATGGCCTCCTCGCAGCACGCGGCGGCGCAGGCGAGCCTCGAGCAGCTCGAGCAGCTGATCCCGAAGCTGCAGGCCGCCGCGGCCGCCTCCACCGCCACCACCACCGCGCTGTCGCTCTCGACCGTGCCGCACAAGTTTGCCATCGACGGTGTCACGCCGACGGACTTCCAGATGCAGCGCGGCGACTGCTGGCTGTTCGCGACGGTGGGCATCCTCGAGGACTCGTACCGGCGGTACGGCGTCTCGATGGGCTGGCTGGCGCCGGACCAGTACCTTCACCTCAGCCGTCAGGCCTTTGGCGTCGCGGTGCTGGACGAGTGCCTCAAGCACACCGACGCGTGCGCCTTCGACGGCGACGCGATCTACACGGGCAACTCGACGACGGGCGGCGAGGTCGAGCTGATCTACTACCTGAAGCAGGTGGGCGCGGGCGCGCTGCCCTGGTCGGTCTGCGACTACGTGCCGACGCCGATCGCCGACCGCAAGTGCGACGGCCGCAAGGCGGCGCTCGCCGTCAACCCGCTGCGGTTCGACGTGCGCACGCTGACGACGCTGTACAACCGCGACGACATCAAGGCGGCGCTGGTGCGCGGCGGCCGCGCGCTCGGCCTCTCGACCGCGATGATCGAGCTGCCGTACTGGCTGCCGTGCACGTCGGAGACGGCGGCGCAGCTGCGGTGCGACCCGAACGACGAGGCGACGTGCGACAAGTGCCCCGTCGAGCGCGCGTACGCCGGCGTCAAGTGCTGCGTGCAGGTGAAGCGGCCGCAGTACAACCTGCGCGCCGAGTGGTACCACCGGCCGGGCGAGCCGATCATCAAGGAGGGCGGCCACTCGATCGCGCTCGTCGGCTGGAACGACCGGTACCGCACCGAGTCCGGCCTGACGGGCGGCTGGATCATCCGCAACTCGTGGGAGGACGGGCTGGGGCTCTCGCACGGCGCGCCGGTGCGCGGCTCGCGCTCGCTCGACTACTTCATGCACCGCCACTCGGACTCGGACGAGCTGACCGTCTGTCCCAACTCGCGCGACCCGCGCAACTGGTACGCGTGCACCGACCTCGCGGCGTGCGGCAAGGCCGAGACGCTCATGTTCGCCAAGACGGCGCACAGGGTGCTCCAGCTCGAGTGCCTCGACTCGGGCTTCTACGCGCAGGGCGCGTGCGTGCCGGGCGAGCAGCTCTACCTCAAGGACCAGGGCGGCGGCCAGGGCCTCGAGACGTGGGGCGGCGGCCTCTCGCAGGCCTGCTTCATCCGCGCGCTTACCGGCGAGGAGTTCTGCATGCCGCCGCTGCCGGTGGACGACCTCGGCACGATCGTCCAGCCTGCCGCCGGCGAGGAGCGCCCCAACCGCAAGGACCTGTGCGGCTTCTACTTTGTCCCGTACGAGACGCTCGAGGCGATGGAGGCGGCGCTCGGCGGCGTGTGGGTCTCCGACTTTGACATCACGTGGGCGCCGCAGTCGTACGCCGCCAACGGCCACCTGCCGGAATACGCCGCCAAGTACGACTACTCGCTCGTCAAGGCCGACACGCACACGATGCACCCCGTGCACTTCTCGGGCCCGCTGCCGCACCTCGTCGCGCCGTACGTCAACTGAGCACACTGAGGGGGTGGCGATCTGCCCTCCGCCACCACGGTCCAGATTTGAGCAACGTGCAGCTGGACCATTGTTGAGGGTACGGTAAAGGTAGCCCGGCGCGGGCGGTAGCTGGGGATCAAACGTCACATGTGCAGTACGCTGCACCGTTGTTTTGGCGTTATCATACTTATTTGCATTCAACCGTCCGTGTTTTTGCGCCCCCTCCCCCGCTCCCCTCGACCACCTGCACCTCCCCACCACTCTCTACTAACGTCTAACACGAGTCCTCCAAACGAGTCCCCCTCATACGTGCTCCACAGAAATCTGTATGGGCTGGTTGCCCGAGCTCTCCAACGTCGAGCCCTGCACAGAAGACGAGACGCTGGGGACGTGAAATCTCGTCGCCTGTGAGGCCCTTTGGGACTGTGGGGGCGAGTCTGGGCTGCGCGGCGAGTCCCCCTCATACGTGCTCCACAGAAATCTGTATGGGCTGGTTGCCCGAGCTCTCCAACGTCGAGCCCTGCACAGAAGACGAGACACTGGGGACGGGAAATCTCTGAGGCGACGAAATCTCTGAGGTCGCACGCGCCATCTCTGAGGCGCGAAACGCACGCGCCGAGAGCCGCAGGCTCGAGCCAACCGACAATCTGGTGCGCAGCATGCGCTGTTTTTGGGCGCGATCAATCATGTCGGAGAGCGCGGCCTCGATGTGGTTGTCGCTACCGTCGGGCGAGTACTGCACGGCGATGGTGAGCGGAATAGCAGTCTGTAACGCCTCGGCGAGGTAGGCAAACGAAAGCCCGTCGCTGCCGCGCTTACGAAGCTGGCCTTCGATCACGTTGACTGCGCCTGGGTTGGCGGCCTCAAGGTTGGTCTCGAGATCTTTCAGGAACTCCGCCGCTCGGCCGTAGTCGTAGCCCGCACCCTCGATGAACACGGGGACGAGCGGGATCTTGCGGCGCACCGCCTCGTACACCTCGAGCAGCACCCACGGTCTCGTCAGCACACGCTCCGTCAGGATCAGCACGAGCATCTCGGAATTCACGACCCCGTCACTGATGATCGTGTCGATCGACACCGCATCGCTCGCGTCGAGGAAAACGGGTCGGCCGAGCCGCCGTGCGAGCGCCACCTGCAAGAAGCGCGCCGTGCATCCAGCCTCCGCGCGGTAATGAGACACGAACGCGGCGTACGCTGCGCCTTTTGCCTCGGCATTCGAACCGTTGCGACGGGCTGCCCTTGATAGTGCTGTGGCGTGGCTCGTCAAGCGCCACTTCTTCGTCATAGGCGGCACGGTGCTGCCGGAATTGCTCCTGCCCATGGACTCCCGCCTGCTGGAGTTCGGCCCCTTGTCCTCGACCCGCATCTTGTTGTCCCCCCAAGCGAGCTTGGCACGGCCTGCCGCTTCTGCGCACGCGTCCACAAGGTCGATGCACGCGGCGAGCATCTGATGGTCCGAGGCCCACGGCTGAAACTTGATCACCGCAGGCAGCGCGCCGTCGCCGTCGAGGTGCAGCGCTGCAAGGCACGCGCGACGGAAGTGTTTTACCGACGTGCCAGCAGGAAGGTTGTTCTTCACCTCGGCCATGGCCCAGTCGGGAAGGTTCACCTCGATATTCTTGAGGAAGGCACGGGCCTCGGCGGCGTCGAAGCCGCGGCCCGCCACCTCGATGAGCACGCACGGCGTGCTCGTGCGATGCGCCTCCCAGACCTCCAGCAAACACCACGGTCGCGTGAGGTAGTCGCCCGTTGCGAGTACGACCACGACGTCGCTCTTGCGCAGGCCACCCGACATGAGGTGCTCAAGCGTGACGAGGCTCTCGCTGTCGAGGAAGCAGCTGCAGCCCAGCATCCGACTGAGCACGTCGTGCAGGTAACGCGCGTCACTCCCCGCCTCCTTCTTGTAGTGGGAGAGGAAGAGCGCAAATGCATGGCCCTCGCCAATTTGCCAGCCGCAGCACGGCGGGCTGAGCATCACAGACGAGGCCGAGCCGTGCTGCTGCAGCTTCTGCAGCTGCAGCTGCGACGGCTGCGGCAGCTCCGCCGCTCGCTGACGCCGCCTGACGAAGAGACACATCGAGACGACGAGAGCCGCTGCCAGCAGTCCGCCGCCCACGCCACCACCGAAAATCGCCGCATCGGACGATTCCGAGGCAGATGTAGACGCCTCGGAGGAATCCGCGGAGGACCGTGGAGAGGCAGGCGGCAGAGATGGCGGGCGAGAGGGCGGCGGGCGAGAGGGCGGCGGGCGAGAGGGCGGCAGCGGCGGGGGTGACGTTGGCGGGGACGGGGGTGACGGTGGTAGCGGCAGGGCTGGCGGTGGCAGGGCTGGCGAACCGATTGAAAAGTAGCCCAGACCGTAGCGCTCGTAGCCATCGCAGCAGAACAGCACGGCCGCGTAGTCACCAGGGCTGAAGTCGTAGTCCTTAACTTCCCAGGAGCAGGAACGCGGGGACCAGCACGTGGCCTCGTACCAGATCCCGCCATTGGAGGAGGAGGCTTCGGAGAGGTCGAGCATGATGCTCGATGGGTCGCTGGTCGCGAGGTAGATCCACGCGAAAGCCCCAACATCCCAATATTCATATGGGTCGTCCCAATATTCATCTGCGGTCTCCCTGGGGTAGATGCCGATCCTGCGGAATCATGTGGCGGCATTGCGATCATGTGAGCGAGACTTTGCGGGTTGCGAGGGGAAGGGTTGGTCCAAGGAAGCACACCAGTCAGTGGCAGAGACCTCCCCAGTGCGCTGAGACACAGTGACCGTCAGCTGGTTGGTCGCGTCGTCGAACTCTGCAAGGACGTTGGACGGCGGGACGGATGGCGGAGGCGGCGGAAGTGCTGTCACCGAGCCCAGCATGCAGGAGAGCAGCAGACTTCGAAACGGAATGGCCTCTCGTCGGGACGCCATGCTTGGGACCACTGCGAGAAGCGTCTGCAGCGTGCAGCTCCAGATTGTTCGCCGCACACAAGTACTTTAGTGCATTACCTTTGATCGTTACGTGTTATTGCCCCCCCCCGGCATGCGCGCCCAACGTAACGGTGAAGGTACCCTCTTGTCCCGCGCACACAGCTGCACATGCTGATGCACGTGCGCTCACGCCGTGGCCGCCAGCAGCGCAGCCGCCGCCTCCACCTCGGCGACGAGCGCGGCCGCGATCCGTCGGTTGTCGTCGGTGCCGCGCACGGCGATGCGCACCCACCGCGCGCCGAACGGCCGCAGGTAGACCGCGTGACGCTCGCGGCACATGGCGACGAGCTGCTTCGCGTCGATGCCGCGGCTGGCCTCGCCCTCAGACAGGGACAGGGGCGGCAGCTCGATTAGGAAGAAGTTTGCGCAGCCGCGCAGCACGCGCACGCCGCGCGGCGCGAGCGCCGCCTCGAGCGCGTCCTCGAGCCTCGCGCGCGCCTCGCGCACCTCCGCGCGCTTCCGACGGTAGTAGGCGTCCGCCGTGGGGTCGGCGAGCGCGGTCGCGGCGGCGAGCTGCGCGGGGAGCGAGACGGCCCACGGCGGCACGTACGGCCTGAGCGCCGCCACGTCGCCCGCTAAGTAGGCGACGCGCAGCCCGGCGAGCGCCACCACCTTCGAGAGCGACTTGACGACGAAGACGTTGCCGCCGCAGAGCGGCTCGAGCGACGCCGCCTCGCCCGTGTCGGTGGCGTAGTCGATGTACGTCTCGTCGACCCACAGCAGCGGCCTGCCGCGCGCCGCGTAGCTGCGCTTCGCCGCGGCGACGACGGGCGCGAGGTGCGCGTGCTTGCCCGTCGGCGAGTTTGGGTTGACGAGGATCACGATGTCGTGGTCGCCGACCTCGACGGCCGCGGCGAGCGCCGCCGTGTCGACGGTCAGGTCGGCGTCGCGCACGGCGAAGCGCTCGATCGCGCAGCCGCCGCTCTGCTGCGAGCACAGGTGCGTGAGCACATGCTCGTACTCGGCGTAGGTGGGCTCGAGCAGCAGCGCCCTGGCGCCGCTCGCCGGCAGCAGCCGCGGCAGCACCGAGAAGAGGATCGACGACGAGCCCGAATGGACGAGCAGCTGCTCCGCCGGCACGCCGCGCGCCTGGGAGATGGCGGCGACGAGCGGCTCGGCATGCGTCGGCGGCGACTCGGAGCACAGCCGACCGAGCTGCGCGCTCAGCGCCGCCAGCACGCCGGGCGACGGCGCGAAGGGCGCATCGAGCACGTCCGCCACAACCAGCCGGTCGCGCCGCCCGAAGTCGAGGCCCGACGCGTCCCATGAGCAGCCGCCGTGGTAGCACGGCGCCAGCAGCGCGGCGGCGGGCGTGGCTGGCGTGGCTGGCGTGGCTGGCGTGGCTGGCGTGGCTGGCTTGCCGCCCGGCTTCGCCAGCAACGCCTGCGCCGCCGCCGCTGCGCCGGCGGAGACGGCGCCGGTGAGGCCGCCGTGCTTTGCGAGCAGGCGGGCGGCGCCGCCGACGGCGGCGGCGGCGAGGCACGTGGCGCCGGCGAGCGCGCGGAAGAGCGACGCGGGCGTGCGCCGCACGAGCAGCGCGATGAGCGCGCCGGTGCGCAGCTGCACGCGCGTCAGCCGGATCGACATCAGCGAGTACGGGACGGCGCCGACTTTGAGCCCGCAGTGGACGCGCATGCCGATGCGCTTGTACAGCGAGAGGACCGAGGTCTTGCCGATGGCGACGACGTGCGTGCCGCCGCAGCCGAGGATGTGCTGCGACGCGGCGAACATGAGCAGGTACGAGAGGCTCGAGCCGCGCCACTCGGGCAGCAGCGTGAGCGACCGCAGCTCGAACGCCTTTGCGTCCGGCCCGAGGCTCGCGAGGCACGCCTCGAACTCGTGCGCCGGCACCATCTTGGTGAGCCGCGGCGGCTTCGGAGGCGCCGTGATCGCGATGTAGCCCGCGATGTCGCCCGCCGGCGTGTACGCGATCACGAATAGCCTGCCTGGCTCGTCGAGCAGGCCCGTCGGCGATGGATCGTACTGCTTGAGCTCCTCGGCGTAGACGCGGTGACGGATGGCGGCGATGCGCTGCAGTATCGCGGAGTCTTCCTCGAGCGGGCCCACCACACGCAGGTCTAGCTTCCGTGCGTCGCTACGCGAGGCAAACATCTTGACCACAGGGGCCAGCGGGCGCAGCACGAGCGTGTGAAGGTCCTGCTTGGCGACGCTCTCATCGTAGTCGCTGTCGTCGCGCATGGCGTTGTCGTGAGCCGCGCACTCGCTCACGGGATAGGGCTCGGGCTCCATGCTTTCGTCGCTCAATCAGCTTGATGACGCGGTCGGCGCGGCCGAGTCCCGTGATGGCGATGGCGGTGTCGGCGGCGCTCACCGTGCCCTCGTTCATCTACCATGGCTTCTTCTTCGTGCTTTTCATCCAGCGCATGGCGCCGCTGATGCGGCGCAAGGAGGCACGCCACGGCGTGCACGCCAGCACGCCCTTTGTGGCGGAGGCGGCCTTCTACCTCGGCCTGTTTGCTCCCGGCAGCGGCGTGTCCGCCGAGAGCCTCGCCGGCCTGTTCACGCGTCTGGGCGGCCAGCTATTCGGCTTCGACCCGAGCACGAGCTCCGGCGCAGCCACCGCCCTCGCGGTCGCTCAGTTCATGGTGCTGTATGAGATCGGAGAGGGCGTGGTGCACGGCTGGGTGATGGCCTCGACGGTCGGCGTCCACCTCTTGCGCCGCCTCGTGGGCGCTCTGGTGGGCGCGCTCGTTCTTCGCGGCCAAGCTGGTCTGCTTCGTCGTGTGGGGCATCCCTTACTGTGGCTGCCACGGCATGCTGTGGATGGCGGCCGTCAGGACGGGCCCGTCGCTCGTGCTGCGCCAGCTCGGCTCGACGGCCGGCGGCGGCGGCGGCGGCGGCGGCGGCGGCGGCGGCACCGCCGAGGCGGCGGCGCGGCTCTCGTTCCACCTGGGCGCGGTGGCCTTCGGCGTGCTCGCGACCACCACCTGCTGCTTCGTCTTCAGCGCCACCGTGCTGCTGCACGCTGCGCCCGCCGCCCGGCTCTCTCCGCTCGCCGCGACGCTGACGTGCGCCCTCCTCGCGCTGAGCGCCTTCTGCGGGCTGCCGGCGACGCTCCGCGTCTACCTGCCGTGGCTGCTGCGCCAGATCCAGCCGCCGCAGCCGCCGTCGACGACGCGGCCCGACGCCTACCCCGTCGGCGAGGGAGCGAGCAAGAGCGCGCTGCCGTCGTCGGCGGCGGCCACTGGCGGCAGCAGCAGCTCGAGCTCGCTCCGATTCGCGGGCCTCATCGGGCTGACGCAGCACGTCTGCGTGCCGCTCGCGATCGTCGAGGCGCTGCTGCGCGACCGCTGCTGCCCCTTCGAGCTGACGGTGCGGCTGGCGCGGCTGACGCGCGTGCGGCTCCACCTCGTGCGCACCTCGCCGCCGCTCTCGCCGTCGCCGCGCACCATCTTCCTCGCGAACCACCGCGGCTGGGCCGACTTCGCCATCGACTGCGCGCTGACGTCGGGCGGCACGTACCTCGCCAAGCACATCACCGCGCTCGTGCTGCCGTACTCGGCGCTCTACGCGCGGCTCACGGGGATGGTGCTCTACTTTGGCGCCAAAAAGGGGCAGGACCGCGCGCACTTCGCGGCGATGCTCGCGCGGCACTGGGAGACGCGGCCCGACGCGCCGTGGCTCATCTACCCCGAGGGCCACCGCAACCAGGGCGCGGCGCCGCTGCCGCTCAAGCACGGCGCGCTCGACGCGGCGATCGCGCTGCGCGTCCCCGTCCAGTGCGTCGTGACCACGAACAAGGAGCACGTCGTCAACGAGCGCGCGCTCACGGCGCGCGGCGGCGTCGACTGCGTCGTCGCGACGTCGGCGATCGTCCACCCGGACGACTACGCCGTGGCCGTGGCCGCCGCCGACGACGACGCCGGTGACGGTGACGGCGACGGCGCGCACGCCGAGGCGCACGCCGAC
>Ga0209713_10002516_pt1 | contig 11379 bp, 6 predicted proteins | sample ArcOceMetagenome_3_FD_187444 | JGI IMG/M metagenome (GOLD analysis project Ga0209713, IMG submission 187444) | Marine eukaryotic phytoplankton communities from Arctic Ocean - Arctic Ocean- Svalbard ARC20M Metagenome (SPAdes) (version 2) | ecosystem: Environmental > Aquatic > Marine > Oceanic...
ACATACATACACACATACATACATACATACATACATACATACATACATACATACATACATACATACATACATACATACATACACTCTGTGAGTGCCGTAGTTAGCGTTGCCCTGAGATTGCACACGCACACGCCGCTCTGAGCCACCGCAGGTCAGCTGAGAAATGGAAACTGGGTCCCACGGGGGGTCGGGGGGGATACATAGATGTAGGAGTCGCGTTCCTGGTCGGCCAAGACGAGCCAGCCCTTATTGCGCAGGCGCGAAATGCCGTGCGTGATGGCAGCACGCAATTGAAACAAGCCCCCCTCAGCTGAGGCAACGCACGAGGATTTGCAGTCTCGCGCGCCGCCTCCCGACGCAGGCACGCCGACCATGCCGGCGCCGGCTGCTTTCACATCAGCGCCCGATGCCTTTGCGCCTGCGGCGTCGGCCGCTTCAGCGCCGCCCGCTGATGCTGCTAGCATCCGTGCGGCATCGAGCACGCGCGAGTCTCGAACCAGATCCGCAAACACAAATTCTCGCCCTGACGGCGACGGCGAGTCGTTGTCGCCTTCGCCCTGCGCACAGGCGAAGCGCCTCAATTCCTCATCAAAGGCGGCCAAAGACTTATCCTGTTTCCTCGCCCCCCCCGCACTGTCGCTGGTGTCTGCGCTGTTGCTACCAGCACTGTGGCTGCCCACGTTTGCACCGCACCGGTGCCGCGAGCTGCTTGCATCACAGCGCAGGTCCGCCGTCCCACTTGCTGCGCCCCCCACGCCTGCCCCTGTCCCGTCGCATTCTCTACGCCTCTTGCCGGCTTCCCCGCCACCGTGCTTGCGTGGGTAGACGTTCGTGTGCAAATCGATCATCTGCCGACGCCAACACGTGTCAGCGTCGCACGGCCGTGGGTTATTCAGAGCGCGTGCGCGCCCCAACCGGCGCCGCGGGGGCGAAGGACGGGACCTGCAGCCAGAAGAGCGACATGCCGTCGACGTGCGGCTCGGGGACGAGAAACCACACGTTGAGCTGCACTGTGCCCTTGTAGCGGCGAACTTGGCCACCAACATGTATCAAGCTCCCTAGCTGGAGCCCCTGCACGGCGATGCCGACCCTTGCCGCGTCGGCCTTCCAGCACACGCAGGGCAGGAGCCCGGTCGCGTCGTCGACCGTAAACTCGAAGAACTTGTCCCGCTCCTTGACAGCAGAGATCACGTCGCCGAGCAGGCGCACGCGCGTGATGGCCCGGTCGCCGCCCACCACCAGCATCGTCGTGCCCACCATGTCCTGCGCGGGGCGCTGCTGGCCGCGGTCTGGGCGCGTAGCGGGTGCCGTGGCCGTGGCCGCACGCAGCATCGACGCCGTCACCGGGACGAGCGTGTCCCACAGCGGGTCCGCGCCCCACCGCATCACCTCGTCGGCGCCCGCCGCGCCCGCGTCGATCTGCCGCAACCAGCCGCCGCTGCGTTCGGCAGCCGACGCCGCCCCTCGCGCGCGCGGCTCTCCCATCTATCGACCTGCAGCAGGCGGCGTTTGCGCAGGCCCACTCGCTCGCGGTGTCCGTGGTGACGGATGGTGCCGTGAGGCTCTCAGCACGCTCTGATCAGCACTTCCCGAACTTCCGAAGAAGCCCGTCCAAGTGAGCCCGTCTCGAAGTTCATTACTTGAAGTCGTGCACCGCGGCCGTTTATGCGACCGTCTTGGATGGCCGGTGTGTGGACGAGCTGACGAGGGGGGTCTCGCCTCGCGCGTGCGCCGCTGATGGTGCACCCGGGCAGTCCCGGCTCCGCGAGCGGCCCTGCGCGCGCGGGCGCGCAGGCAGGGTGGGACGAGCCCGACTGGCGCACCAACAGCATCGACGCGAGCCGCCTTGGCGCGAGCTTCCTCGAGGCGCACGCGAGCGGCCGCTTCTCACCCGGCAGGGCCGACGAGAGGAGTCGGCCTCCGCCGCGCCCCCCCGAGCGGCGGCTGCCACGGTCCACGCAGCCCCGCGACGTGGCGGCGGCGCCCGGCGCCCCACAGGTAAAGCATCCGTTCCTGCGCAAACGGAGCAAGCAGACGAACGCCCCGGGCAGAGCTCCCCCCGGGCAGGGGCTGCAGGTTGCCACGATGGCGCTCGATATCGGATATGCCCTGGAAGAGAATCTCGCGCTCCGGGCGGCTGACTGGGTGCACGGCCACAAGCAACGCTCGCTGTCGCCCGCAAGGTCACGGTCGCCTCGCGGCCAGTCGTCGCGCGCACGGTCACCACGGTCACCGCGCACGCGTTCGCCTCTGGCCGCACCGTACCCTCGCTTGGTGGAAGCCCAGCGCCACAGACAAGACGCATTGCAGCGCCATTCAAACATGGATGCAGCGGTCAAGCCTGCCCTCCCCACCGGCGTCACTCTAAACGCGCAAACAGGCGATATCCACGGCGCACCCAGCGCCCCGCAGGAGCCGCACCAGGTGTGCCTCCCTTGTCTCGCTGTCTTGGCGGCCTGTTCTTCTTTTTTGGTCTTGGTTGTCTGACCGTCCTTGCTGGCTGACCTCCGCAAGCGACGCCAGGAGTCGGCCAGACCAGCTGGTCTCGCGAGGGTTAATGGCACGGATGACGAACACGGCCTCGCGAACCGCATGCGCCCTGCCAGCCGGGAGCACCCGACTGGCCGCGTGCATGTCTCTGGCAGCAGGGGCCCTGAGGGCACGCCCAGGGGTCTTCGGCCTTTCCAAGAGCCTGACCAGCAGCAGGCAGCGCAAGAATTGGCATCCGAAGAGCTGCGCTACCAAGAAGAACGATTGCAGCGTGCCGGGCAGCTAGAGCTGGTGCTCGACTCCCCGCTGCAGGCTCCGCCTTCTCCATATGAGAGTACATATGCCGAGCAGTATGGCCTGCAAAGGCATCATTTAATCTGGTCCAAAAGCAGTGATGGGGGCGAGGGAAAGACATTGACAACACCGTCGAATGTTCCGACAGAAATTCCAAGCTCGAATGCTGAAGAGGTTGATTCTGTGCCTGAGGAAATCAATGACAGACTGGTTCCGACAGAAATTCCAAGCTCGAATGCTGAAGAGGCCGATTCTGTGCCTGAGGAAATCAATGACAGACTGGTTCCGACAGAATTTCCAAGCTCGAATGCTGAAGAGGCCGATTCTGTGCCTGAGGAAATCAATGACAGACTGGTTCCGACAGAAATTCCAAGCTCGAATGCTGAAGAGGTCGATTCTGTGCTTGAGGAAGTAAGTGACCGACTTATTTTACATGATCTGCGGCAATCGTCGACGCAAATTTCGGAGGCGCAAGAGCAGCAAGCCAAGAAGGGGAGCGCTGTGCGCAAAGTTGGAGTCCTTGACGCAGCAGAGGTGACGCCAACAGAGGCTGCCAACGAAGTACACAGGCGCCGGAGTTTTAATCCGCGCCCGCCACTCATGTCCCGCTCATCAACCCTGCTGAGGCAAGAGCCAAACGAAACATCAGATGCTGATATCAAACCGCGCAAGGGGCGTGCGTTGCGCTCTGGTCCAGACTTTCCGGATAGAAATGCCCCAACAATGCAAGGAAGCTTGCAAACGAGAGTTGAAATCCACGGGACGCCCGTGGTTTTTAAGGCAGGGCGCAACTGGCACACAATGGACCAGATGCACCGCCACGGCGGGTCCTTCTTGCTGGGCAGTCACGGCCACGTGCACAGCGAGAGCAGGGAGCACGCTTCGGGCCGCGTGATCATCGCGGGCCACCACCCCCAAGGCGCACTGCATTCGCGCCCAAGGACAGGGATGTCTACTCACAGATCGAGTTCGGGCATTGGTCAGCGAAGACCACAAACGAGCTCCAAGAGGCAAGAACCTGAGGCTTTGTCTGCAGACGAGATTGTGAATGCAGCATTTATCTCCGCCTTTCCTGTGCACAAGCCGCCCGCCAAATCCATCTTCCCTGCATCTCGCCTTGAGCTGCCCGCGAAATTAGAGGAGCCTCTTTTACAGGATTCGAAGATCAGAGACTTGAAAATGCAAAAAGTGAAGACGGGAGTGCAGCCATGCCCGCGGCTGCTCAACCTTGAAAATCTTGTGGTGAATTGGACGGATTGGACCGTGCCGCCTGAATTGTCGGCAAGGAGAGATCCTTCACGCGACCGCCCAGAAAGCTCACGACCAGCTAACAAGACACCATTGCTGCAGAGCGAAATGAGACGCTCTCACACTTCTCACCAAGCTCCGTCGGAAGGAATAGGAGATAATCGTCCCCTGACGGATCGGCCATCGCATACCCGCCGGACAGTCCAGCGAGGTCGTGGTAACCTTTCAGGCAAGCAAGATAGTCCACACTTTTCCACAGATCGCATGCGGCCGCAGACCACAGAGGGAGGTGTGCGCAAATTGCTGCCTTCCGAGACCAACCGAGCTCAAGGCTCGGGAACGTTTCACCACGGTGAATTGCGGCCGCAGACTGTTGGCACACATCAGAAAAGAAGAGACGCGTCGAAAAGTTCAAAAGGAGACAACCCGCGTCCCATGACGAGTGAGGGAGCACAACATGTTGGGCTGGGGCGTACTTCACCTGCTACTGAGCAAGCAGAATCTGATGATGGCATGTCTATATCAGACGCAAGCTCACCAACAAGAGCGTCCACACGGGCATCCAAACGCGGCGGATCCGCACTTTGGAGCAACATTGTCAGTCACGACGACGCGGGGAGCTTTTTCTACGAACGTGCATTGCACTTAGATCAACCTGACAGCCCAAACAAAGATTCATCTTCCACGGATCACGGCTCGATGATGAAGGAAGACAGACTGGCAGGGCAATTGGACATGGACAGCTCTGAATCTGGGTCTCGAGCGGTAGGGCAAGGGGTGGCCAGGGTCGAACCGAGCATAAGCTTGCATTCCGGCCACGTCCCTCTGGAATGGATAGGCACCAAAAGCTACAAAGACTACATCCAAGACGTGGAGAGTGTAGTTGCGAAGAACTCAGAAGCGGACTTGAGTTTGGTCCAAGATGAACGCGTTCGCCAACTGGTCCCAGGGAAGATCAAGTCAGGTTTATACAGCATGCCCTCGAAGCGCTCATCACTGCTGACTTGTGGTCTGATACGGACGCCATCAGGATATCTGTCTCGCACTTCGAGCGTAAACGGGCAAAAAAGCAAGACCTCTTTGACGGTTGACGGTATAAAAGCCATGCCAACGAATGAATCACAGGGAAGATCTCAAAGCCCGAAGCTGTCTGCCAAGGAAGCTATGGAGGCGGCCAGACTTGCCAAAGCACAGGTTTTCATTGACTTAAAGAACGATCTTGACGCAAAAATCGAGGATTCGAAGTGGGGAACTCGAGAAGCTCTGGGGTCGGAGGGGGGTTTTGCAGATCTTATTCAATGCCAAGAGTACACTCACCAATTCGAGAACAAGTATGACGTCATTAAGGAGGGCTGCAACAACTTTTTCGGAACGCACCTGAAAGAAGAAAAACAGCAGCATTTGTTAGAAGGACGTGCCCACACGGAAGCTACAATGGAGGAGTCTAAGTGCTACATTTCAGCTTTCTACACCAACAAGCTTGAACGATTTTCGGATTCTAATGCACTCGCAACGAAGGATTGGAGCGGAATGACGCGGCAGGAGATCATGAAGCATGCTGAGTTTCTCAGGGAATTGGAGTACGTGAAGTTTAAAAGCAACGATCTTGTCGCTCGACTGACCAGACAGGGTCGAGAGATAGTCAAACGATCAAATATGAAAACGATATCCAGGATTCCAAGCGGCGCTAGTCGGGTATCCGACAGCGGAAAGAAGCCCTCGTCAAATTTAACCAGCCAGCCGCACACAAAGCAACATTTCGGGCGAACACCGTCTGCAGTATCCAAGAGGGGGTTTTTCAGAGTCTTTGTTCTGGAGGCTGTCGATCTGCCTAACCTTTCTGACAAGAAAGAGTTTGCAGATACGTATGTGCGTTGTGAACTTCGCACTGAAGGTAATGAGTACAAGCGAGGTGAAAAGGGGTTTGTTGAGAACACTGACATTGCATGGCAGAGCTTGAGTCCAAGCTGGAAAAAAGAATTCGAATTTGACGTTCCTGAACTCAGGGAGGACATTTCAATTTCGCTGTCAGTGCTTGATGTTGACATCCAATATGGGCAGCAGACCAGCACTGATACTCTCATTGGCTCAGTAGAGATCCCAATCTTCAAGGAAGGGTATCAGATGATGTCAGCTGAGCAAGAAACCACGAAATGGTTGACATTATATAAGGACAATCGGGAAGTCGTATCGAATCAGAGGCAGTCGCTCGGCCGTAACGCTCTGATCAAATTATCCATGGTTTTCACCCGCAAAGACCGCATGACCTTCGGTACTAGCGCACATCGTATTCAGACTGCATATCGCTGCCATCTTGCCCGTGCCGAGTTTGGACGGCGACGGGAGGAGATAGAAGGACTAAGGAATCGTGACAGCCAAAATGCGAAGATTGTGGAGAAGTTGGACAGAGAGCACATGTGGGATACCTATCTTAAATTCTGTTATGAGGAAAATGCCAAACCAGTGAGTGAGTGCAAGCGACAATTTGCACATCGGGACAGCTTCAAGTTGGACCATTATTATGTTCCTTTTCGCGCAGTCTGTGCGATATGTCGCATGCTTGTTGAGGTGTATCCACATGGGAGGCTAAAGAATTTGGAGCTACGGTACACAGGCATAAACTCGCCTGGAATGGTTGTGCTGGCAAACGCCATCAGATCAGGATGTACAGCTCTCAATTCTCTGATCCTAACTGGTAATCACTTCACGCAGGAAGCGAACGATGTCACGCAAGCAAATCATCCCATTACAAACCGTTTAGGAAAAGGCATGTCTGGTTGCAGGGCGATTGCGGACGTTATCAACGAAACAACTACACTTAAACGGCTGTCTTTTGCAAGCTGTCGGCTTGGTAATGAAGGATTGGCTGAAATTGCTAAAGCATTGCAGGTTAATCGCCATGTCGAGTTCCTGGATTTATCTGACACAAATGAGGATCCGATGACGGCAATGTACAGTGCTGCGACGGAGCTTGGCAAAATGCTAGCACAAAATGATGATATTATTGAATTACAGCTTCATTCTGTCGGGTTCCCAGGTCAGTCTAGCCTGGCACTTCTGGGCGGCGGAAAATTCACCTCTACTGGCCTGCGACTGAATGCATCATTGCGTGTCCTCAACATTAGCCGAAATAATCTATGTCGGAGCCTTGTGGCAAATGCAGCTCTTCGAGACTTCCTCTGCAGTGAATACTGTTTTCTCGAGCACTTGGATTTAGGTTACAACCACATGGATCAGCACGGTGTTCTTGTGTTTGCGGATGGCCTTATTGGGAACAATAGTCTACTTCATGTCATTCTTGACGGCAATGAGCTAGGGGTGATTGGGTGCAGAACGCTGTTGTCTTATCGTGGACGCAAGACAGTCATGGGTACTTCCAATAAAGGGCTTTCGGAGCAGGCGAAATCGCGAAAGCCAAAGAGCAAAGTACAAGTTCGCATGATTTTTGAGAAGTTTGATCGTGACCACAGCGGGGCGATGGACGTTCGAGAGATGGGTGAATTTCTCGATTCACTCAGCAATACGGATCTGGGAACCGCGGAAAAAATCATCGCAGCGATCGACGCAGACAACTCGGGCGCAATTGAATTCGATGAGTTTTATGAATGGTATATGAAGACCCTTGGTGTTGAGGACGACGGAGACAAGCCCGTGGAGATTAGCCTTGAACATTGTGGTGGGTACTCGAATGTCAAAGGATTTGATCCATCCGATCCGAACGGAGTGTACAGGCTTGTCATGTCAGAACCATCGTCTTGCAGCACGCTTTTGTGCATGATGCAGATGGTATTTGCCGGTAAGGCTGAATTTCTGCTTGGAACGATGAAGAGAATCGAGGAGGATGAGGACGATGAACATGCGAGGAATTATAATCTGGACATTTCAGACGATCCCACATCTTGGACCGTCCCACAAGATGGGGTCCTTTTGTTTGAATTTGGTGTGGTGCGGCCCTCAGCAGGCCTAAACGACTGTGTGGGCAGTTTCATTATGAATCATCTTCGTGACAGTTATGGAAAGCCAACTGGCACTCCGGAAGAAAGGGAAGAAGCGCTCATAGCCTGCAGCGGAGAAGATTCCTTTTTCCGATACAAGCAAATAGTGGAAATCTTGAAGCTCTTAGACAAGGGAGCAGAAGCAGATCCGAAAAGGCAGTTGACTGTCATGGAAGAGCGAGTGACATTGGTCTCTCGCCTTTATCTCAGGATGGTTGACAAGGAGAATTATTCAAAATTGCTGGGCAGGCTGAATGATCAGGAGAGAGCGGAAGTGGAGGAAAGGCTGGGAATCGTTGCGTTCAAATTTGATCCCAACAATGCAACGGGTTATCACAGGCTCGACCTGAAAAGGCCGTATGAGCGCGAAGTGATGGTTCGGCTGATTGAGATTCGCAACTCACAACGCAATGCGATTTTTAACTGGAAAAAGCACTTGAATCGAGCATCAGGTGGCCGAGAAGATTTTGAACTGGTTTTCCGCAATCTCAAGTACGCTGGAGATCCTCTGCAATACACGAACTCTTACCGAGTGCCAGAAGTAGGCGTGATTGAGCTTGATTTTGTTGACATACGGAAGCCAGATCCGAAAATGGCCAAGGCCATGGGTGACGATGATTTCCAGATGTTGATGGCTTCGTTAGGCGAGGCTAGCAAAAAGCCAACGACGAAGGCATCTGAAATCCGGGAGGCATCCAATAGAAATTTCTTCACATGTTTGCAATTTTGGAAATTGCTCTGCCTTTTTGACAAACACAAGGCCGACGAGAGTACATGCAGGTCCTCATGCTCTTACACCCACACTACGCGCGAACACGTAAAGTTGTCCATAATCTCAGATACGCATTTGCACAATACATATTTGCGCGTATGTTCAAATATTCCCCTGTGTGCTCAGTAAATGAAATCACATGTGCATGCGAACATTAACGACCGACACGTACGCGCTTTGCAGAGTGGAAATTGTAGTGGGATGCTATGCCCGAATTGTGGATTGGCGCGCCATAAGGAGGGTGCTTCTCATGGAGTTTCTCTCCTCTGAAATGAGGGCGCTAGAGTACCGTCTTGGGAAAACACTTCTCTACTTTGACGAGATATGTGCACCGGTCGGCTTCTGGGAGCTGGATCTCAGTAATCAGGATGATCGCTGGATCACGCAGGAACTCGTGTACCTTGCCAGCGTGGAGCCCGGCTACAATGTTATCCAGGCTAAGTTGGACGCTGTTGCTCCAGCAGGGGCTCTGAACGACGAGTTCTATCGCTTCGACGGCATCGATTTCCAACTTCCTATAACATGGGTCTCGAATGTGCCAAGCAAAGGAGTGCTGAAACTTTTTTATGCACGGGAAGCTGACATCAATGCAAACTACTTGAATTATGGTTCTTGGGACCGCCGAGGCACTCCTTTGCTCAGACCAGACCCAAGCTGTTTCCCTCCTATCTTCAAAGTACCTGCCATTCCCAAGACGTACAACGAGATCAAGGACGGCATTGAACCAATTTGGGTTTACGTCGACAAATTGCGCGTGATCAAATCCGCACTCTTCAAAATTTCTTCATCTCCTGACACCATGTAAGCTTTGTTTTGCGTGCTCGTTTTGTGACAGTGCAGCCTGCTCACGCTTTCTGGGAGGACAAGAGTGTCTTATGCAGCTGTCACCTCCAGGTTTCAGCTACTCGATACAAGTGGAGATGGGGAGCTGAGTCGTAAAGAGCTAGCCCTTGGGCTCTTCCGTAAGTCGTGTTTGCGTTGTTCGCACTGCTGCTTACTGGTCTAATGCTTGGTGTGACTTTTGTTCTCTCTTGCTTGTACACAAGATAGCGACAACCTATGATCCGGTATGGTATGCGCGTGCGCGCAGGGATTGGAGTATGGCTCACACCTGTTGAAGCTGAGATGCTGCTGAAAGTTGTCGACGTCGACGGCAGTGGCGAAGTGGATCAGGACGAGTTTGCATCATTTTGGCTCAACGCGCCACCATTTAGGTATGGGGACGAGGAGCAAAAATCGTACTGGGTTCCACGGCGCTGCACCGAGGACATCTACGCCGAGATGCTGCACTTTTACGACATTCGCATGTGCTACCCCAACGCAGATTTTTCTGCGCCACCTGCATCACAGTGAAACAGGCGCCCTGCACACAAGCGATACGTAGCAGACTTGCAGACGAGGAAGCCACAACAAGAGGTCTTCTGGCGCATTCAGACATTGAGCTCTCTCGCTTGCGTGACCCTGCAAGCTCCACGCCCCATGTTTCTCGGGCGGCAGCCGGCCGGCCCATTCGAGAAACGGAGTTACCCAAACCCTTCTAAGGCCTACGGCCTCAGAGTGAAACAAAATTTGAGTACTAAACCTGAACAAAATAAATAATCAACGAGTAGACCTGATCGCGGCCCCCACAGTCCTTGCACTCGCTAAGACAGCTGTTGTGTGGACAGATGCTCTCGTCTCCGCAGTCCTTTCAGCTGGTGTTGCTTTTGTTCGCACCGAGGGCATGCCCCTCGAGTATGGAGCTATGGGGCGTTCATTCTTAGTCTCTCTATTATATTTGTACCCAAGAACACACGTCTCAATCGTCCTCCTCCCCGCACACAGCTTGATTAAATGTCCTGCAGTATTAAATATAGGTTTTTTTAACCTCATGTGACCCAAATTTTTCCTTGGGCCTTTACCTGCACACTACATATACATGAATCCTCCTGCTGCCACTGTGGCACGCTCAATTAATTACATGCCACGAGGTCAAAGACGATACGAGTATCATGATCCTGAACAGAACCATGACCTATGGGCTATGGAGCATTTATTTTCAGTCTCAGCCGCATACCACCACAGTGGCACGGAATGCTCAGTTGGCGGGAGCGCGTGAAATTTGGCCCTAACATGGATAGTCAGCGCACTTATACGTTCCTTGATCCGGGAAGGCCGTTAAATCCGGGAAGGCTTAGCCGGGAAGGTCAAGCATTTGCACGGTCGCTAGCACTAGTGCCGGCTTCGGGGGCGCCGTAGTGCAAACTGCTCGGCTCTCGCATGCTGTGCTACATGACCAAATGCGCGTACGCCAGCCGGCGCCACCCTCGCCTCCTCCACCACCCAACACGTCGTCGCCCCAATCATGCACCCCTCCCCCGACTATGCACGCCAAGGACTTGTCCCGAAGATGACCCCAGACCCCGGCCCCGGCCCCGCCCCTGCAGCGCCCCACCCCCGACACCGCCACATACACCCTCCGGGCAGCCCTGGCAGCAGACGCCGACGCTCTCGTCCTGGTGGCAGTTGTGACGACCCCAGCCGGAGAAGGAGCACTGAGTAATATCGCCCTCAGACCCTTCGCAGTTGACATCATCCATC
>Ga0209713_10002517_pt1 | contig 11375 bp, 4 predicted proteins | sample ArcOceMetagenome_3_FD_187444 | JGI IMG/M metagenome (GOLD analysis project Ga0209713, IMG submission 187444) | Marine eukaryotic phytoplankton communities from Arctic Ocean - Arctic Ocean- Svalbard ARC20M Metagenome (SPAdes) (version 2) | ecosystem: Environmental > Aquatic > Marine > Oceanic...
GGGCCTCTGGTGTGGTCGTGTAGCGTGTCCCTATAAAGATGCCGAGCTGGCCATCAGCAGGGTGGATCCGGGGCTCCGTGCCGTGTGATCGGCGGGGGTCGGTGTCTACCAAACCGTCGAGCGCGGCCGGGTGCAAATCACCGTTTTGTATCCATACTAGGGTTAAACACCCTCTGGCCGAGGCAGATCGCAGGCGTTGGCGCCGCTCTGAACGAACAGTAGCTCCCAGCGAATATGGGCGCCGAACTCAGCGTCGATGCGAACGCCTCGGCACCGCGCGAGGCTTGGGCGGGGCGCGACTCGAGCATGCGCGGCGCGTTGCCCGAGTGGGGCACCGGCGGCGGCGGCGCAGAGTCAGACTCCGACTCCGAGGTCGAGTACGACAAGAGCAGCGTGGCGGAGCCGGACCCGGCGCGGCGCACGGCGTGGGACGACCAGCGAGGCACCGAGGCGGCCTTCGACACCGTGTCGCGCCAGCTGGTGCAGCCGCTCGTGATGAGCAGCGAGCCCGACTGGGCCGACCAGCTGGCGAGCGGCCAGCCGTGCAGCGGCCGGCTGGAGCTGCAGTTCGTCTACGGATACCGTGGCGCCGACTGCCGCCGCAACCTGTTCTTCCTGCCGTCGGGCGAGGTCGCCTTCCCGGCGGCGAGCCTCGTCGTGGTCTACGAGGCGCGCACGCACCGCCAGCGCTTCTACACCGCGCACGACGCGGCCGTGCGGTGTGTCGCGCTGCACCCGCGCGGCATGCTGATCGCGAGCGGTCAGGCGAGCGACGCCTCGCGTGCCGCCGACGAGAACGCCGGGACCGGCGCGGGCGGCGGCGCCGCGCCGCACATCTGCGTGTGGCAGCCCGACGGGCTCGAGACGGTGGCGGTGCTCTCGTCTGCGCACCCCGACGGCGTCTGCGAGCTCGCCTTCTCGGCCGACGGCGAGCGGCTCGCCTCGGTCGGCGCGGACGCCGAGCACACGCTCGTGCTGTGGGACTGGCGCGCCGGCACGCGCCTCACGAGCAGCACCGTCGGCGCCTCGCCCGTCTTCGCACTCGCGTTCTCGCCCGTCGACGGCTCGATCGTGACGGCCGGCGCGCGCTCGCTCACGCTGTGGCGGCACGACGCGGCGGGCGCTCTGAGCGGGCGGCGCGCGCAGCTGGCGCCCACCAAGCCGGGCGTCGCCGTCGGCGGCGAGGGCCGCCGCCGCGCCGAGCCGCGCGGCGACGAGAGCCGCCGCTCCGAGGCGGGTGCTCGCGAGGCGACCGTGTGCTGCGTCGCGTTCCTGCCGTCGGGCCTGCTGCTCGGAGGCACGTCGCGCGGCGAGATCTGGTGCTGGTCGGGCGTGACGCTCACGGCGCGGTTCCATGCGCACGCCGGCCCCGTGTTCTGCCTCGAGGTGAACCGCACCGAGGGCTGGGTGCTCTCGGGCGGCAAGGACGCCAAGCTGCGGCTGTGGCACCCCTCCTCGTTTCCGGCGCCCCGCGATGCGCGTGGCGGCAGCAGCAACAATCTCCGGCCAGCGGCTGGCGCGGCCGGCGAGGTGGCGTCCACGGCCACGCCGCTGCGCATGCTCGACCTGCGCTCGCTCGCCGCGCAGCTCACCGACGCGGCGGGGCGGCCGCGGCTGCTCGGCTCGCCGTCGATCCGCGCGCTGCACTGGGTCGGCGCGCGCGTGCTGCTCGGCACGCGCGCCGGCGAGCTCCTTCAGCTCGATTACACGCAGTCGACCGACTTTCCGGACGTCGTGCTGCTGCTGCAGGGCCACTGCCCGCTGCGCCAGCCCCCCGGAGGCGGCGCCGACGCGCTCGTCGACACGCCCCCGGTGGCGGTGCTGGCGTCCCACCCGCTCGAGCCGATGCTCGCCTCGGCGGGCGCCGACCTCTCGCTGCGCTTGTGGGACCTTGCGCAGCGGCAGATGGTGGCGATGCGCCAGCTGCCGGCGGCGGCGGCGGCGCTCGCCTTCTCCTCGGGCGGCGAGGTGCTCGCGGCGTCGCTGCACGGCGGCGGCGTGCTGCTGCTCGACGTCGGCAGCCTGCACGAGCTGCCCGTGCAGCTGATGGCCGGGCTGCCGCCCGGTGCGTGGCAGACGTCGCGCGCGCTCGCCTTCTCTCCCGACGGGGCGGTGCTCGCAGTCGGCACCGACGCCGGCTCCATCGAGCTCTTCGTCGCGGGCGGCGGCTGGGAGCGGCTCGGCTCGTGCCAGGCGCACGGCGCGCCAGTGGTCTCGCTCGACTGGTCGGAGAACGGCGGTGAGCTGCAGTCCAACTCGCTCGACCACGAGCTGCTCTTCTGGGACGCACGCACGTGCACGAAGCTGCCGGCCGCCTCGACGCACGCGCTGCGGTGGGCGTCGGCCAACTGCCGCGTCTCGTGGGCCGCCAAGGGCGCCATCGGCCGCCATGCCCACCCCGACGACCTGCTCGCCACGAGCCGCTGCCACGGCGGCGGCACCCTCGCGTGCGCCGACGTCTTCGGCACGCTGCGGCTGCTCCGCTACCCGTCTCTCTCGCCCGCAGCCGCCGAGCGCCGCTACGCCGCCTTCCACTCGGGCGGCGTGAGCGGGCTATGCTGGTCGGCCGAGGACGGCCTGCTCCTCTCGTGCTCCGCGCAAGACGGCGCGATCCTGCAGTGGCGCCACGTGGGGTACGAGCCGTCCGACGAGCCTCCAAGGCCGGAGGCGGCGGCCGCGGCCGAGCAGGAGGAGGCCGAGCTCGACTCGGACGTCGAGGGGGAGCTGCGCGCCGTGGCCGCCTCCGCGCAGCGCTCCGCTGCCGTCGCGGGCGGCGCGGCGAACGCCGCTGCGGGCGTCGGCGGCGCGTCCACCGTCGCGCTGGCGCCGCAGGTGCTGCCGTACGTGTCGGAGGTGCACGCGCCCTCCGATTGGCGCGAGCCGCTCGACGGGGCGCAGGCGCCACCCGACAGCCTGACGCTCGAGTGGGCGTACGGCGTGCGCTGCCACGACTGCCGCGCGCACGTGCACTGGACGGCGAGCGGCGAGGTCGTCTTCCCCGCCGCTGCTGTTGGCGTCGTCTTCGACGCGGCCAACCGCAAGCAGCGCTTCTTCACTGGCCACACCGCCGACGTGCTCTGCGTGTCGATGCACCCCAACCGGCTGTACGCGGCGTCGGGCCAGGCGGGCGCCACGCCGCACGCGTGCGTGTGGGATACGCGCACGTGCCAGGCGCTCGCAACGCTTCGCGGCGCCCACTCGCTCGGCGTGTCGGCCGTTGCCTTCGGAGCGGCGGGCGGTCAGCTTGCCACCGCCGGCCTCGAGCCGCTGCACGCGGTCGCGCTATGGGATTGGCCGCGCGGCGCGCTGCTCGCGCGCGTCACCACCGGCGCGGCGCGCATCTTCGGCCTCGCCGTGCGCCCGTCGGCGCAAGCGGCGCAGCTGCGCGCCACCGCCGCGGAGCCGCGCTCAGTCGAGATTGCGGCATGCGGCGTGCGCTCGCTCTGCTTCGTACAGGGCAACGCGGTGAGCGCGGCCACGGCCGCCACATCTGCCGGCATGGGCACGGGCCAGGCCATCGGCGCCGCTGACGCCCGGAGCGAGGTGATGCTCATGCGCTGCCACCGCGGTGCCTGGCGCGGCGCGGCGAGCCCGTGCGCGCTGCTGTGCGTCGCCTACTCCGCCTCGGGCGCCGAGTGCTACACCGGCAGCGTTCGCGGCGAGCTGCTGCTGTGGCACGACCGCAGTCTGCTGCGCGTGGTGAGCGCGCACGCGGGGCCCGTCATGGCGCTCTGCCTGCCGCCGGCCGACGGCGGCGGCGAGGGGGGTGGCTTCATCTACTCGGTGGGCAAGGGCGGCAAGGTGCGGCGGTGGGGCGAGATGCTCACGCCGTCGGGCACCATCGACCTGCGCCAGCCGGTGGCGTCGCTCTGCGACGAGTGGGGTCGGCCCCTCGCCTTCCGCGGCACCTCGCTCTGCTTCCGCGCGGCGTCGCTCGACGGCGCAGGGCGGATGCTGCTCTGCTCGGCGTCGGGCGAGGTCTTTGCGCTGCAGCCCTCCTCCGGTGAGCTGCAGCTGCTGCTGCAGGGCCACGCCGCGAGCCGCGGTGCCGGCTCGCCCGGCAGCCTCGACGCCGTCGCCACGCACCCGAGCAAGGCGCTCGCCGCCACCGCCGCCGCCGACATGACGCTGCGGCTGTGGAGCCTCGGTGGCCATGAGATGCTCTGCATGCGACCGCTCCCCTTTGCGGCCACTGCAGCGGTTTTCTCGCCCGACGGCACACTGCTGTGCGTCGGCCTCTCATCGGGGGCCTTCCTCGTCCTCTCAACCGACGGCCTGCGCCCCGTTGGCGGCGGAGCGGCAGGCGCCGCCGCCGCTGGAGCCGCCGGCGTGCCTGGGGCCGACGCCGAGGCGCCGCGCGGGGCCGTGCTGGGCGCGCGCTTCTCGCCGGACGGCGCGTTGCTCGCGCTTGCGTCAGCTGACTCGGCCGTGCATGTGTACGCCGCTGCGTCGGCCGGCGGCTGGGCGGCGGGATGGCGACGAGTGGCCGTGTGCGTGGGCCACACCGGCGCGGTTCGCCAGCTCGACTGGTCAGAGGAGGCGATGGCGCTGGCGGCGGTCGACGATGGCGGCGGGCTGCCGCGAGGCACCTTCGGCTCAGTGTACGGCGACGGGTACGAGGGCGGGGCCGAGACGGTGGAGGAGTGCTGGCTGCTTCGCTCCTGCTCGGACGCCGCTGAGCTGCGCCACTGGGAGCTCGTCTGCCAGCGCGAGACGAGCCGCAGCGGAGCGCAGCTTGGCGCGGTCTCGTCCGCCAAGGCGCGGCGCGTGCGGCAGGCGGCGGCGGTGCGCGACGTGCTGTGGGCGTCGGACACGGTCGGCTTCGCATGGGCGACCATGAGCCTGGCGCCGACCGCCGACGCCAACTCGCCAGGCGACCACCCCGCGCCGCTGGCACCGCCCGCCGTCCACCGCTCGCACGACGGCGAGGTGCTGGCGGGTGCGCATGCGCGCGGCGGCGTCGCGCTCTGGCGGTGGCCTGCCAACCGGCCGGGCTCGGCGTGCAAGCGCTACCTTGGGCACGCCTCGCCGCCGAGTGCGCTCGCCTTCACGCACGATGACGCGCTGCTGCTGACGGCCGGGGGCGGCGACCTCACGCTGCTGCAGTGGCGCCACCACCCTGAGGATGGTGCCGCCGCCGACCCCGCCGCCGCCGCGCTCTACGCCGAGGAGCTCGACTCGGACGTCGAGCAGGACCTCGCGCCCGCGCCGCTCGTGCTGAGCGGCGGCGGCGGAGCGGTGCACTACCCGGCGCGTCGCCGTCGAGCGCGTGGCACGGTTGCGATGCCGGCGGCGCGTCGCGCTTTCCTCGAGGCGTCCTCGCTCGCGCAGGCCGCGCGCACGCCTGGCGCGGCGATGGCGGGACTCACACCGCAGCAGCCATCGCCGCTCGACGCGAGCATCGCAGGCGGCGCGCCGACGGCGCTCATGGCGCTCGACGAGCTCGCGGCGCCGCAGTCGTTCGCGGCGATGCGGCCGTGGCTGCGGCAGCTGCAGCCGCCATCGGACACGGCGCGCGCCGCGGCGCTGACCGACGCCGCACCGCGCGAGGCGCCGCTGCTGCGCTGGGTGCACGGCGTGCGGGCTCACGACCTGCGCCAGCACCTGCTGCTCACCGCCCATGGCCACGCGATCTACCCAGCCGCCGCGCTCGCGGTCGTCACGCCGCTCTCCGCCGCCGCAAGCGGCGCGCCGAGCGGCCAGTCGCCGCCGTCGCCGCCGCAGCGCTACTATCGTGAGCATACCGCGCCGCTGCTCTCGCTCGCGATCCACCCCGACGGCGTCACCGTGGCGAGCGGCCAGCAGGGCAGCGAGCCGCCGATCCACGTGTGGGACGCGGGCACGCTGCGCACGCTCGCGATACTGCGCGGCGCGCACTCGGCGGGCGTGTCATGCCTCGCCTTTGGCGGTGGCGACGGCTCGCTGCTCGCGTCGGTCGACGTGGCGCCGTCGCCGCTGCTCGCACTGTGGGACTGGCGGCGCGGCCAGCTCGTGGCGTCGGCGTACGTCGGCCGCCAGCGCGTGCTCTCGCTCGCCTTCAACCCGGCGTCGGGCGCACTCGTGTCGTGCGCGCGCCGCCAGCTGCGCTTCTGGTCATGCGAGCAGGGCCGGCTGCGCAGCAGGCGCGCCCTCTTCGGCGAGGGCGCCGCGCACACAGTGCTCTGCGTCGCCTTCTCGCCGTCGGGGCGCACCATGCTGTGCGGCACCGCCGCGGGCTGCCTGCTGCACTGGGCAGGGGGGCGCTGCGTGCAGGCGCTGCAGGCCAACCGGCAGCGCCCGCTGTTCGCGCTGCACGTCGGGCCGGAGGGCGTGCTCGCGGCGGGCAAGGGCGGGCGGCTGCTCTGGTGGCCGCCACATTGCGACCCCGACGCTGCGCCGCTCCGGCTGACGGACGCGCGCTGCCTCGACCTGACGGCGATGCTCGCCACGGCCACCGACGCCAACGGGCGCGCGCTCGCCTTCCTCCGCGGCGCGGCGCCGTGCGTGCGCGCGCTCGCCGCGCGCGACGGCGCCCTCGCCTTTGTGACGCGTGGCGGCGAGCTGTGGGAGCTGCCAGTGCAGCTCGCGGCCGCGCCGCAGCAGCTCGCGGCGGCAGCGCCGCCCTACGAGCCCGAGACCGCGCTGGCGATGCAGCAGCCGCAGGTGATGCAGCACGAGGTCTTGATTGGCGCGGCGCGCCTCGTGGTGCAGGGGCACTCGGCGCTGCCAGGGGCCGCAGCCGCTGGCGCGGCCGGTGGCGGTGGCGAGGCGTGCGCGCTGTGCACGCACCCCGACGACCCGGACGCCTTCGCCACGGGCGGCGACGACGGCTCGGTGAGGCTGTGGAGCGTCGCGCAGCGGCGCATGCTCGCCATGCGTGTGCTGCCGCGCGGCGTCGCCGGGCTCGCCTACTCGTCCGACGGCCTGCACCTCGCCGCCGGCTGCGCCGACGGATGCATCGCCGTGCTGCGCGCCGAGTCGCTCGCGGAGGAGCGGTCGTTCCGGCTCGCGCCGCCCGTCGAGCCGCATGTCGCTGCCGCGCAGTCGCGCCAGCAGCCGACGGCGCTCTCGCTGCCTCAGGGCGGCGGCGCCGAGGCCGTCGCTGCAGCTGCCGCCGCGTCCGCTGCCGACGGCATGGTGGGAGTACTCGCCTACTCGCCCGACGACTCGCTGCTCGCCGCAGCCGGGCCGGGCGGCACGCTGCAGATCCTCGAGGTGGGCGAGGGCTACCGGCTGCTGCACTGCTGCGTCGGGCACGCCGCGCCGGTGCTGCACCTCGACTGGTCGGAGGACGGCCGCTACGTGCAGAGCGTGTGCGCGCGGTGCGAGCTCCTCTTCTGGGACGTGACGACCGGCGCGCGCGTACGCGACCCTGGGGCAATGCGCGACGTTGCCTGGGCGAGCTGGACGTGCCCGCTGGGCTGGCCCGTGCAGGGAGTCTACCCGAAGATGAGCGACGGCTCTGACATCACCTCGGCGCACCGCTCGCCAGACGGCCGGCTCGTCGTGACCACCGACGAGTTCCGCAAGGTCAACCTCTTCCGCTACCCGTGCGGCCCGATGAACGCCGCTTGCCGCTCGGCAGCGGCGCATGCTGCCCACGTCGGGCTGGCGCGCTTCACGTGCGACGCGAAGCACGTGGTGTCGGTGGGCGCGGCCGACCTGACAGTGATGGTGTGGGCGCTGTCATGAGAGAGTGAGACGGCAAGGGAAGAGAGAGAGGGGAGAGCCCTCCGGACCCGGACCAGGCGCAGAAAGAGAGGAAAGAGACAAAAGATCGAGATCGCCGTCAGACATACATGCACCGCATGTGGTTGTAGGGACCAGTTTTTAGGCTCAATAAAACTGAGAAAACAAAAGAGCAACTGTACATAGACGTAAGAGAAAACCCTTTGCACCTGCACGCCAGTTCGTATGCTCTGTGGTGTGACTCATTTGTCGCGAGACGCCTCGTATCGCACTCGAGGCGAGTCTCGCCGTCCCGCCCAGCGGCAGCACGCCCCGCCCCGCGTGGGTCCAGCCTCGCCACGTACTGATCGAGAGGGCAGCTTTATGGGCTCAGTCCGTAGTACTCGCCATCCGGCGGGCGGCGCACTGCCAGACCGTTGGACTCGGTAGGGACGGCCTGTGGCGTCGTCGCCTGCGCAGCGCGCTGCAGCTCGTCCAGGTAGGCAGCGATGTCAGCGTAGTTGATGGGCTGAAGCGCAACGGCGCCGGCCACGTCGACGGCTCCGTCATCAACAACAATCGAACTGAGCCGGAGCGGCTCCGGCAGAGGGATGCCGGCCCCACGCAAGAATGGAAGGCCCAGCTCGATCTTCGCGCCGAAGCCCTCAAAGGAGCTGATGAGCTCCGGCGAGTCGAGCAGCACCATGTTGGAGAGCCTGTCGAGCCTTATCGACGTTCTAACCCGCATGCCTTCCAGCCTGGTGCGCGTGCCGTCGGCACCGGTGGCCTCAGCGTCGGCCTGAAGCACGACGCGCCCTCGCTGCAGGGACTCGACACGTCGCAGGTCGAAGCGAATGTTCTCGTACTCGCGTGGGAGGACCTCGCCAATGGCGGCGGAGATGCCCGACCGCAGCACCTCGCGCAGCAGCTCCTGGATGGCGGCGAAGACGACCGGGGAGCGGTTGAGATCGTCCTGCGAGAATCGGAGCGAGAACTGCAGCTCGGTCGGCCGCGCCAGGTTTGGCAGCAGCTGCTGCTCCAGGGGGTTGAGAGGCACCAACCGCACGTCGGCCGCATCGAGCGCGAGCGTCGAGACGCGGACCCCTCCACTCGACAGGCCGGCCGCGCGAATGCTCAGGCTGTCGAGCTCGCCCCGCGCGAGCAGACCGAGCGAGCTGCTGGCATTGAACGCCACGCTCAGTGAGCCGAGCTCCTCGGACGCCGCCCGCAGCACCGTGTCGGTCGCCGCGGACAGGGCCTCGCACACGAGCGGCGTCGAGGTGCCGAGCGCGACCTGCACTCGCCGCTCGAGCGCAGTGGCGGCGTCGAACGGTGTCGCGGTGGCGGTGGCGGTGTCGTTGAGGGAGGAGGTGCGGCCGCCGAAGACGGGACACTCTGGAAGCTCGAGGCCGAGAGGGCAGGTGGTGGCGGCGCAGCGCACGGTGGACGTGGCGACGCGTGTGGAGTGGCGCGTGGTGACGCGTGGCGTCGAAACGCGTAGTGACAGCGCCGGGGCGACCAGAAGCGCGATCACCATGGTCGCCGTCACCACTCGAGAAAAAGTTGCGTCGACGTCATCAGGATCTCGGCATGCCCGCGACCACTATCAGCCGCGGCACCACCACCCTCCTGCTCCTCGTCGTCGTCCTCCTCCCCTCGGTCTCGGCGCTCGCGCTCGGCGCGACACCGCAGCGCAACCTCTATCTCGGCATCGACCTCAGCACGCAGAGCGCAACGGCCGTCGTGCTCGACCCCGGCCTCGCCGTGGTCGAGTCTAGGTTTGTCAACTTTGACGAGGAGCTTCCGGCGTACGGCACGTCGGCGGGCATGACCGTCGGCGAGGGCGGCGTCGTCACCAGCTCGACTCGCATGTGGCTCGAGGCGATGGACCTGCTGATGGGCAAGGTGCAGGAGACGGGCCTGCTGCCGCGCGTCGCCGCCATCTCTTGCTCGGGCCAGCAGCACGGCTCGGTCTACTGGACCGCCGACGGCGAGGCGAGCCTCAAGACGCCCGCCGCCGGCGCGGCGGGCTTCGCCGACCTCCTGCCCGATGGTGCGTTCGCGAGCGAGGCGTCGCCCATCTGGGCCGACTCGAGCACGGGCGCGCAGTGCGATGCACTCGAGCGCGCGCTCGGCGGGCCGGCGGCCGTCGCGGAGCTCACCGGCAGCCGCGCGTACGCCCGCTTCACGGGCAACCAGTTCGCCGCGTTCGCCGAGCGCACGCCCGCGCTGTGGGAGCAGACCTCGCGCGTCTCGCTCGTCTCGTCGTTTGCCGCGTCGCTCTTCCTCGGCGCCGTGGCGCCGATCGACTACTCCGACGGCAGCGGCATGAACCTGATGGACATCAGCAGCCGCTCGTGGGCGCCCACCGTGCTGAGCAGCGCCGCCATGCCCGCCGGCCTCGGCGCCAAGCTCGCCGCGCCGGACTTCTCGGCGGAGCCGGCGCCGAGCCACGCGGTGCTCGGGCCCGTCTCCGCGTTCGTTGCGCAGCGATGGGGCTTCGACGCCGAGTGCGCGGTCGTCGCCTCGTCGGGTGACAACTGCTGCGCGGTCGCCGGGCTCGGCCTCTCGCGCGAGGGCGACCTCGCGCTCTCGATGGGCACGAGCGACACGCTGCTCGGCGTTGGCGCCGCCGCCACCGCGACGCCCGCGCTCGACGGCCACGTCCTCGCGCACCCGACGTCGCCCGACCAGGTGATGCTGATGCTCTGCTACAAGAATGGCGGCGCGGTGCGCGAGAGGCTGCGCGACGAGATCGTGGGGCCGAGCTGGGACAAGTTCGACGCGGTGCTCGCCGCGAGCGCGCCGGGCAACGGCGGGCTGCTCGGGCTGACGCTCGACCTGCCCGAGATCACGCCCGAGATCGACCGCGTCGGCTCGTGGCACGTCGACGCGCAGGGCGCGCCCGTGGCGGCGGCGGCGCTCACGGCCGAGCAGCGGGTACGCGCGGCCATCGAGGGCCGGTTCCTCTCGATGCGCAGCCACGGCAAGAAGCTCGGCCTCTCGAGCGCCTCGCGAGTGCTCGCGACGGGCGGCGGCTCCAAGTCGTCGCAGATCCTGCAGGTGGCGGCCGACGTCTTCAACGCGCCGGTGCTCGTCGCCGACACGCCCGACGCCGCCGCCGTCGGCGCGGCGCGGCGCGCGGCGCACGCGCTGCACGTGTCGGCCGAGCACGGCGGCGCGGTCGACGCCGCGCCCTACGAGAGCTTCCTGGTCGACTGCGGCGTCGACAACGACGCGACGCTCGAGGTGGCGGCCAAGCCGCGGCCCGACGCCGGCGACGTGTACCCCGACGCACTCGTCACGCGGTACGAGGGCTTTGAGGCGGTCGTGCGCGCGAGGGAGCTGGACTGAAACGGACCACGCGCGCGCAAGGGGCCGTCCGCCAGCGGATCGTCGAGGGCGGCTAGTCGCGGCCATCTCAGCGGTTCTCGCGCAACGACAAGGCCGCGGCGAGGCGTGCGGGTGTATGCGATTCATGGTACGCACAGAGCCTTTTATGCAGGATCAGGCGATTCCGCTCGTGCCGTGTGTGCAGGGAGAAATTAGGCAGCATGCGTCTAGAATCCAATTCACCGACATCTACACTCACGCTCGGAGCGTCACGGCCTCATGGCTCATAGGTGACATATAGCTGCGACCTGTGAGCTCACGGCCCGCTGGTTTCTTTTCAGTGGCCTGTTCTCCCGCTCCGAGCCGCGGGCGTGCACATGATTTGCACCGAGCTC
>Ga0209713_10002520_pt1 | contig 11365 bp, 7 predicted proteins | sample ArcOceMetagenome_3_FD_187444 | JGI IMG/M metagenome (GOLD analysis project Ga0209713, IMG submission 187444) | Marine eukaryotic phytoplankton communities from Arctic Ocean - Arctic Ocean- Svalbard ARC20M Metagenome (SPAdes) (version 2) | ecosystem: Environmental > Aquatic > Marine > Oceanic...
CGCCCGTGCCCGTGCCCGTGCCCGTGCCCGTGCCCGTGCCCGTGCCCGTGCCCGTGGCCGTCGACGCGCAGCTGCAGCTGCGGCGGCACGAGCTCCATCAGCGCGACGAAGACGACGACGCGCCGCACGTGCGACGGCACGCGCCGCACGACGCCGCCGCTCAGCCAGCCGGGCTCCTTGCACACCCACGTCCCCGCGAGCAGCAGGCTGCCCGCCGCGTCGGCGAGTCGCCCCTGCACGCGCGTGTCGGCCGCCGAGCGGCCGATGACGCCGTCCAGTCCGCTGCGACCCTTCTGCGACCAGAGCGCCGCGAGCGCCGCGAGCTGCTGCGGCCTGGGCGCGGGCAGCTCGGGCGACCCCTCGGGCCCCGCGTCGAAGACGGCGAAGACGGCCGTGGCGGGCATGTCGGCGCGGCAGCTCAGCTGGACGCACCGCGCCTCGCCCGGCTCCGCCAGCGGGTTGGGCGGCTCGGAGCCGTCCGGCGCCGGCGCGACGAACGAGGGCGGCGCGCCCTTGTCGCGGTCGAGCTCGCGCACCTCGGTCTGCACGAGGCGCAGCCCCGCGCCGAGCTCGGAGATCTGCAGCGAGAGAGGGGAGATGGGAGGAGATGGGAGAGGAGAGGAGTGATGAGAGGAGAGATGAGGGGAGAGATGAGAGGAGAGAGGAGAGGAGAGAGGAGAGTGGGAGACGTGTGAGAGAGGGGGAGGGGCATAACCACCTGCAGCGAGACCAGGTCGAGGTCGAGCGTCGCCGCGTCGCCCAAATGCGGCAGCTCCTCCCTCTGGAGGCCGTCGACGATGGCGGCGCTCGCCTCGGCGCCGGCGTCGCCCGCGGCGAGCGCGAGCAGCAGATGCGGCAGCCGGTCGCCGTGCGACAATGACGTGCCGCCGCCCGACGTCGACGACGACGAGTCGCCGGCAGGTTTGCGCGAGAGCTTGAGGCTCTGTAGCGCGAGAAGTGACTCGACGACGTAGAAGCCGCGCGCGTCGCCCTTGGACGTGCCGGCGTTGAGCAGGTTGCCGACCGCCAGCATCGCGCCCATCGCCGCGACGAGGCCGCGCGAGCTGCGCAGCTCCGCCTGGTAGCACAGGTGGGGGAGCATGAGCACCTACAGGGGCGGATATAAGCACCTAAAGGGACGGGCACACCGCCGCGGCGAGCAGCGTCTCGACAAAGGCGCGCGTGCCTGGATGGTCAGACGCAGCGAAATCGTCAACTTGGGCGGCGTCTGGAAGGCCACGACCTCCCGGAGGGATCTGAGGTGCTGGGCCTCTCCCCACGAGTGCGGAGGGCAGCCCCAAGCCTTCAGATGTAGACTGATGCGCCCGTGGAGGCCAGCCATGGCGCCACCAAGACGGCCGCTTCGACCGTGCTGTGGTGCGCTCGAGCTCGAGCTCGAAGATGCGCCTGAAGATGACGATGCGCAGCCACCGCTCGGCACGCGGGATGCGCAGCACGCGGTGGAACCAGCTCTCGGCGGGCCCGAGCAGCGCGGGGTCGCCGCCGCCGTCGCGGTACGCCTCGACGACCGCGACCTCCTCCTCGGTGGGCATCATGCCCTGCAGGAGGATCAGCTCGTCCAGATCGGGCTCGACGGGGTCCATCTCCATCAGCAGCTCGACGATGCGCGGCAGCGGCTGCTTGAACGCCTGCAGCCCGATCGAGAGGTTGTGGCCGCGCTTCGGGTCGATCAGCGAGACCTTCGCCGCCTTCTTTGGCTTGTCGGGGTCCTCCCTCTTCTTCCCCTCGTCGACCTTCCTCACCTCGAAGCTGCCCTGGACGCGCGCGGCGCTCAGCCGCCACTCGTCATCCAGCCCGCGCGTCGCCACCTCCTGCCAGATCGTCCCCTCGACTTCGATGCGCGCCGGCAGCTTCTTCCAGTGCAGCGCGCGCACCTGCACCGTCGGCGCGCCGAGCGAGAACGGCGCGCCGCCCGGCCGCGGCGCCGCGGGCGGCGCGCCGGGCGGCGGCGGCGCGCCGGGAGGAGGCGGCGGCGGCGGCGCGCCGGGCATCGGCGGAGGCGGCGGTGGCCCGGCACCTGGCGGCATCGGCGGCGGCGGTGGCGGCGGGGCTCCACCGTTGGCCATAGGTGGAGGCGGCGGTGGCGACGCGCCGTTGGCCAAAGGTGGAGGCGGAGGCAAAGCGCCAATGGGCGGCGGTGGCGGCGGGGGCGCGCCTGGAGCGACGGACGGCGGCGGTGGCACCGCGAGCGGCGGCGGAGGTGGCGACATCGCGTCCGGAGAACCTACAGGCGGCGGTGGCGGCGGCGGTGCGCCAGCCAGGCTGATCGGCGGAGGGGCGATCGGACCTCCCACGGCTGCGGCGGGCGGCGGCAGCGGCGGCGGTGCCAGCGGTGGTGCGGCAGGCGGGCCTGCGGACAAGGGAGGCGCTGTCGGCGGCATCGCGCCCATGGGAGCTGCTGCTGCTGCTGCACCACCGCCACCACCACCACCACCACCACTGTTCAAAGCGTGACCACCGCTGTCTCTGCAGCAGCTGCAATCGCCCATGCTGCCGCCAGCTCCAATGCCGTTGCAGCCTCCGCCGCTCCCGACACCTCCGCCTCTGCCTCCTGCCCCACCGCCGCCTCCGCTTCCGCTTCCGCCTCCGCCTCCGCCTCCGCCTCCTCCGAAGCTGCTGCGCGCACCGTGGGAGGCTTGGTCATGCGCATCGTCCTCCGACATCCACACCCAGCGACCCGGCCCGTCGGGAGAATCGGGCGGCGGAGCAAACGGCGAGCCGCAGCTACCGCCACCGCCGCCGCCGCTGCCGCACCAATGGTCGTGGCGGCTTCCGCTGGCGGCCGAACTGCCGTACGCGGCAGGCGAGCCGCACCCGTTGCACACGTAGTAGCCGGTGCATCGACCGGGCGTCTCCAGCGCCGGCGCGCTCTCGGGCATCGTCGCCGCGCGGGCGATCCGCGTCGCATCGGCCAGCGGGATGCCCATCGCGCGCATGTCGAGCACACCCACCTCGCCCGCCCGCACGTGCTCGAGCGTGACTCCGCTGCGCTGCAGCGCCGGGCCCCAGGCGGAGCACCGCTGCGCGCGCAGCAGCTCCTGCAGCGCCACGTCGAGTCCCACCGTCGCGCGCGCCAGCTCTGTCCAGCCCCTCGGGCCGCCGGTGCCTGCCGCGCTCCCCGGAGCGATGCCGCCCCACGAGCCACGCGAGGAGCGCTGCTGTACGGCCTTGGCGGTCAGCTGCCGTGCGATGGTGTGAGGCGAGCTGCATTCGATCGAGCCATCCAGCAGCCTGGGCGAGCGTGGCAGCGGCGAATGCGGCGGCCTGTGCACCGCGTGCACCTGCGGCTGCGATCGTGTGACCATCTGCATGTACGAGACCTCGCGCCACGCGCGTGCCTCGGCTGGAGACAGGTAGGAGGCCTCGCGTGGCATTCTCGGCGTATGCAGACGGAGCACACGTATGCGAACGGAGCGCCAGCACGGCGCCGCGCAAAGCCGCTGGAAGTGAAGGGACGGCGCGTTCGAAGGGTTCCAAAGCCGCGTTTCCAAGACAGAAGTCTCTCTGTAAGGTGCACTGGCGACGCGGGTGTCCGGGGCAAAACACCACAACGGTTCAACTTCTCGCTGCCGTGTCCCAATGCCTCTCATCGCTGTTCCCCTCGAAGCCGCGCCCGCCAACGCCTCGCCTCGTCAACGCAGGGCTGCGGTTGTATTCGGCCTGCTCGCGCTTGGTGCTCTTGGCGCTCTCCTCGTCACGCAACCGGTGGCAGGCGACGAGAGCCAGCGGCTCACCACCGACACTGCCGACGAGAAGCTTTCCCACCATCACGCGCCCTCGCCGCCGCCGTTCCCGTTCGCAACGAGCGCCTTCGTCTTCGACGGCACGGCGTCTCGTCGCTGCATCGAGATGGCCATCTCGGGCTGCCCGCCAGATCACTCAGCAGTGGTGGAATCGTTTGGCCCGTGGAAGAAGTGCTGCCCGACGCCGACGCCTCCTGGCACGTGCTATCATTCGGACCGGTGTTTTGCAGACTGCGCCGACGGCTTCGGTGAGCCCGCCTGCCCACGTTTTGAAGTCAGCTCGAGACTGATTCGTACCCGCCCACTGTCACAGAGCGAGTCGCCTCTTCATTCTGGGAGCCCATCACGTGCGACGACCTGTGCTGCACCGCCGGCCAGCCAGGGCCCTTTTGGTACGATCGATGCTGGGCCGAGTGCCCGGACGGCTTCGAGAGCATCCTCAAGGCGCCGTTGTGCTGGGACCTGTGCGTGCCGATCGGTCAGTTTTACGAGCCGTGGGAGCTGAGCTCCGTCCCTTTCTCCGACAAGGGCGTCTCGCAGGCGGGCCACCACATGCTGGGCGGCGGGATGATGGCCACCGCGGTCGGCCGCTGAGTGAGTCAGAGCGCTCTTGAAAGCGATCTTCTAAATATGCTTTCTGTGTAATCTGCGTTCTTAGAGCCACGTACTCGGCTATGGAGGATCCATAGGTAGGAGAATTGGGACGGGGAAAACGTCTCCGCAGGCCGGAGGAGGGGTCACACCACGCAGGGCCGCTGGCTCGGCCTGGCCGAGGCCCTATCGCGCGCACCACTGCGCATTTCGTCCTTGCTGCGGTCGCTAATCGCCCTGCTCGCTCCTCCTTCTACATTCATATACATGCTGGTCCTCACCTTCAGCGGCCCCAGCGCCTACCCTGGCCCCTGGTACCTCGCGCCCAAGGTGCACAACTCGCCCGACTGCCTCCACATCGGTGGCTGGCACGACGTCGCCGGCGCCCTCACCTTCAAGGGCACTCATCACGTCTTCCAGGGCTGTCCGAACTCGGGTGGCTGGTCGCATGCCAGCTCAACCGACCTCGTGCACTGGAGCGACAACGGCCTCGGACCCGTCCTCATCAACGAGACATATGCTGGCATGAAGTCGTCCGTGTCACCATGCTCAGGCTTCGTGGCGGTTAACGACGACAACGTCCCGTGTGCAGGCTTCCGCCAGTGCGGGTCGACCAACGGCACCACCGAGCTCAACCCGGCCGCGCATTCGTGGGACGTTCCTATGGAGGTGCGCTGCGCGACCAACGCGGAGCTCACCGAGTGGGGCGAGCCGCAGTGGCTCAACGCGATCTACTATTATCGCGCGCTGCCCTACGATCCGGTGCGGCCGTGGAAGGACACCGACGGCAAGTGGTACTATGGCCTCTCGACGGACGGCTGCAACGCGACGACGGAGAAGGTGCCGTGCGCGGCGGGTGGCCGGCTCGACCTCTTCACGGCTGACAAGTTTGACGGGCCTTGGACGCAGCTGGCGCCGCTGTTCACGACCAACACCACAATTTCGGGCAAGCAGGCCACCGCCAGCATCAGCGGCGAGTTCGTCACCTCGGGATACTTTGGCGCCCTGCCTGGCGACCCCTCCGGCGGCGCGAGCCGGGTGGTCACGCAGAACTTTGGCGCGCCGACGTTCTGGGTGGGCGCGCAGCCCACGCCCGGCGGCCCGTTCACGCCGCACTGGGACAAGCCAGGCGCCGTCGGCCACTACGATTACGGTCGTCTGACCATGGCGAGGACCCTGGGCAGCGATCCCAACCAGGTGGCAGTCGCGGGGCGAAAGGTGCTCGTCGGCTGGATTCAGGCTCCGGGATGGCGGCCCCCGGGATGGCCGCTGGTCCAGCCAGCGTCGCAGTCGCTCGGGCGCGATCTCTCGCTCTCTGCCGGGCACGAGCTGCTGCAGCAGTTCGTGCCCGAGCTGGCGTCGTTGCGCGGCAAGCACGCGCGCACGACGGAGCTCCACGTGGTCAAGCCCGCCTCGATGCAGCTCGAGGTCGTGGCCACCTTCACCGGGATCCTGGACCTGCCGAAGCCAGTCTTCGGTGTGGACGTGCTCGTGCCCGCGAATGGCTCGCAGTCCGTCAGTCTCACCGTCGACTGCACGGCGCCCGCCGCCGACGCCGACTGCCACGTCTCCATTGGCGGCGCAACGGTGCCGCAGACGTCGGTGGGCCCGCTGCTCTTCGGTGCGGGCGAGCGTGGCGTGGTGCGGATGCACGCGATCGTCGACCACTCGATCATCGAGCTCATCGTCAACAACCGCACCGCCATCGTGCAGTACGCCAGCCCGCCCTCGGAGGCCTGGAGCGGCGTGCGCCTGTTCGGACCCGGCCAGCCCGGCCAGCCCGGCCAGCCCGGCCTCGGCTATCAAGCGGCGCTCGACTACTGGGAGCTCGATTCGATCTGAGCGTCCGGCCACCTGCACGGCGGCCAGCTTCGATGCAGTGCATCGCGATTTCAAGTCTACGCGTGTCGCTTTTCTCAGAGCACAGAGCTGAGAGAGCTGGACACTGAGCTGCGTGCGTGTGGCGTGTCGTGTCGGCGCGTGGCGCGTGGGCGTTGAGTTGCTTCTGCTAAAGTTATGGTAAAGATACAGTATGTTCATCAACGTTGTCTACGCTAGTCGCCACGTGTCACCATTTCACGCGCTCCGCCGAGAAGCTATAGTCGTGGGCGACGATGTCGACGCTCACGTTGCACCAGTGCAGGTGCGCCTTGAGCAGCCGCTCCCACACGTGCTGCCCGGAGTCGGTGCGGTGCAGCAGCGCCGACAGCAGGTACGAGGGCGTCGCGCCGGCGTCGCCGTACGCGCCGACGTAGGCGCGCATGCCGGCGGGCGTCGCGGCGGCGGCGTGGTCGTGCGCCCAGCAGAAGTGCGCCGCCGGGATGCCGTCGCGTCCCGCCGTCGCGTGCGGGTTGCTGAGCACCTGGCCGCCGAATCGCAGCTCCGACGGCTCAAAGACCGCCACGGCGCGCGCGTCTCCTCCGCTCCGATGGCCACCGTGGCCGCCACCGCTACCGTCACTACCACCACCGCCGCCACCGCCGCCGCCGCCGGCTGCTGCTCCTGTGCTGCCGCCGCCGCCGCCGCGTCGCAGCGTCTCCGCGAGGCGCGCCCACTGCAGCGGCACGCGCCAGATGGCGTCGGGCCGCGCGCGCAGCAGCAGCTCGTACTCGCACCCCGACGCGGCGGCGAGCGCGTGGGCTAGCTGGACGCGCCGCCACTGCGAGAGCCGCGCGCGCACCAGCTCGCCCCACGGCTCGCCGCCCGCCGCCGCGCCGCCCGCCGCAGCGCCACCGGCGCCGGCACGCCCAAACGTGGCGCTCTCGCCCGCGCCGCCCGCGGCGTCGCCGAGCGTCCGGTGGCTCCGTTGCAGCGCCCCGACGAGCGCCACCACGGAAGCCGAGCTCGCGCAGCCCTCGACGCGCGCCGCGCCGACGCTCGCGTTCTCGACGACGGCCGCCGCCAGGTACGGCGCGCGTCGCAGCCGCGCGAGGCCCGCCTCCGCCAGCGCGCGCCGCTCCGCGGGCAGACCGTCGAGCCGCGTCGCGACGTATGCGTACACGTCGACGGCGTCGGCGCCGCCGGCGCCGCCGATGACCGACGCCTCGAAGGCGTCGATGTTGCGGTGCAGGTCGCGCACCTCGCCGCTCAGCAGCACGGCGTACCTGCGGCAGGCTCGGCCCGGCCGCCGCGGCTGATGGTGCAGCACGCCGACGTCCTCGGCGTCCGGCAGAGCGACGGCGCAGTCGCTGCCGTGGCCCGATACCAGCCCACCTTCGCACGCGCCAGTCGGCAGCGACGCGGCAGGCGGCGGCGCGTACCACGAGCAGCAGCAGTAGGCGCCCTTGAACTCAGGCTCCATCCGTTTGCCAGTCTGCGCCCACCGATAGCACGCCTGCGAGGAGTCCATGGGCCGGCGAGCCAGCTCAGCCCAGCTGGTCGGCGGCGGAATGCCCCGACCGGAGAGCGTGACCTTCGCGGCTGCGTGCAGCCTCGACGGCCGCGTCACCGAACACGAGGGAAACGACGCATTCTGGACAGCTCCAGCGTGGTGTGCCGGGCGCTGGAGCTGCGGGAGTGGCCGCTGGTGGTGCTGCAGCTCGTGCGCGCTCACGCGCTTCACTGTGGCACCGGTCTGCTTCGCCACAGCTACCGGCACGTGCACAGCGTGGTTACGATGCGTCACGAGCTGCGAAAAAGTTAGTCGAGTGTCGGACGCTATCGGCACGCCAGCACAGCGCGTGGGGGGATTACCAACACACGCTACGACGTATCTAAAGTAATCTAATCGCAGGCAAACGCGTCGCCTTAATAGAGGCATCATGTTGGGAGACGCTTGCGGAGAGATGGATCGTTAGACCCTGAAGCAGCCATACTGTACATGGCGCTCATATTCGCCTTCGTCGCGGCCAACACGCAACAGTGAACAGGCTAGACCGCCTAGCACGCAACAAACAGTAAACACTAAACACTAAACAGGTTAGACCGCCTAGCAACCCACGGAGACAGAAGACAGGCCGAAGGCCGTACGCCTCCTCATAAAAAGCGCCTGCTGAATGCGCTTCGTAGCGTCCTTGGCTGGACTGAGCGTGTTGCCGTTGTGTGTCGTGTATTCAAAAGTGGAGATCAGTCCGGCTGCGCGGCCGACCATTTTTTTGAGGCTATATTTTGAGGCGACGCGTTTGCCAGCTTCATGTACTACTCTCTGCACCTCTAAACGACGCCCTCGCTTGCAGACACAAACGCAACCGGTCGTGCGGCACGACCGTGCGAAGTGCTCCCGTCGCCCTCTGCGTCGCCATCGCAGCCCTCCTCGCGATGCTCATCAGCAGCCTGGACCGCCCGCCCGAGGCCGCGCCTGTCAAGCTGCGACGGCAGCCGATCGGAGGCCAGTTCGACGTCGCCACGCCCGTTGGCGCCCAACCCGGTACCCGGTGCCCAGCCGAGCCTCTGCAGCAGCGCGTAGCCAGCATTTCCTTCACCCACTGGTCTTGGTGGTGGTGCAACTGCCACGGCCTCCACTTTCGCCTGGACGGCCGCGTCTCGCGCCGCATTCACGTCCTGCAGCAGCTGCTCCACGTAGACGCTCTCGCCGTCCTCGCCGTCGGTGGTGGCGGCTCGCTTGCATGGCGAATCCTGCATGACCGCACCGTCGCGCTGCCGTTTGAGGGCCTGCTCAGCCTGCTGCGTCAGATTAGTGGCGCTCGCGCTCGCCGCGCAGCTGTGGCATCTGCGCTTACCAGCCAGCTGCCGCGACGAGAAGCGCGTCCGAGGCAGCTCACGGCGACACGACGAGCACTCGATAGATCCATCCGCAATCCCTTTCGACGCGTGCATCGGTCGGCTGCGCCCGAGGTCGCACAGCGGGCGGTCTCCAAGGCCGGAGGCTTCGCGCTGCGCCCAGAGCCGCGGGTTGGAGCACTTGAGGCACCTGCCCTTGCTGCCCCGAACCAGCTGGGCGTCTGAGTAGTCGTCGATGGACCGCTTGTGCTGGCACTGAGCGCAAGTCGGCATCCTTGTGGCGCAACAAACCACCGTGGGATGCAAGTTCGGCATGACTTAGTGCTAAGTTAACAGTTTTGAGGGCCGCCCGACCCGCCGCCTCCCTAGTGCAGGGCCCTGGGAAAGAAGCTGGCAAACGCGTCGCCTCAGTAGCCTCAATAGAATGCCACTGGCCAGTAAACTGGGAATCAGCCAAGATACTTTATCGGCACGAATCACGACATGACCAAATCCGACTCGCCGTGTACAAAACGGGAGGAACGGAGACAGCTCTGCAAACGCTTAAAACGCTTAAACTGCTTCGCTTCAATAAGGTAGCCTCAATTGGTCCTCTCCACAGACGCAATCCAGAGACACGCTCTACTGCGTCTACCCAACCAACGGAGCGGGGAGAGGGGTTTTTTCACCTCCTCTTCAGCGCTTCCCCGCGCATGCGGCTATGTTGAAAACAAGGCCTATATGGCCGAGGATTTTTTCGCGCAGCGCCCGATTGGCCGAGGTTGGCCGAACTTCCGCGCTGGCGGGGGCCCCCTGGCCGAACGTGTTTGGCCGAGGAGTCTCAGGTAGCCCTAGGTCCACAGATCTTCACAACACTTACGACACAATCAGTCTGAGCCCCACATCCCCACGTGCCCGGCAGACAACACACCGCGCTCCCCGCTGCAGCACCGTGGCGAGCGCGGCGAGCACGGCGAGCGCGCCCGATCCGAAGCTGCCCTAGTCGTTGAGGTGGTTCGCCGCCTCGTCCAGGTCGAACTCACGGTCGAACTTGGCGCGCTTCTTCACGTCATTACATGACACTCTGGCCGATTGGCCGAACTTGGCCGAACTTTCGTCCTAGATGGGGTGTTGTTGGCCGAAGACTTGGCCGAAGTCTGGGGTTCGGTGTTTTCAACATAGCCGGGGGAGGGGTCCAGACCTCTTCGGACACGTGATAAAGGTGGTTTCCCACTGGATCAGCCTTGTTTGGTGTACATTTGAGCATGAAATACACTGTTTCGGAGCTCTCTCCTGCTCGGGAGGGGGGGCTCCACCCCCCACCACACGAGTCGCCCTACTGCCCCGGGGGCTCCGCACCCCCCACGCCACCGATGGCGCGTCCGGGGGGGGAGGGGCCGTTGGGCTCAGATGGGCAGGGGGGGTGGCAAGCGAGTTGCCCGCGCTCTTGGTGGAATGGGATTGTGGTTGAGGTAAGCTAACAGCTTAAACAGCTTAAACAGCAAGTACCGTTAAACAGCGCGGAAGAGCCTCAATAATAGTGCAGCTCAATAATTCACCCCCTGCTGCCGCAGTGTCGCCGCGATTTCTGGAGACCCGTCGCGTGGCAACCCCGCTGTCTCTCTCTCCAAGGCAACGCGACGAATCGCGCCGCGTCGCGCGCGGTCGATGGGAGAGCCCCCGCCGCACCTGTGTGAACGCGCCGCGCGTGCCATTCGACCGCATGTCCACTTTGGTCGCCTCGTGTTTTGCGCTGAACGTGGCGCCGACCGCAGATCCGCAGATGGTGCCAAGGACGCGGCGCTCGATCGTGCGTGACTGCACGATCGAGTGGGGCTCCTCGTACATTCTGAACATTCCCAATGCGCTGTCGCCAAAGGCCTGTCTGCCGAGCTGCTCAATGAATCTTGAGCGGCGCAAAACGCACACACAATGTGGCAAAGGATGGCTCGCGAGCCTCCGCGCCCCCCTTTGCCGACGCAGTCGACCAGGAAGGGGGAGGAGCGCAGTACTGAACGGGTCCCAGTCCTTTCCTCGCATCCAGGTGGTGTGCACCTTTAGGCTGTTTAGGCTGTTTAGGCGATGCTTTTGCCGACTAGAGGCCCCGGGGATCTGCACTAGATCGCCCGCGAGCTGGCATTCTGCATGCGCATGCAGTGAACGGCGCTACTACCTCAGTAAATTCGCGGAATAGCCGCAATGGGCATAAGCACGGCAAGGGACGTGCTCTCAAAGTAGTGATAGCGGGCGCGCCACGGGGGCTGGTCGCCGCCAGCGGCCTCACAGAGTGAGCCGAGCGTAGCCCCCGTGTTCTCCTAGTCATGACGCATCTTTTGGTACCTTGGCGACGC
>Ga0209713_10002521_pt1 | contig 11363 bp, 13 predicted proteins | sample ArcOceMetagenome_3_FD_187444 | JGI IMG/M metagenome (GOLD analysis project Ga0209713, IMG submission 187444) | Marine eukaryotic phytoplankton communities from Arctic Ocean - Arctic Ocean- Svalbard ARC20M Metagenome (SPAdes) (version 2) | ecosystem: Environmental > Aquatic > Marine > Oceanic...
AAACTGGTTATGGACGTGAAGGTGGATCTGGTGCAATCAAAGATTACTTGAATGTTAAATATACTCACATGGGTTTAAAAATATAATTATGAGAAAAAATAAAATTAAAGAAATGATGAAGGCAGGCAAACCTGTAATTAATGGATGGTTACAAATTCCAAGCACTGTTTCAGCAGAAGTAATGGCACATCAAGGTTGGGACTCACTTACAATTGATATGCAACATGGGTTAGTTGATTACACTAATGCATTACCAATGTTACAAACTATATCAACAACAGATGTAACACCACTTGCAAGAGTTAATTGGAATGAACCAGGACAAATAATGAAAATTTTAGATGCTGGCTGTTATGGAATAATATGTCCAATGGTAAGCAATAAGGAAGAAACAGAAAAATTTGTTCAAGCATGCATGTACCCTCCTCATGGATACAGAAGTTTTGGTCCAGTTAGAGGCTTAATTTATGGTGGAGCAGATTATGCAGTTCATTCGAATGATGAAATGCTTAAACTTGCAATGATTGAAACTAAAGAGTCTTTAGATAAACTTGATGAAATTATGTCAACGCCAGGCCTTGATGGAATTTATATTGGTCCTGCAGATTTAAGTTTAGCAATTGGTGAGGCTCCTGGCTTTGATAGACCCGAAGATACAAAAGCTTATTCTGAAATTTTAAGAATTTTAGAACATGCTAAAAAAAATAATATTTTTGCTGGAATTCATAATGGTACTCCTGAGTATGCCCAAAAAATGATTGATAAAGGTTTTAATTTTGTAACAATTGGTGCAGATCAAAGAGCACTAAGCTCTGGTGCAAAAGCTGTAGTTGATAAAATGAAAGGTTTTTCTAAAAAAGAAGAATCTAAAGCTTATTAAGTAAGATCTTTATACTTCTTTATATAAAAATTCTCTTCTATCTACAAATTCTTCGAATGTTTTTATTGTTACGACTGATGGTAAAATAAATATTGATCTTTTATCTTCTTGGTTTCTAATAATCCTAAAATATCCTCTTTTAATAGCTGTATCGATATAAACATTTGACGTTAGGTAAGATTTTTCAATAAACTTTAAAAGTTGATTTTTAGTTATTGTTTCATTCTTGTAATAAGCAAGCATGACCATATGCAACATAATCCAATGCTGTGCAGTTAAAGAAAACCATTTAAGTAAATCATTAGACATTCTTCCGGCAAAATCTCCCAATGAAATTTCTGCTATATTTATTCTTTTTTGAATTTCTTTTGTGTAAGGGCTGTTTTTATAAGTAAATGTGGAAGATTTTTTTTTAATCTTTTTTATCATCTAATTTTTATCTCTAAGTTCTTTGTAGATATTATTAACTCTGTGTACTTCTTTAGCAATATTAAAATAACCCTCATATTCAATGTCATTAGGAGTTACATCAAAATGATAATGACCAGCTACATTTTCTTTAGTATAGGAGTGAAAATGTGTGTGCTCACCAGATTCTCTTAAGTCAAGATTGCCTCCAGTAGGATCTCCTGTCCAGAGTACGCTATAACCTTGTAGCTCAGGGCCAACAGGCTCATAAAATTGTAAAAAATCTTTTACACATTTCATTTGCTTTGCATCATAGTATTCATGCTTAATATCAGCGTAGTCAGGCTGCACATGTGATTTAATTTGTCCTTTTAAAATTCTAAAAATACCAGCTAAGGCAATATGTTCATTATCTTTAATTGGTAAATTATCAGTCAAAGCTTTCCTCATTGCTTGAGGAAGAGAGCCTTGATCTCCAGATCTACCTTTTATTTTAATTTTTATAACTTTTCCTTTAACGCCATCTGTATAATAAACATTTCCTAACCCACCATGTTTCCTTGCTGTATATTTTTCAGCAATACACTCTTTGTTTGTTCCAACTCTTGCTATGATTGATTTTGATTCAGAGGTAATTAAATTTTCATTAATCACTAGTTCTCCACAATGACCATCTAGGCATGACATTGCGCCTGAACCAGCACCTAATGCATAAGATTTTTCAGATCCAATTTTTTTTGAAATTTCTTCATAATCAAATTCAGCACCCAGATGCTTTGGGTCATGCATATAGGGCTCTCCACCTACATCTATAATTCTTTCATTTCCACTAATCCCTTCAGCTGGGCATCCCCACTCTTTTAAATTAGGACAATCTTGCACTGAAACTTCTACTTGATGATAATTTTTTATTAATCCACTCTGAAGTGCTTCTGAAATTTTATCTAAAGAAATTTCTTTAAAATCTGCTTTTTCAATTTTTAATTGCATTTATTTATTCCTATTTTTTTAAATCAATTTTATTTAATATTATTCTTGATGTCTATAAGAATTATATATAATATCTATACCTATTTATAACAATGAAAGAAATTATCAATGATTAATAAAGATTTAAAAGTAGCAGTTCTTGGTGCAGGAGCAATGGGATGTTTATTTGGAGGCCTTTTGGCTGAAAAAGGTTTAGACGTAATTTTAATTGACGTATGGAAAGAGCATGTTGATGCAATAAATAACAATGGCTTAAAAATGGATGGTCATGGTGGTGATAGATTTATAAAAGTAAAAGCAACAACAGATACTTCTAACTTAGAAAAAGTTGATGCTATAATTGTAATGTGCAAAGCAACTGCCTTAACACCAGCTTTGAATAGTATTAAGAATATTGTTGGAGAAAAAACAGTTTTAATGTCTTTTCAAAATGGAATTGGTCATGAAGCAATTATGCAAGAAATTATTGGTAAAGAGAAAGTCCTTGGAGGCACGACTACTCAAGCGGCAAATATTTTAGGACCTGGACATATTAAAAATCATGCGGGCTTACCCTCTTGGATTGGAGAGTATGATGAAGGTGGTATGAGCGAAAGAGTAAAAGATGTTGCGGAAACTTTTACGGCTTATGGTTTGGAAACAATCGCATCAGAAAATGTTAAAAAAAGAAAATGGATGAAATTATTTGCATTAACAGCTATTGGGCCATTATCTGCGATTTTTGACCTCAATCATACTGAGCTTTATATAGATAATAAAGAGCAACTAACTTCAAGAGCTTTAGGTAAACAAATTATTTTAGAAACAAGAAAAGTTGCTTTAGCTGACGGTGTTGAGGTATCTGAGGATGAATGTTTGGATATGTTTAATAAAATTGTTGATTCAAAACAAACTAATAAATCATCAATGGCATTCGATATTCTTTATAAGAGAAAATCTGAAATTGACTTTATTAGTGGTGCGGTTTCAAAAATTGCTAAAGGTCATGGAATTGAAACACCTTTAAACGATTTAATGTATAAAATGATCAAAATTAAAGAAGGAATGTTTATTTGAATAAATGATTCAATTAACAAAATTGAAAAAACTAGAGAATAATTTTCCAGTCTTAACTGGTGATAAGGCCCTTTCTAAAAAACTATGTGACCAGCTAATTAAAGAGATTCAAGATATGAATTCCTTTGATGATACGATTATGGGTGGAAGAAGTAGGATTAATAAAGGTTCAAAAAATTTTAATAAATATCTAAAGAAGTCTAACGTTTCACAAAAAATTTTCAGACATTTTAATAGTAAAATTTTTTATAAAAAAATAGAAAAAATATTTTCTCAAAAATTTAAGAAAAGTTCATGGTCCAATGTATTTGTACCAGAAATATTTAATGAAAAAAAATTTACACCAAAAAACAAAGTAACCTCATCTGAATTACAAAAAATATTGGGTAACAGCTATAAAAACCCTAAAGTTAATTTAGATATTGATTTCTCAGTTTCTAAGAGTGGGTATCAACTAAGGCCTCATAGAGATGATATTACACGTTTATTTAATTTTTTAATTTATCTAAATGATATACCAAAAAAAAATGGTGGATCATTAACTCTATATAAAAAAAAGGGTATCAAAGATTTAAGAAAAAGCTTTAGAAGGTTTCCAAATATTAAGGAGCTAGATGTAATTAAGGAATTCACCCCAAAAAAAGGGACTATTATATTTTTTCAATCAACTCCTAATTCTTATCATGGTGTACAAAAATTTAAGGAATTTAGAAATGAAAAGAGGTATTTTATATATGGAAGTTATGCTTTAAATAAACCTGTCATATGGAGCTTTAAGGGCAATAAATATTATCCAAAAATTTCTAATAATAACAAAAAGATGCTCAGCTCTTTTCATGACTCAAATTATTTGATTAAATAGATATTAGATATGAATAAAAATTATAAAACTCTTTTAGAAAAACATGGTTACCTCAAAATTAAGAATGTTTTAAATTTTGATTATGATCTTAAGCCAATCTTAAATGATATGGAGTTTGTAATGAATGAATTGATAATAAAATTTGTGTCAAAAAAACTTCACCAAAAAGTTTTGAAATATGATTTTAAAAAAAAATATACCTATATATCTAAATTAGAAATACATGATCTTGATCAATATTTTAATACACGACTACCAAGAGATCATGTTAAAAAAGATAGCGATTATTTTGCAACTAATTCTTTATGGAATTTGATTAATAATAAAAAGATTTTAAATGTTGTTGAAAAAATTTTAGGTCCTGAGATTTTATCTAATCCAGTTCAAAATACACGTATCAAACAACCTGAAAAAAAATTACAAAAAAAATCTATCTTTAATGGTTTAAGCGGTAGAACCCCCTGGCACCAAGATGCTGCAGTGCTATCTAAAAAGGGTCAAAGATTAACAGATATGGTTACAGTCTGGATTCCTTTTACCAGAACAACTATTAAAAATGGTTGTATGATTACAGTAAGTAAATTCAATAAATTAGGACTATTAAATCACATATCAAACTCTAATGGTGAAGTTCAAATCAAAAATAGTGAAATAATAGACAAACATAAAGCAGTAGCATTAGAAGCTAATGTTGGAGATATTATATTACTACACAAGCATTCTGTTCATTGCTCACTACCAAATAAATCTAATAATTTTAGAATTAGTGCGGACTTAAGATATAATAAAGCTGGTCAGCCCTCAGGAAGAGAACCTTTGCCTAGCTTTTATGTAAGAAGTAAAAGTAAAAAAAACTTAAAAATTATTAACTACAAGCAATGGCTAGGTTTATGGGAAAAAGCTAAAAATAAATGTATTCCAAGAAAATATGCCTTTAAATACACAATACCAACATTCAAAGGAACCAAAAAAGATTTAATTAATCTTATTTAGTTTTCTTAATAATCGAAGTATATATTTTTTATGAAAAAAATTTTAATAATTCAAAATATAAATGAAGCAGGTCCTAAATTATTAACAGATCACCCTGATTATGAATTTGAAATAGTTGAAGATATTAATGATCCATCTTTAAAAGAAAAAATTGTAGATTGTGATGGTGCTTCTTTAAGAACTGCAAAGTTATCTGGTGAAATTATAAATCTTGGAAAAAAACTAAAGATCATTTCAAGGCATGGAGTTGGATATGATAATATTGATTTAGACACATGTAAAAAAAATGACATTACAGTAGCCATAACAGCAACAGCAAATGCAGTAGCAGTTGCTGAACATGTAATGTTTATGCTTCTTAATATTTCCAAAAGAAAAAGTATGTACGATGATTGTGTTAAAAAAGGTAATTTTAATGACAGAAATAAATTGCCAAAAACTATTGAAATATGGGGTAAAAATATCTTAATTGCTGGATTTGGTAGAATAGGTCAATGTTTAATTAAAAGATGTTTGGGTTTTGAAATGAACGTTTTTGTTTACGACCCATTTGTATCCGCAGAAAAAATAGAATCTTTTGGAGGAAAAAAAGTTGATGACTTAAAAGAAGCTGTCAAAACTATGGATGCTATATCATTACACATACCTTTAAATGACGAAACGAAAAACATGATAAACTTAGATTTATTAAAAACCATGAAAAAAAATTGTATAATAATTAATGCTGCTCGTGGTGGTATTATTAATGAAACTGACCTTGATAAGGCTTTAAATGATAACTTGATTTTTGGTGCTGGTCTGGATGTATTTGAAATAGAGCCACCTGAATTAAATAATCCCTTACTTAAAAATGATAAAGTTTTTTTAAGCCCCCACACAGCTGCATTTACAGAAGAGTGTATGATTAGAATGGGAAAAGAAACAATTCAAAACATTATTGACTTTTTTGATAAAAAATTAGAAAAATCTAAAATTGTTAAGATATAATGAGGTTTAAATTTAAAAATTTTGGTCTACTTGAGCTGATTGTAATTCTTTCAGGTGTTTATGTAATTAGTATGCTTATTTGGACAGCTAGTACAAGATCAGCTGTAGAAGCAAAAGCTAACTTCAATATATAGATAATTATTTATTAAAATTCGACAGCAGAACTTTTTAGAGTTTTTGTTAGATATTCATAACCTTTTATTGCGTACTCTAAAGGGTTAGCTTTGCTAGGATCTTGTTCAGCTTCCACAACCAACCATCTTGAGTAATTTTTTTCTTTTAAAATATCAAAGAGAGGCTTGTAATCTATGCAGCCATCTCCTGGCACAGTAAATGCTCCTTCTAGGAATGCTCCTCTAAAGCTTAAATCATTTTTTAAAGAATTTTCTAAAACATTTTTTCTAATATCTTTACAGTGCATATGAATTATTTTTTCACTGAAATTGCTTAAAATTTGAGTTGAATTTCCTTGAGCAAATAACATATGACCAGTATCTAAAGTGAGTTTTACACTTTCATTAGTACTTTCCATTAATCTCTCTGTATCTGCTTGAGTTTCAATAACAGTTCCCATGTGATGGTGATATGCAAGTGGCATGCCTTCTCCTTCAAGGTATTTTCCCATCTCAGAAATTTTTTCACAAAAAGATTTCCATTCTTCCTCACTCATTTGTGGTCTGGTAGAAAGCTTTCTATTAGGATCACCTTGAATTGATCCTGAAACTTCTGCAAAAACTATACATGGTGCGTTACAATCTTTAAATAATTTTAACTGTTGTTGAATTAATTCTCGCTCCTCTTTAACAGAATTTTTTCTTAAGTTAGCCCCATACCAACCTGAACAAAGACTTAGTTTATGTTTTTGTAGTTGTGGCAATAATTCTTCTGATGTTTTTGGAAATTTGCCACCTGACTCAATTCCAATAAAGCCAGCCAGACTAGCTTCAGACAAACACTGTTCTAACGATGTCTCACCTCCAAGTTCAGGCATATCATCGTTGCTCCATGCTATTGGTGCTATTCCTAATTTTACTGACATAATTTATTTTTTTGTTAAGATATATTCAATCATGATTAAAAATAAAGATAAAAAATTAAATTTAGGAATTGTAGGAGGTGGAGCAAAATCATGGATTGGACATGTTCATAGAATTGCCTCTAGATTTGATAATCAATACCAAATAGTTGCTGGTGTTTTTTCAAGAAACACCAAGTCATCTATAAAGTTTGGTGTAAGTATTGGAATTTCTAAAGATAGATGTTACTCAAATTTCAAAGAAATGGCAGATAAAGAAAGTAAAAGAAATGATGGAATTAACGTTGTTTCAATAATGACTCCTCCTGCAAGCCATCAAATTATTGCTGAAGCTTTCATTGATAAAAATATTAATATTATCTCGGATAAACCTTTTGCTGGAAATATAGAGCAAGCTAAAAAATTATATAAAAAAATAAAATCAAATAAAAAGATAAAATATGTACTAACTCATAATTACTCAGCTTATCCAATGGTGAGGGAAGCTAAGATGCTTGTAGAAAAAGGTAAAATTGGAAAAATTGAGTATGTTAATGTTGAATATGTTCAGGATTGGTCTGGTGGAAATACCATCACAACAAAAAATATGAAAAAAGAATTACAGTGGAAAATTGATAAAAATATAGTTGGTACATCTGCAGTTTTAAATGAAATAGGAACTCATGCTTATCATTTAGCGACTTATATTTCTGGGCTAAAAGGAAAATCTGTTTTTGCAGATATTAAGCAAATATCAAAAAAAATTAAAATGGATGATAACGCTCAAGTGATGATTGACTTTGCTAATGGAGCTAAAGGTATGCTTTGGACAAGCGTGATGGCAAGAGGTGGAGTTTACGGACTTAGAGTTAGAGTATTTGGAACAAAAGGAAGCCTTGAATGGGTTCAAAATGATCCTGGATACTTAAAGCACAATCCAGCGAAAGGAGCTGTAAGATTACTTGAAAGAGGCTTTCATAATGCAGAATTTTCAAAAAACTTTTCAAGAATTAAGTTTGGTCATCCCGAAGGTTACCTTGATGCCTTTGCAAATATTTACAGGGAATTTGCAGAATCTTTAAAAAATAAATCTAAAAAAAGATACTTCTATCCAAATGAAGATGAGGGCTTTGAGACTGCGAAGTTTATTGATGCGTGTAAAATTTCATCGAAAAAGAAAAGATGGGTAAATATTTAGATAATCATTTTATTAATTCTCTTTAATGAAGATTATTGACTCTCATCAACATTTTTGGGATCCTTCAAGAGGTGATTACCTTTGGATGCCAAAAGATGATAAAATTTTATCAAGAATTTATTCTGAAACTGACCTAATTTTAGATTTTAAATCAACAAATGTAACCAATACTGTTTTAGTTCAAGCTGCAGCTACTAATAATGAAACAGAATATATGTTGAGTATTGCAGATAAATCAAAAATAGTATCTGGAGTGGTAGGATGGATAAATTTCGAAAACCCTAAACAATTATCACAACTCAAAAAATTCGCAAAACACCCTAAATTTGTTGGTGTTCGTCCTATGATACAGGACATTCCAGACGTGAATTGGATGATGAATGAAAAATTGGATTGGGCTTTTAAATCTATAATGGATATGAATTTAACATTCGATGCACTTGGATTTCCTCAACATTTAGAAAACTTCCTTATCCTTGCTAAAAAATACTCTTCTTTAAAAATTGTCATAGATCATTTTATGAAACCTAAAATTTCTAATAATAACGCTAGAGAATTTAAAAATTGGGCAACTGGCATAAGTAATTTAGCAGAACTTAAAAATGTTTACTGTAAATTCTCAGGAATAATCACAGAGCATTCTAAAAATTGGAAAGAAAATGATTTAAAACCCTACACTGATCATGTTTTAAATGTTTTTGGCTCTGAAAGGGTGATGTGGGGATCGGATTGGCCGGTTTGTAAACTGCGTGCCGAATATAGTGAGTGGTTTAACACCTCACAAAACCTTACAAATCATCTGAGTTTAGAAGAAAAAGAAAATATTTTTGGTAAAACAGCAATAAAATTTTATACTCTTTCTTTATAGAATAATAATATTATGAAAAAAAACGATATTGGAAAAACAGGTTTAAAAATTACTGATCTAAGTTTTGGTGCTACATCACTTTCAAGTATGCCTGATATCTATGGCTATGAAGTAACAGAAGAACGTGCACAAAAAACATTAAAAAGATTTTTTGAAGGACCTGTAAATATGCTGGATACTTCTCGTAACTATGGATTTGGTAAAAGTGAGGAGCTAATTGGACTTGCTATTGAAAAAAATGGTGGTTGGCCTAAAGATTTTGTTTTATCAACAAAACTGGACCGGAATATGGAAACGGGTAATTTTGATGCGAAACAAGCAAGAAAATCTTTTGATGAAAGTTTGACTACATTAAAATTAGACAAGATTGATATTTTACATTTACATGATCCAGAACATACATCTGATGTTTCTGAAATTACAAAAAAAGATGGTGCCCTTGATGAGCTATTCAAGATCAAAGAAGAAGGTTTGGTAAAAGCTGTAGGCTTAGCTATGGGAAGGATAGATATTATGTTTCCTATTTTAAAAGATTGGGATTTTGATGTTTTAATAAATCATAATCGTTTCACTCTGTTAAATCGTCAAGCAGATGAAATGTATAACTATGCAGCAAAAAAAGGTATAGCCATTATAAATGCTGCACCGTTTGCAGGGGGAGTTCTTGCAAAAGGTTCTAAAAAAGCAACAAAAATTACATATCAAGATACAAACAAGGAGACACTTGCACCTGTAATAGAAATAGAAAAAATTTGTGAAAAATTTAATATTGAAATTGGTGCTGCTGCTTTACAATTTTCAATGAAAGATTCTAGAATTTCCTCAACTCTATGTGGAGTTTCGAGTCCTGAAAGTATTGAAAAAAATTTACTCTGGTCACAAACAAAAATTCCTAACGAATTTTGGGAAGAAGTTCTTGCTCTGCCATACTCAAAAAATGACCCCGAAGCAAATAGAATTTACGTTCCTACTTAAAAATATTAATTTTTTAATAAGAGTTGATGTTAAAGGCATCAATTTTTAATTTTTAAAAAAATTTTTTTTCAGGCTTGATTTTATTTTTTAATTCTGCTTTAAGAACTTATGATTAACTTTGCGCTAATGGGAGCAGGCAGAATAGGTAAAATGCATGCTGAAATAATAGATGCTCACCCAGAAGCAAATCTACAATATGTTTATGATGTAAATTTAGAATTTGCAAAACAGATTGCTAATCAAAATAATTCAAAAGTTTCAAAGTCTGCTGAAGAAGCAATTACCTCTCCAGAAGTTGATGCTATACTCATTGCTTCTGCAACTCCGACACACACACAATTTATAACTATGGCTGCAAAAGCTGGTAAGGCTATTTTTTGTGAAAAACCAATTGATTTAGATATCAATAAAGTAAATAAATGTATGGAAGAAATAAAAGGGTTTAATGTTCCTCTTCAAATAGGATTCAATAGACGTTTTGATAACAGCCATGCTAAAGCACAAAAAGCAAGGATCAATAAAGATATAGGCGATTTGGAAATGTTAATAATTACCAGTCGTGACCCAGAACCACCAGGTATTGACTATTTAAAAGCAGCAGGAGGGTTTTTTAGAGATACAACTATTCATGACTTTGATTTATCAAGATTTATATTGGGGGATGATCCAATAGTTCAAATATCAGCATTTGGCGAAGCTTTGTTTGATGATAATGCAAAAAAACAAAAAGATCATGATACTGCAATGTTTATTATGAAATCTAAATCTGGTGTTTTAATTCATATTAATAACTCAAGAAGAGCTGTTTATGGTTACGATCAAAGAGTTGAAGTATTTGGAAGTAAGGGTATGGTCATTTCAGAGAACCAAACTCCAAGCTCTTTAATAAATTACAACAAAATATCTACTGGGGCTAAAGACCCTATACATTTTTTTTTTATAGAACGGTATGCTCAAGCCTATAAAGATCAATTTAATGACTTTGTTAAAACTATAAAAAATAAAACAAAACCAAAAGTTACATTTGAAGACGGAAGAAATGCCCTTATAATTGCTAATGCAGCCTACGAGTCACTTGTAAATGGCAAGACCACTAATATAAGTTTTGATTAATGACAGTTCTATCTCTAA
>Ga0209713_10002522_pt1 | contig 11362 bp, 6 predicted proteins | sample ArcOceMetagenome_3_FD_187444 | JGI IMG/M metagenome (GOLD analysis project Ga0209713, IMG submission 187444) | Marine eukaryotic phytoplankton communities from Arctic Ocean - Arctic Ocean- Svalbard ARC20M Metagenome (SPAdes) (version 2) | ecosystem: Environmental > Aquatic > Marine > Oceanic...
CTCAGCATATGTACGTGCAAATGTTGCCGTCGTTGGGGTTTTCATTTTTATTTACCCCCCTAGGGGTCCTCGTCACTTCCGATGCCCACCACCCGCGAGAAATTCCGCATTAACACCCGTTCTAACCCTCCATCTCCCCCCTAATTCCCCCCCCACGTCCCCAGGGAGAAAGAGATTGGAAAAGACAGGCTGAAAGAGTTGCTTGAAATGTCCGTGGGAAAGAAGAAGACGTCCACGTTCCTCAGCGAGCAGCTCGAAGGCAGCGGATGGTGGGATAAGGACAAGGAAATCGAGGTCGCCGATGGTCAGGGTGTTGTAAAGTTCATGAAGGGAGGTGAGAATTGGCAAGGAGCGAAGGCGATGGCTGGAGCGAAGCGACAGCAAAAGGCACCGCATTTCATGACACTTCATATCATGACACCGCATATCAAGATAACTAACAACCTTCTGATCGTCGCTTCGCTCCTCGCAGCTGAACTCCTTGACAAGATGAGGAAGCAGGAGAGTTTCGCAGAGAAAGTCATGCAGTCCGCGGACGGCAGGCTTATCAGCGAAGATTCTGGAAAGATAACCTTGGACGAGCTAGAAAAGTCTGAGCAGCATCAGCACCTCAAAGCCTTCATGGCCTTGGGCCGCTTCGGACACATCATGCTGAGGTCTGTAGGCTACGCGGAGGGTAACGTCACCAATATCAAGACATCCCCACGCTACATGCCCCCCTCCGATGCCGTGGATACCAACCACAAGATTCCCAACCTCTTGATCTTGTCTGTCGACAACGGGGAGCACTACGAGCTTGAGTTTGAGTTCGACTTGAAGTACCTCCGAGGTTTCGCGATGGTTGCAGGCTGGAGACTGGACAAGAAGGGGGCGGAGAGGGCAAAGGACCTCGTTCTTCCGGCGCCCGAGATGGAGCCCGTCCTCTTCGGCTACAGAATCAAGGACCTCGAGGATTTCTCCAAGAAGTTCGGGAGGTGAGATTGGACGAGGAGCGAAGGACAGAAGGCTGGAGCAAAGTGACAGCTAAAACTATAATACTAACAAATCTTCTCCTCGCTTCACTCGCACCCCTCTTGCTCGTTGCTTCGCTCCTCGCCCGCAGCTTGCTTGTGATCATGGGGATTGTTAGCTATTTTTCAGGCAAGTACTTTGAGGGGGGGGCTACGAAGGGGAAGGATAAGAAGGCATAGGACCACCAAACAGCAACGGAAATCCGAAGGGCGAGAATAACACCGCAAGAATTTATACAGACTCAGTCCAATTTCATTAGGTTTTAGCAGCCGTCTCTCCCCCCTCCCGCTTATGCCCGCCGTGCTTCGAATGCTTCTTTTTTTGGTTGGCCTTGACGGGCTGATTCGCAATCATGAGAAGCCTTTGCTGCTCTATCTCCTTGGCGTCCTCCTCGTCCAGAACATCGAATTTCACCATCAGGGCATGCATTGTGATTTTCTTCAGCTGCCCCCTCTTTATGCCGAAGTTACCCTCTTCCATGAACCACTCCACAAACTCGTCGAGCTTGACCACTTGTGACGGTTCTCTGTCAAACTTTAAAAATATCTCATCAACCATCTTCTCGACGTCCGAGTCCTCCGGCTCGGTGCCCTTTCCCTGGAGTCTCACCATGCTCCTTAGGGCCGAAAATACCATGATGAAAAGTTCATCGAAGGTAACCTTGGACGACTTGGAAAAGTCAAAGAGTTCAAAGATCTTTTGCACCTTTGTCGGCAAGTCCGCAGTGCAACTGACGGTCAGACCGCAGAGAACTTCGAGAATGTCGACCAAATTCGCCGCCTCGGCATCGAAAGTCTTGATCAGCCTGTGGGCAGCCACCTTGCCCTCTGGAACAGCAGATTGGATCAAGGCCTCGAACTCTTTGCAAGTGACACCAAAGTCATGGTTCTGCGACATGTACAGGGTATGCACATTGTTCACCTGTGTTATCCCCCTAATACAAAAAACAACGGGGGAGGGTGAGAAAGGCTGGCCAACTCTCAGCTTAACTCCCAAGGGGAGAGGGGGGGACTGCCTTGACCGCGCCTTACCAGTTCTCAAACATCGTCGGCCCCTCGTTGAATTGCTCCAGCATGTCCTCTTCGGGCACACTCTCAAGGGCTCCCATTTTTCCAAGAAACTTTCCTTCAAAAAGCTGAAACTCTCAAACAATTTGAAGAGAGGAGAGGGCAACAACCAGTTAAACGATTGACTTTGTTCCACCGCCCTCGCACTACACATTATCCCGGGACATTCTCCACCAATCCACTTCAATTTTGCGTAAAACTTAACCCAACCTTCCCAAAGAGAGACAAGGCTCAAAACAGACGAACAACCTTTGTCTTGTCCTTTCCAGAATAAGATGTCTCTCCCATCTGGAGTCCCATCGTTCACATATGCTGTCTTCAAATCAGCGCCCGCCGAGCTAGAAATGGATGACTTATCCAAACATGATACTACCCTCCAACTGATTGAACAGGGGAAGGACAAGCCCAAGGAGTATGATAACTTGGAGGGGGTTTACGACAACGACACCACCACGAATGACACGATATACTCAGAAATGTTCGGAATAGGCGATTCCGATGAGATAGCTTCCCGTCCCCGTCCCCTCCAGGCCTTTGTTGACAACTCCATGTCCCTCTGCGTGGTTCTCCTTGGTCCTACGTCTGGAGACAAGACGGGTCACTTCCAAGGCTTCAACGAAGACGAGCACGGTATAATCGGGTGGGCGGCAGACCAGCTCTTCATGCAGCTTCAAGAGAAGGAGGACGCCGCACAGAACCAGTTCAAGGCAACAGTTTCGGTAACATTTCACGAGCACTACGGGGAAATCATCACCGACCTCCTCAACCCGACCAACCGCGAACTTGCGATAAAAATAGACCCCTCATTTGGTTATTGCGTCCACGGAATGACGAAATATGTCGTTGGCTCAGCTGAGGAACTCAAGGCCAAGCTAGATTACGGGAGAAATTCGAGGAATGTCGCAATGTTTTCCACAGGTCCTGCGAACGAATCAACCGGGGCCATATTCGAGGTAGTTCTGCGCCAAGAGGAGGGCGACACCCCGAATTCCATGCAGACAATGTTGTCGCGAATTCTTTTTGTTGACACTCCTCCCACCACCCCGCTAGTTGCTGGGCCTGAGAAGACCCGCAAGAAGAAGGGCCCCGACCTGGCCAAGTCACTCTTCTCCTTCGTGGACGTTTGCAAAGCCCTCGCGTCCAAACAGAGAAGGATGAACGCTCCATTTGAATCTTCCACTTTCACCACCGTCCTTCACGATTCCATCGGTGCCGATTCCCTAGTATTGTGCCTCGCAACCCTGTGCCAAGGGGAGCCCGAAGTGTCGTCTAAGACAATGAAGCTTCTCAGCCACTTCAAGAAAATTAACAACTACCCCATCGAGAACACAGAGTTGACTCAGGGCATCATGATAAAGTATCGGACTGCGATCTCGAACCTCCTAGACAGAATAGAGGAGCTCAAGGTCGAGCACGCGGCAGCACCCAAGGAGGACAAGGCAGCTCTCGAGCGCTTGAAGATGCTCGAGGAGAGTCTATTGAAGTCCAATCACGAGGGGGCAACCGCACAGGAGGACGGGGCCAAGGTGTACCGAATGTTGGAGCTGTTCAAGGCGAAGTACAGCAAGCTCGTGGAGGACAAGGCTAAGCAAGCCGAGGAGCTCATCCTGTCGGAAGAGCAAAAGCTAGAAATCAGCAAGGCCCTACTCGACCTCAAGCTGGAGTTCTCAGAGGCCAACGAGAAGTTTCAGAATGAAAAGTACGCTCTTGAGCTCAAGGCCTCCAACAAGGAAACTCAACTACAGGATACGCAGATTAAACTGACGGATACGATGAACCTGCTCAAGGACTCTCAGACAGCCGAGCAGGAGGCGCGAAGGGCCCAAAAGGAAATGCAAGAGGAGCTCCAAAAGAAGGTCAACGAGAGCACGGCCTTCAAGGAGAAGTACAAGGCGTCGAAGGAGAGCGGTACCGAACTTGGTACCGAGGTCGCCACCCTCGTGAATCAGAAAGAACAGTTCACGAAGATGAACGCGTCCCTTAACGCCCAGCTTGAGACAGCCATGGGAAAAATAGCCAGCTTGGAATCCGAGGTGAACAAGAACGAGGAGGCGATAGAGAGACTGGACGAGGACTTTGCAAGGGCCAAGGCTGAATTGGAGGAGACGCACGCACAGAAGAACAAGGTGGAGCTCCAACTAACCTCCCAAAAGGTGGGCTTTGAGCAAGCTCGGCTTGACGAGAAGCAGAACACAGCCGATTTCGTCAGGCAACGCGATAGCGAACTCTTTAGCGTGAGGAAGGCTTCGGAGGAAGAAGTGGCTGCCATCAGAAGGGAGAAGGAGGACATCACACGCCAAAACAGCAAGCTCGAGGGACAAGTCAGGGCCCTTGTCCGCAAGATAAGGGACATGGAAAACAACCTCCAACGCGTCAAGGATGACTCATACTCCAAGAATAACAACAGTAAGAGGCTTGAGGCTCAGCTTAACGACGCGAGGGAGGGCTACCGCTCCAAGCTTTTGAGTTACCTTGGGGAGGAGGCCATGGCCGCCAAGCTGGCCGCCGACGACATAAGCAAGTTTATCGATGGAGAGGACAAGAAAGAAGATAAGCAAGGGGGTGACAAAGGCGCCACTACTGCATCCAGCATGGCCTCTGCGAACTCCCGCGCTGCCCTTGAGGACCTAATCAAGACTTACAAGTCTCGCGAAAAGGAGCTTCTTGATCAAATGGAAAAAATCAAGGAGGTCAATGACGAGAATACTAGAAAGAACAGAATTCTGTACGATAGCTACTACAAGATCAAGGACCAGCTCCAAGATGTCACTGACGGACAGACAGAAGTCAAGGACCTTCCGCCGGAAAACGAAATGAAGATCACCGAGTCGCAGCTTGAGAAGGAGAGGGACGACGAATTACAGGCCCTCCGCTCGGCCGTTGCGCAGATGAGAAGTGACGGAGCCATCCAGAAAGACAGAGCCGTGGAGCTCTCTCAGTCCTACAGAGAGATGGTACAGCAACAGGAGGAAAAGCTGAAGGATCTTGCCAGCAAGATGTCCCTTGTGCAGGCCGAGAACGACAGGCTCGCCAAAGAGCGGGAAGAACAGAAAGACCAGGCGACCCTGAAGGCTCTCGAGACCAACATGGAGGAGATGCAGAAGAACATCCTCGACCAAATTCAAAACGTCAAGATTGAGGCACCCCAGATTGACTATTCCAAGGCCAAGAGGCACAAGGGAAGGAAAGAAGACGGTGACGGGGGAGACGAGGCGACAGGAGGTGGCGAAGGAGGTGAAGCGTCAAGAAGGGAGATACAACAATTAAGGGCAAAGGTAAAGAAACAGAAAATGATTGTTGACGAGCACAAGCATTACAAGAACGAGGTCTCAAGCTTGAAGGATGAGATGAATAAATTGAAACTTCAGCTCATTGAAGCGAGAGGTTTGGGAGGCAGCGGTGGCGGAGGGACGGAGGGCGGAGGCGACGGCATCCTCATCAGGAAGCAGCTGCACCAGGCAGAGCTTGAGAAGCACCAGCTCGCATCCAAGGTCACCATGCTCTCGGAAGAGCTCGAAGCGTACAAGACATACATGAAGACTACCGTCATGAAATACAAGAATGAAATCGCGGCAATGAAGAAGTTGCAGTCTGTCTAAAAGTTCTGTAGATGCTCTTACAAATAAAACAATCTTGCGCACACAATTTTTCTTCGTTATTAGATCCCTTGGAATTCCTAGCTCCTATTCGTCTTGTTCTCTTTCTTCCTCTTTGTTGACTTTTTGAGTAACTTGCTCTTCTCTCTCACAGACATTGCTCCCGATGTCATCTGATGCAGGTTAGGGTTGTTTTTAACGTGCAAGCGATTTTTGCTTTTTGCAATCAAATTTTGCAGCTCCATAACCTTCCGGTCTTTGAACCTCTGCCATGCTTTGACAGTTTCCTTATTCAAATACTCTTCTCCGACAGCTAGCATTCTCACGGTAGAAGAGAGGAGGATGGCAATCGAGAGGACAACAATGCAAGCATTGATTCCGCAGGAAATAAGGGTAACCGTGTAGAAGAAGGACTCAAATGCTGTGTTCTGCCCAATGTTCCATACGTCGCCGCAAACAAGGTTGTTTGCTTTGAAGCAGATACACTCCCCAATTCTTTGGTCTTCAATCGTGTCAAAGGCTGCCGTGGCACCTCTCAAAACAACGGTAACACCACTACTAAACGAATCCTTTGAGTCACCGCAACAGCCGCAAGAATAAGCGATCCCATCGTCAGCCAGGAAGGGGCACGCTTCACTGAAGACGGTCTCCTCTTGAGTCGCTGGAACCTGAAACTTTCCACTTTCGCCATATTCTATGAAAAGCGCGTTTCCTTCGTTGACAAATTGCGCCGGCAGCGAAACACATTCAACCGCACCTTGCAGTATCCCCAAAACGTTGAAGTCGTGCTGCAGCGCTGTACAGGCGGCGAAAAAGAGGAGGAAGGTTGGTAGAAACATGCGCACTTCGTCTTGGACTATGGCTCCACACGCCGTGGTGATGATTCCATAAATGGAAACGAAGGGAGAGACTTGGCCTTGGGAACTGTAGTTGCCAACCTCATTGTCGTAAAGTGCTCCATAGAAGAAGCCGAAACCGGATGCAGCAAGTAAGCCCATCGAACACAAGAGCGTAAGGAAATTTAACTGGTATGCTGCTCTTTGAAGGTGGTTATTCGTCTTTTTCTCGACATTTGATGCGCCTCCACTTGTGCTCCCCCCCCGCTTTCTTCTTGCCATTCCGAATGTGGCCTTGACGACATCATCTTCGTCAGAAGACGACGTGCTTTTATCGTCCTCCTCCTCTTGGATGTTATATTTCTTCTTCCCAATTGTCATTCTCGCTGCGTTCTCAACAGTCTTCTTCTCAATCTTGACGATTTCATCCTTCGTTCCCTGAATAACACGCCTGCTGCGTGCTAAGAAGCGCCCAACTGCACTTTTAGGCTTATCCGCACCGCTAATGTGCACTTTTGCACTCGATCTTGCCGCGAATTTCCTCTCTAGAGTTGTCTGTGACCTCCAAATAGTCTTCTCTCTCAAGTTCACTTTTCGACATACAATCATGTACCATGCCCACAATTCACTCGGGTAGACCCAAAAGCACGTGCCACAGATGAGAATGACAGGGAGGAGGAAGGGCAAAATATTCGAGACAAGGTTATACCTGTCGTCAACTCCAGTTGCCAAAATGGCAACTCCGAATATGTAGAGAGTCGAGTATCCAAGCAAAAGGGCCATTTTGTTGGTCTGCGCATCGAAATGGGGCGGATGTATGTGAATTGTAATTACGAAAGCAGCTTGGATGAGGAAGTCGATAAGGACTTTAGTAAAATCCGAATCAACGAAGGTTGACACTGAAGTCAAAACCACGCCCACTGTAAAGGAAGCACGCTCAGCCCTCGTATCGACCAGGGATTGCGCGTGTACACGTTGTTCGAGGGCAATGATATCGCTTTTCCAATCAAAGAAATTTCGTTTGGCTTCAATGCAATCCAAACTTTTGTCCACCCGAAGGAACCTTATAGCCATGGGGACATAGAAAAACAAGCATACTATCCCTACCGCTTCCAACACGTAGTGCTTAGTTGTGTGGCATTCAAAAGTCTCGACGTTTCCGAAGAGCGACGAGAAGTCAAAAATTTCAGTCGAGTTGAGGAAGGGATTCGACTCATCATCATCACCCCCATCATCGTCATCATCATTTTGGGGAAGAGTTGCCGCCAGAACGCTCTCACCAGTGGGTGACACATCACAATCGAAGATTTTGAGGAGATAAGTCATTATGGGGATGGCCAAAAAGCCACTGCAAAGTTCGCAGTATACTGTCATGAAGGTCCACAGCACTTGGTAGGTAGTTCTAGACGGGTTGAGGAATTTAGCAAACTCTACAGACTCCTGAATTGTGAAGATGAAGAGGAAGAAGAGAGCGAAAAAGACGAACATGCCAAAAGTAGCATCGAAGGGAATTTCTGGCAGGATGACCATTACATCTACCAAATTATCCATAAAATCAGCGATTTGGTCGTAGGAAATTGGCGCATCAATATTCTTGAAGGCAAAGGCGCTTCGTTGAAGGAAAATTGCGACCTGTAAGCCCTGGAGAACGCGGTATTCGTAGTAGTATATTTTCTCAGCGACTTTCGCCACAAGACCGCCAATGCCTTTCTTTTCAGACTTGGCACCCTCTTCCTCTCGGTCCTTATTCATAACAACGCCTTCGAGGTCGGGTTTAGAAATTCCGCCTCTTACCGAAGCACTATCTTCCTCCATCGAGTCGTTTTGCCCTTCAACGTCTAAAATCTCCCTTCCCACCGCAAGCCCGTCGAATTTTTCCGCGTACTTCATCTTGTGCCTTATCACCTTTGTGCTGCTCGTGTAAATGTATTTCCCGAGGCAGACAATATCGCGTATCGAGTCTTCGTGAAATGTGGGGAAGATTGACCAGATGTAGGGGTGCCTCCAGTGATTCGTTCGGACGATAAAAATCTCGTTGGACGTTACGAAGTACCCAAAGGTCCCATGGGATACACACTTGATGATCGTGGCTCCTTCCTTGCCAATCCTAGGAGACCGCCAAGCCTTGCGGAAAGGTATTGGGGCTTGCTTCTGCTCAACACCATTGCCTTCTTTTCTTTGACCCGTGCGCCCTAGTAGCGTCGGATTGAACTCGACAAGATGCGCGTAGTTCTTTGTGCACACCATTATTAAATCCTCCAACACAGTAAATGACACAATTTCCGGAAAGTTCTTTCCATAAAGTCCTTTTCCAAGGATCCTACCCTTTTCTTTTTCGAACGCGACGATTCCTCCGTACCTGGTTACAACGAGACCAATATTCTCGAAACTCGAATGTTCAGGCGTTGCAATGCCGCAGATTTCGGAAGCCACCTTCATTCGCCAAAGTTGCTTGCCGTTTGCGAGGGATAGGGACAACAGTGTTCCATCCCCCTTCCGAAGGTCCATCTGGGATACCAAGACCGCGTTTGAAAACTCGTCGTAATGGAAGCTAGTTACCTCCTGATTCGCCCCGTTGCCAAAAGTCGATAAGCTGGTCGAGGGCAAAGGCGTCGAAAGGGTAGAATTTGACATGATTAGTGCATCCCATCGGCTTTTACCCTCCTGAATATCGAAACAGGCGGTTTGCCCGTCCTTGTATCCTACAACGACTGCCTGGCCGATGGTGATGAGGGCCGAGGGCTGGACTTCCCCCTTCTGGATCCAGAGTTCGACACCCTTCCCATTTGTACACCGCACGGTGAAGTCATTCGACGCGGAAATTACAGTTGACGACTCAGTAACGCATAGCGACGACACCTCGCGCTTGTGCCTGAGGTTCGTAAACAGTAAAACCTCAGCCTTGAAATCGTAAACCATGACGGCACCAGAATCGAAACCGAGAGCCGCTGTGCTCGGCTGGATGATCAAGTCGGTGATTTTGTCATCAGTTTCATGTTCCCAAATGAGTTTTCCGGTATCGTATGCGACGTAAAAAACGTTACCAAAAAGAGTCGAGAACACAACCGCTTTCCCGTCGAACTCCACGGTCTCAACCTCCGACTTTGCATTCTTATTTTCCCAAACAATGGAGCCCGAAGACATGTCCCACATTTGAACAACCTTTCCGTCGCCACAGGAAAGGACGGTCTCGCGCCCTTCGCAAATTTCAACTTCGTTGACACGCCCAAATGTTACACCCTGCCACAGGGTGTTGCCATCCGTAATGCTCCAACAAATGACAAGCCCGTCAGCCGAGCCCGTCACACAGTACGTCGAATCGAGATCTATTGAAATAATTTGAGAGTTATGTTCCGAGGTCCACAGGCAGCGACCGTCATCGAACGCGCTGTGAGAGGGGGGAGGAGCGAAGCAATGAGCAAAGGAAGCACGTTTAGTTCTAGTTAGGCTGCTGAATGCTCGAGCGAAGGCGCAGCTCTTACCTCCGCACGATGACCTTTCCTCCTCGGGTGCCAAAGGCCACCAAACCATCGTCATTATCATTAAGGCAGTTGATGCAGTCTTTGGTAGAGGGGCTCGCAGGCGCAATATCCCACTGGCTGCTGCCGTCAAGCATAGAGGAAGCCGATATTTGACCGATAGTGGAGGTAGTGATGAGGAGGGTCTCCACTAGGATCATATTGTTCGACCTCGCCTTGCTCACGGCACGGGACCATAATGGGCTCCCGTCAGTAAGCCAGCAACACTCCAGCCGACCGTTCGACAGCAAGGCAAAAAGCAGAAAGTCTGTTGCCTCCAAGCTAACCACCTGGGCCTTCATGGCCTTGCTCCAAAAACGATTCGAAGTTTTAGTGGCCCTGGCCATAATAACACCATTATCATCGCAACTGACCATCACATCCAAGTCCGGGTTCATTGTAAGGATGCTTACAGACACTGCTGCCGAGGGGTAAGTACAGGCAATCTCTCCAGTTTCAGAGTTCACTGCCCTAATGACGCGCCCCTTGCAGCAGAAACACAGAGGTGTCTCATGAGAACTATGGATGATATTTTTGGCGGAAGTTACAGTACTCATTTCTCCCGTTTTAAATTGTTTGTCTTCATTTTCTCAGGAACTCGGCTTGCAGCGGAGGTTAATTTTTATGTCTTTAAATCCAGCTGAGTTGCCTAATTTGGCAAGGGAATCGGTTTCCCCGACTGCATCATTAATATCACGGCCCTCTGACTTCATTTTTGCCAACGCAAAGCCTCCCCATGTCAAGGATCCCATTGGGCCGAAGCGGTTTCGGGTAGGACTAGGTCCCCAACAATCCTCGCCCCACAACATTAAATATCCGGTCCCTATGCGAAGCACCTACCAAGGGGTCGGAGGGGAGCTTTATGACATGACGGGGCGGAACGCAGTTTCTAGCCACCCCCCTCTTCACCTGATCCCCTCCCCCAGTGTGTCCCCCACCCTCAACCTCATCCCCACCCCTCCGTCGGAAAGCAGGGTGGCGGGGAGCCCAAGCACACCGAATACGTTTGGAAGCAGCAGCGGACGGTGGGAATACGGTAGCCCAACACCAAGCAGGAAGGCCTCCGAAGATAGGACTGAAGTTCGCTCCTCTCGCTATGAGGGGAGGAGAGCCCAGTGGATCATAGACTTGGAGAAAAAAAGAGCCCAGGAGGAGAGGAGGGGTGACGAGGAGAGGTTCAGGATAATGAAGGAGAAGCAGATCGAGTTACTAAACGAAGAGATGCGACACAATCACAAGAAGGAGGCGCTGGAGGTGGACAGCTCCTTCTCGATGGACAGTCCCAAGTCGATTCTATACGCCCTGAGGAGGTACTGCTTGAGCAAGCCGGTCCA
>Ga0209713_10002523_pt1 | contig 11359 bp, 8 predicted proteins | sample ArcOceMetagenome_3_FD_187444 | JGI IMG/M metagenome (GOLD analysis project Ga0209713, IMG submission 187444) | Marine eukaryotic phytoplankton communities from Arctic Ocean - Arctic Ocean- Svalbard ARC20M Metagenome (SPAdes) (version 2) | ecosystem: Environmental > Aquatic > Marine > Oceanic...
GAGAGTATATGTGTGTATATGTGTGTGTGTGTGTGTTTATGTATGTATGTATGTATGTATGTATATAGGCGCAGGAGAGCAGCAAGGGATCCTGGAAGGCGGTCATGGCGGCGCGCGAGCAAGAGTGCTTGCTCCTACGCGCCCAGGTTGAGGCTTCGGACGAGCAGTGTCGCGAGATGGCTGAGAAGTTGCAGGTGGCTTGCTTGCTTGCGTGCTTGCTTGCTTGCAGTTTGCCTCGCGTCTGCGATAGATAGATAGATGCATGGATGTGTAGGTATGCGTGTGCTTGTATGTCTGTGTGTGTGTGCCAGCGGAAATTTCTATTCAATGCACGCTCACATATCGATCTCGCCTCAACGCATGGCGGCCGTATGGCATTGGCAGGACAAGCGGAAGCGCGATGTTATGTCAAACCTCATATCCGTGGGAGAGAGACAGCAAGAGGATGAGGAGGAAAGGGAGGAGCTCATGGTGCTCAGAATTGCGCAGAAAGATTGGGAAAGCTCCAAGCTTCAGGTTCTGCATTGGTGTTGCATTGGTGTTGCCTTAGACTGCATTGGTGTTGCCTGCCCTCCTGTCTCGTTGTGCTGATCGTGTGGCGTGGGTGCGTATGTGTGTATGTGTGTGTGTGCGTGTGTGTGTACCTGCGTGTGTGTGCAAAAAGGTGAAGGCCCTGCAGGAGGAGTTGGTGATCAAGGAGGCAGAAATGTGGGAGCGCGAGCGCAAGGCGAGCGTGGCGCTGGTCGCCCAGTCCTCGGCCGCTGAAACTCTGAGGAGGGAGCTGTTTGAAGCCAAACAGCAGCGAGCCAAGGAGAGGGAGAAGAATGAAAAAGAGCGTCAGTTTGACTTGCAGCGCGCTCAGGAGCGGGAGAGGGAGCGAGAGCGCGAGCAGGAGCGGGAGCGGGAGATCGAAAAAGAGAAGGCTCGTGACAGAGAGAGGGAACGGGAGAGGGAGCGGGAGAGGGACAAAGAAATTGAGAGGGAGAGGGAGCGGGGGAGGGAGAAGGAGAAGGTAGAGTGGGTTGACAAGATTAAGGCTCTTGAGGAAAGAGACAGGGAGCGCGAGAAGCGGCGCGAACTGGACCTCGAGGAGAGAGAGGCCGAACGGGAAAGGGAGCGAGCAAGGGACAGGCAACGCGAGAAAGAGAAGGCAATTCTTGAGGGTAGCCTTGAGGCCTTGGAGAGCAAGGAGCGTTCGAGGGACAGGGCGACTGAAGAGCAGCGCAACAGCATGCTCGCACGAGAGGCGGAGCTGTTGAAAATGGTGGAAGAACGGGAGGCAGAGAAGACTATGGCCAAGGAGAAGATCCGCGTGCTCGAACGCCGAGAAGAGGAGCTCATGCATGCAGCAGCGAGGTGGGAGCGGGACCGGGAGGCATGGGAGGCCGAGCGAAAGACGTTGGAGGGAGGGCGCCAACTGCTGAAAGAGGAGTGGGCGAGCCAATGGCGGCTGGCAGCGCAAGAAGAGCGCCGAGCTGCACAGGAGGCCTCCGACTGCCTTGCGCGCGAGCGCGACACCGCGTTTCATGAGGTCTGCCTCCGCCTGCTCTCATCGCCGCACATGCCGTTGTGTTTTTGTTGGGGTGTGTGCATGCATGTGTGTGTTGATTGCATGCTGACGCGAGCAATCGGGCAGCGAGATGAAGCCCGGGACCAGCTCCGCTCCTCTCAGGCCCTGTTTGTCGCTCAGGTCTCGTCTCTGCCCTGTTTGTCTGGCTGCGTCAGAAGATGCACATGCGCCGCCCGGCGCAAAGTCGCACGGGGCCGGGAGCTTGTTGCAGACACAGAGCGTCCTGACTGAAGGAGATGCTCTGGCGCGCTCAAACGCACGCACGCCCATGCTCTGCATGCCCTCTCACTCGCGCACGTATTACAGAAAGATGCAGCGCTGGAGCGGGCTGAACGACACAAGCAGGAAGCTGACGAGCTGCGCAAGCATTTGCAGCGGCTCGAGGGCGAGCAGTCCGCGCTGCAGCAAGCCATCGTGGATGCTGCCCAAGTCGCCGCCAACAAGGAGCTTGCCCTGAAGAAGGAATGCGAGCGAGAACGGCTGTTGACAGTTGAGGCAGAGGCCTCCGCGAAGGCTGCGCTGTCTGATTTAGAGGCACAGGCGACAACACTGCAAGCGAACAGTGCAGAGCTCGCACAGTGCCAAGCCCTCCTCGACAAAGCAAAGGCCGACGGCAATGCCCAGGCCAATGAGCTGTCGAGCATGGCACGCGAGCGTGATGACCTGGCGGCGCAGCTTCGACAAGCCAAGGAGCAGCTGGGGCACAGTTCCGAGCAGGCCACGGCGTTGAAGGACGATCTTTCGGTGATGCAAAGGGCTGCAGCGCAGCGGAAAGACGAGCTGCTGAAGCGCGATGCACGCATTCAGGGCTTGGAACAGGAGGCTCAAATGCTGGCCGAGAATCAACGGCACAGGGACCTCGAGCTTGTGGAGCTAAAAGAGCTGATCGAGAGTAAGAATTTCGATTTGCATGAGGCGCAGCAGGCCAAAGGCGCTGCGCTCGCGCAGTGCCAAGCCCTCCTCGACAGAGCAAAGGCCGACGGCAATACCCAGGCCAATGAGCTGTCGAGCATGGCACGCGAGCGTGATGACCTGGCGGCGCAGCATCGGCAGACCAAGCAGCAAGCCGCTGCGTTGCAGGACGATCTTTCGGTGATGCAAAGGGCTGCAGCGCAGCGGAAAGACGAGCTGCTGAAGCGCGATGCACGCATTCAGGACTTAGAGCAGGAGGCTCAAATGCTGGCCGAGAATCAACGGCACAGGGACCTCGAACTTGTGGAGCTAAAAGAGCTGATCGAGAACAAGAATTCCGCGCTCACACAGTGCCAAGCCCTCCTCGACAAAGCAAAGGCCGACGGCAATGCCCAGGCCAATGAGCGGTCGAGCATGGCACGCGAGCGTGATGACCTGGCGGCGCAGCTTCGACAAGCCAAGGAGCAGCTGGGGCACAGTTCCGAGCAGGCCACGGCGTTGAAGGACGATCTTTCGGTGATGCAAAGGGCTGCAGCGCAGCGGAAAGACGAGCTGCTGAATCGCGATGCACGCATTCAGAGCTTGGAACAGGAGGCTCAAGTGCTTGCGCGCAAGAGCAAGACGTTGGAACATCTCGCTGAGACGCTAAAACACGAGCTGGAGCAGAAGGACATGGCCGTGGAGGAACTGGCGCAGCTGAAATTCGGTGCCGAGGAGCACGCCAGCAGCGTCGCCGCCGCGCGGCAGCACGACTTGAGGGAAATCGACGTTCTCAAGAAGGAACGCGATGACCTGCGTTCCCAGCTTGCTAGCGCGGCGCAGAAGGTGAAAGATCAAGGAGGCAAGGTGCTCCATCCGCCCCATCCGATCAAACTCGCGGCGCCCCCCCCCGTTCTGAACATCCCACAGGCCCCGAGAGGCCCCGCCAACTCACACTCACAGCACTCCTCGCGCACTACCCTTGCGTCCTCGCCAGCTGGCTCCGCCGTCGCCGGCGCCGCTCAGCCCGTCGAGACCGGGACCATGGTGGTGGCTAGGTGCGGAGCTGAGGAAGAAGCGTTGCACGACGTAGAGGGTGCGCACACGCACGTGCAGCAGCTGCTTGTGAGTGCGGTGATGGAAGGCGAGGACTTTTGCGCCGAACAGTTTGCTTCTGAGCTCATTCTCGAGGCTCGACAATCGGGCCTGCGCTCTCGACGCCTTTCCTCCTCTCCTCCTCCTCCCGCTCAGCAAGGACCGGGTGGAGACAAGGGCGACCGCATCTTGTGCTTGCCCGCGCCGCTTCCAACCAATCCCTTGCCTGCTCAGGGTTCCAGCGAAGAACAAAACCGCAGACACACCTTAAGAAGCAGTGCCGCGCCTTCGGCAAGGCCGGTGGGTGCGGGTGAGGGGAGAACAGGGAGGGTACAAGCCAGCATGCTGGAAAACGCTGGTGCAGGGCGTGCCGGGAGTCATAGCTCAAGCAACGCTTATTGTTCGCAGGCGTCGGCGTCGGTGTCGGAGACGTACTGCTCCGTAAGGTCGGACTCGTCAGCTGAAGCGCTCGTCTTCGATCAAGCCTTCCGCCAGCCTCTCCCTATCTCAACAAAGCTGCAGAAGGTAGAAAAGGTGCTCCAAGAGGCTGACGACCTCCGCCCTCCCGACCCTCCTCTTGCCGCATCCCCCCGGCCTAAAGTGTCCAGCAACCGCCCCAGCCAAGCGCATGGGGCAAGGGAACGCGGGACGGAGCTTGACAAGGAGAGGGAGAGACAACGAGAGAGAGAAAGGATCCTGACGTTGGAACGAGAAGAGCGAGAATACGAGGAGAAGCTGTTTGGTCCCGGCAAACGGCCTACATCTCCCGCCCTTGCCGACATGCTGGCTGTAAGTTTTGTGTCATGTGCGCCCTCTCTTACGCGCGCTCCCCGAATCTCTAGGCACGTTTGCATGAGGCTGCGACTTGACATGCGGGCGGGACTGAGTATTCGTTCCGCTGCGCTGAAGCCCTTTGCCCATCCTGCGCTGTCCAACCCTGAATTGCTTCGAAGAGCTACCGTGGCGTCTTTTGGCAATGACAGTAAGTGGGCATGCCTGCGTGCGCCTTGCCACAGGCTATGCGCGACATGGCGCCGGCTTCTCCCCAGGGCCAGGAGACGCGCACAGACACCGCAACTCCCCACGCTAAACATTTGCGTCGGCCAAGCTCACATGTGCATGAAAATGGCTCAACCTTGGCTGAGAACGCAAGTGCCGTCTCGCCCGCGCTCTCGTTGTCTCTGACGCCGCGACCGCGAATCATGAGCCCGAAGCCCTTCTCTCTGTCCCATCTCCCGCTGGCCAGCGGTACGTGCGCTGCGTGCATGTTTCTGCGTGCCCACCTACTTTTATGAGATCTAGCGCGAGCGAAATGCGTGTGCGTGAACATCAACACAGACTGAAACACACCGGCAGGCGAATCAACGATATTAGCACGGACCGACGCTCACAAAAGCTCTCGAGCGCTCTTGTACGATGGAGGGCCGCATGGCCAGGAAGAGGCGGTCGGGCAAGGACGTGGAGGGAAGTCCCCCAGGGTTTTGCAACATCGGCGGACGGCTGCTCAGATTACAGCATCTGCGCTCGAGTCCGTCGACTGCTTTCCAAATGCCCACGGCACCAAGCAAGTCAAAGTCCAAGCGACTCTGGTGCACTTGCGCAATGCATGCCATGCTCACAGGAGAGCCAAGCGAGACGGAGGATTGATATGTGTAATGTGGGAATTGCAGGTGTTTGGATCTCAAGAAATCGAAGGCATGCGGACCATGGGAGTAGCCAAGGACCAGTCAGTATCACCTTCGCCAGCTGGCTCTCCACTGGGCGTAAATCGAGCCACCTCCCTCGATGCTGCCCTCATAGCCGCGCGAAGGTAGCTCCCGCCTAAATCTAAACTTGCATATCACGGTTGCACTGTTGCTGCGGCGCGAAGGAACACGGGGTCAGATCTGCGTCATTCCTGCATACTTCATGCTCCTCACGCGCGCTTGGTGTGCAGTGTGGAGTTGGAAGAGATCGCGGCATCTTCATGGGGGCAGGCCGCGAGGCCTGCGAATGAGACGTGTGGAGATCTTTGTGACAACCTTCTCTCTCAGCAGTGATGCACGCGGACTTTTTAAAGAGCTAGATAATTTACAACTTGAACTTGTGTGATAAATTTGCGGGCTGTTGTTGCCAACAACCAAATTGCATTAATTCATGCTGTGAATTCACTCGCATTCCAAGCCGGTGAACGAGAAAGCCGAGAATCTTTTACCTTACCAATACACTCGGGTCCCTTATATCTTAATTTCAACACATTTCTACATACTGTTGCTGTTCAGTTGGTAGACGCTGACAGACAGCCACTTGCAAATCATGAAGAAGCACTTGTCATTCGCATGTCATGGCCGACAAGCATCGCCGACGACAGCATGTCGATAGTACCAGACGAATCGACAGGCAGGTTGCGGATGAGGTCATTGGCCATGAAGGCGGCCATGTCGTTCTTCCACATGCGCTCGCCTTTGATCTTGGCTTTATCATATTCGCTCGAGATGATGGCGATGAGAAGGTTGGTCATGATGATCTGCGTGAGCAGCAACATGAAGAGGAACAAGATCGGCCCCACTGTCGCGTCCATCCGATGATAGGCAGAAAAGTCGAAGTCGCCGGCCAGCCCCGCCTGAATCATGGACGCCAAGGCCATCCACAAGCTATGAAAGGTCCACTCCTTGATGTCCGTCTGCGCCGCACCCGTTCCGTCAGCGCAACGCCCCGTCACGCAACCCACCATGAAAAAACCCGAGCGACAGCAAACTAGTGGAAACACGGCAAACCCACTGGCTCATTCTGGCAGGCTGCCAACATGACGCCAGATGGGCCCGCACAGCATGCCCTTATCTCTTCAAAGCAGCACGGAAAAGAGGCGGGAGGAAAGGGAGAGGTGTGCAATGCGCCGTGCGACACAAATAATGCATTCATATGCAAGGTCTGACCGCGAGGATGAAGAAGCAGAAGGAAAATCCGACTAAGATAACCAGATAGCAGAGGAGGAAGAAGGGAATGACAGGCTGGCGTAACAGCTCGAAAATGCCCAAAACTGTTGTGTTGTGCAAGCACATGGGTAAGCACAAGGATGGGGAGGCAGTAGGCGCGTCAGTGCGCACTGATCCACCTCCGTTGAGCAGCAAAGAGGGGAGCAAGCCACGCACGGGCAGAGTAGGGCACTTGGCGCGGCGCGGCACGGGTTGGATTTGGTAGATTGGGTACCGATTGGGCCGAACACGGGCAGGGAGACGCAGTGGACGAGGGACTTCAAGACGCTCATGAGCAGCGCCGTTGCCGCGCATACCCGTTGCACCTGCACTGTGGTGATGACAGCATAATACATGGAGAACTGGCCTTTTGCCGGCAACCAAGGGTCGGGATCGCTGAAGTTGACGCCCGCCATGCCATCCATTATTATCGACTGACACACGAAAATGGCGAAGACAACCACGGCCAAGATGAGATTGAGAATGTTGGCGCCGCTCGCAAAGTAGCCCTTGGGGCCAAGGTGCAGGAGGTGAATGGCCTCTTCGCCAAGCCTCTGCGCAAACAGGAACAAATATACGAAGTGCTCCAGTCTAAAGCGCGCCGGTTTGAAGCTGACCACTGTGACCACAGGTTCGTGCCACCCTGTGGCCGAAACCTCGACGCCAAGGTTCAAGTAGGCGACGCGATGGCGGGATTTGCTGTAGATCATCGCCTCCACGGATACAAACCTGGTTGCTGCGTCCAGCCACGCCCCCTTTTGCAGCGCCTCCAACTTCTCTACCACGTTCCCTTTGTTAAGTTCCACGACATAACCCGCCGCAGGATACTCCCTGTACATCTTCCCGTATGTGTAGGACGAGAGAGTGCCAGAGCTCGGCGGACTGGACCAGACACAGCCATCGCGCGCACTCGCGTCGTCTTGGCCCCTTTCCACGCACATGCCCGTCGTGAGCGGGGCGCTTTCCTCCCTTATCCTGGACGGCCCCGAGCCCCATGTAGGCAGCTGACCGTCGGCGTCCGGCTTTGTGCGCACTTGGCGCAGAAGCACGGGGCTGACTCGCAAGTCTCCCGGGTACGCTAGCCCTTGGTATGCCTGCGTCGCCGTCAAGAATGGGGTGAGCGAGAAGTGGGCAAAGTTCCACCAATCCTCCCAGTTGGCGATGTCTGTGAAGACGTTGTGCTCCTCATCAAAGTCGTTTTCGACCAAGGAGCGGCGCAACTCTTCTGTGAGATCTGAGCCCTTGTCCCAGTGCGCTGTGAGCCCAAGCCATTCGACTCCCAGCATTTGCAAGATGCAGATGATGAGCAGCAGCAGCACCACAAAGCTGGCCAGCGCCTGCCCCTTGAACAACTGCGTGGCAAATCTGGAACGGTGTTGGTGGACAGGCTTCAAGGAACATAGCTCCTCCAACACCTGTTCGCGCTTCCGGCACTGCGCACAGGCGCATCCATTAGCTACAGCCACAGGCGCACGCGTTCGCTATACACACACCACCCTCCTGAGACAGACCTGAGGACTCAACAACACAGCAGGCAAGCATGACTGTTTCTGCCTTACCGCGGTGCTCTTGGCTGACAGAGTGGAGTGCTCAGTGGTCCCGACCATGAACCACTTGGTCATGTCCCAGCCGATCTTGGACAGGTAGGGCACCATCATCATCATAAAATGGCGCCGGGACTCAAACCAGAAGTCCCTCCATGGGCCGACAAGTAGCAGCTTCTTCTCGCGCCGCCTGCGTTCCTCTTGAGTGATGGGCCAGCGGCGGCTGAGCCACTTGTAATTGCCCGTGCAAGTCTTGCGCCACTGGTCGGCCATGCGCCGGTTTTCTTTCCGTGTCGGCTGCAGCACGCTCGCGTCTGTGAATTTGGAGAACATCATCCGATCGCTCCAATAGCTCCCCAGACACTGAATGACAGTCATAAAAATGATGTTGAGCACCACGTGCAGCGCGACCAGGACAAACAAGAAGGGAAAGACCACGGCCCGCAAACACTTGTTGGCAAACCGACTGAAGCGGCGCTTCCAAGAGAGGCGGACTTCTTCAACGACAACTTTGCGCATCAGGGCCTCGACGTGCGCTTCCTGTTGCGCCAGGACGTCCTCCTTGGCCATCTGCCTCAAAACAATATAATGCAGCAGGAGGGCAAAGTCGGCCTGCAACCCGTCCACGTTGTACAAGCACTGATCCGATTCGTCGTCGTCTTTCTCAAAGCCCGCGCGTTGGATGATGAAGGCGACGGCCCTCTGATCGGGCGGGTTGGTGCAGCACACCCAATACAGCATGTTCCACGCAAAGCACTGCGCTGCTGAGATCTCCTCAAGCTCATACGAGTTGCTCTGCATCAAGCGCCACTTGTCAAAGTTCAAGGCGACCGAATTCATGATGGCCAAATCCTTGTGCGCCTCCACTTCGCGCGCCAACTTGAGCGGGAATTGGTCGAAGTTGAAGACCCGGCCGTGTTCAAAGAGGTGTTCGGTGATGAGCGAGCCGCGTTTGGCGATTTGCACCAAGGTCATGCGAGCACACGCTGGAATCATCTCGTGCAGTGACTCCTCCTCGTCAAAGTCATCGGACTCAAAGATGTTTTTCCAAATCTCGAGCGACGCAAGGAGGCTCCGAGAGTCGGCATGCCGATCCGCGCGAACTTTCTGCAAGCCCGAGGCATAGGGTACGATCTCGTCTTCCTCCACTTCCTCCTCATTGGGCTCAGAGCTGTAGAGGTATGCAGCCGGCTCAGCAGCTTGCTGCCGGTCCGAGACCCGCAGCACCGATTTCAGGGGAAAATCCTTGGCCCAGGGCACTGCGCTACAGCTCGCTGTCACATTGGCGAGCGTCGTGTTTGCCAAGGATTCATTGACAAGCGAGGGCGTCAAGTGCACTGTGTTGTAGGCAGCTCTTTCGTAGCACGTGACGAGCACACGCAGCCCCTTGAAGGAAGGCTCGAAGGCATCCCCGTTCTTGACAAACATAGCTCGCCACAAGGTGCCGAGATGCAGACCGAGCTGTTGCTTGAAGCAAAACATGACTGATTCATTCGAGATCACTCGCTCCACCCGGCCCTTTGGAAGCGTAATTTTCGCACCCAGCGGCACGCGTTCACTAAACAAGACGAGCGAGTCGAAGGGAAGGCCCTTCTGTTTCATGTCAACGAGGCGCTGCTTTGGCAGCACAATGGCGAAGTCGTAGGTGTTGATGATCGACTCGTACTGCTGCAGATCATTGTATACAAGCCGTGCTCGCGTCCCCAGCTTGGCATCCCTGCTCGTAAGCCATTTGCGGCACACAAATACTCGCGACTTCTGGTCATCCTCACCAACCACCTCGAATGTCGCATTCTCCTTGCCTTCAGGTGCAATACGTCCCTCGTGGAGCACCTCAACACGATGCAAGTACCATGCAGGCGTGTACAGGGGATTAAGCGAGGCCAGGGAACGCGCACTGTTGTCATGCCAAATGATCACCTCAGCAACAACGCCCACATCCTCGGCGACAACTTCGAAGACGGCCTCCGAGTTTTGTGCAAACGGATTGACCATGTGGTTGAATTTACGCTGTCCTGTCTCGAGCATGGCCTGAGCCCTGGCAGTTTTCGACGACGGTGGCCCAGCAGCGTTTTGAGGTGTCAAGCGGGCGGATGTATTGAGATCCAGCACGCTCGTCCTCGAACCGTCATCACCTTGCAGAATCACCTGCACGTTTGCCGTCGTGCCAGCTTCTGGAAAGTTGCCCGTGAACACGCTCACCCTGTATCGTGCTTGCTCGCGACGGTTCTTGACGACGATGTCACCACTTTTCGTCACGTCGCTCATGTCGTAAGTGCCCGAGGCGAATTTGACGGATCGGGTCATAATGCGGTATGTGCCGCCGGAACGAGTCAGTCTCAGGGTGCTGTTGGTTGGCAGCTTGTACGTCACAGTACCTTCCGACCTCGAATCGTCAAGACTCGCATAAAAATTGTCCGGTAGCACATAGACTTTGTTGGCACTAGCGCTCTTGTCCTCTGCCTTTTTCGGCGCCTTGTCCTGCTCGTCGTTGCTCGGTGCAGCAAATTGCGACTGCCCGGGCTCTTGCGCCTCAGGATCCAACAATTTCAGAGGCACGGCGCTCTCAGAAATTGAACTTGGATCTCGAGGAGTATTCGCATTGTCCTGAGAGCTTGCGCCGGGGTAGTTCTCTTTAGCCTCCTGCCAATCATGGCCGCGCACCCTGGCGCTGGGATGCGACTCGGGTATAAAAATGGCCGTCAACAGAACCTCGCCTTTGACCTCGGGTGATGATACGTAGATATCAACGGACAGCTCATACGAGCCCTCGGAAGGAGTCAACGAGGACTGGGGAACATTGTGCCTCTCTCCACGCCTCCCGTCTGCTTCGGGGTACAGCTCAACCTGGCAGTATCCGCGCTTGAGACCGATGGGGGTGTCGGAGCGGTGATAGAACTTTGAGACGGGAGCGATCCGAGCCTCATCAGGGGACGCACCCCTGTGTAGCCTCTTGACCTCGACCACTTCCAGCATCCAGCTCGACTGTCCTCCCCAGCTCGTGGTACCAATAACCAATTTGGTCAGGTTGCCGAGATCGGCAGCCACAGGCACCAGAAAGGTGTCAGTGGACGCACGCTGGAAGAGGCGGTGGGTCCTATGGCCCTCGGTCTCGTCGAGACGTTGCCTTTTGCTGTCCCCTTGTTCGCCATATAGGATACAAAAGACACTGGCCAGTGTGCCAGCATTCGGTTTGTCTTGCGTGAGCACCTTGATCTGATACTCGTAACGCTCGCGTGCCTCCTCGACAGGATCATACCAAAGTTCCTGCCGCATGAAATCCCCTGTGCGATATACATGTGTGT
>Ga0209713_10002527_pt1 | contig 11354 bp, 9 predicted proteins | sample ArcOceMetagenome_3_FD_187444 | JGI IMG/M metagenome (GOLD analysis project Ga0209713, IMG submission 187444) | Marine eukaryotic phytoplankton communities from Arctic Ocean - Arctic Ocean- Svalbard ARC20M Metagenome (SPAdes) (version 2) | ecosystem: Environmental > Aquatic > Marine > Oceanic...
TCTTTTGTCAGAGCACAGACAGCAAGAGGAAGGCACAAAGGTTTCCCAAAGACACCCGTCCTCGTCAGGCGCTTCCTCCTCGCAGAGGCTACAGAAGCTGGAACGTCAGTTAGAACAACGCAAGATACAAGTCAAAGTCCAGAGTGTGGCCGTTGATTTTATGCTCTTGCTGCCGTCGCAAAAGTCCGGGTTGCCCAACGGCTCATCATTCGCCCTGACGAACGACTGTCTGTCCATTGTGTGTGCTGGCATTGAGTTGGCACAGTCACAGACCACAGAGCATTCAACGCACAAGATGACGTCCGATGTGAGCGTGGAAGACTTCGCCGTAGAGTTCAAAAAGGCGCAATCGGATGCAGGCACAGCAGATAGCATGGATCAGAAACCGACTGGTGGCAGCACAAGGCAGACGCAACGAGAAACCAGCTACAGCAGCACAGGCTCATTCTCACTGAAAGACGGCCACCTTACTTCTGACATGCGGAGCCATGCGGAAGGCAAATACCTGTTTTCGCGCGTGGTATCCAGTGAACGATTGACCCGGTTGCAGCGAGAAATGCGCAGAACCGAGGAGGAATATCGACGTGCTTTTCGGGAGTGTGCCGGCGAAGATGGTCAGATGGATCCGGCAGAGCTTGTTGATGTCCTGAGGTCGCTCGGTGCGCATGTGACTGAGCGAATTGCTCGCAACATCTTGGGGCAGGTACTTTGCATGCAGAAGCGCTGTGCTATTGCATGGTACCATACATGACTCGTGTGCGGCATTATAGCATTACTGGAGCGGTTGCATCTGCTCTGATTGCACTTCTCACCCCCACTGCCAAGCTGTAGTCTGACGAGTGTATGAATGGCAAATATGTGCAGCTCGATGCCGACGCCAGTGGCACCTTGGGCGAGGGAGAATTCCTGAAGTTGGTGTACCTTGTCACGCGAAGTCAAACAGACAAAGACACGGCACAAGGGTCGGAAGCAAGCCAATTGCCGGGGGTCGATGCACCTGAGATTTGGAAAGCAATTCGGATGAGGCATAGCCAGACAGCAGAAACTCGGGCCCATTTGCAACTTGATGTGCAGCGTATCGAAGTAAGTTTGACACGTGAGCCGCTGGAATTGATCCTGGCCCTTCTTGATGAAATCGGTGTCAACAGCGCGCTGCAAGCACCGCCACCTCAGAACACTCAAGCCCGGGGTAATGCATCCGTCGACAATGGCAGGGGCCTGCCAGGCGGAACATTGGAGCCCCTAGCAGAGAACGTTGATGTTGGCCTTGTGAGGTGGATGCATAGCATCCGCGAGCGGGCGTATATGCGGAAGAGTGACACGATTCAGGCTAGACCAATGGATATCACGGTGCGAATGGGCCCCGTCGACGTGGCTGTGATTCCGCACTCTGATAGAGAGCTCCTCAGTCGAAATGCTCTGGTCTGCCAGTTGCGCAGTCTTGAATTCTCGAGCAAGCTCGACAGGAACAACCTGCCGTGCGAGAATCTGCGCGCCGACGGTGAGGCTCCTGAATCCCAGAAAATGTACTGTCTGCGCCAAAGCGAGGGCTAGACATTGTGTACCCTGTACGCATGCGTCTTTGTATTTGCCCCCCTGTTTCGTGGACACCGGTCAATGGCACTGAAGCGCACATCTACCTACGCACAGGTCTCACAGTGGTCCTAGCTGAATTTCCGCTAGGCCCCCCGGATGGCGATGTCGAGCTTATTCCGCCGTCAACACTCGAATACGCACTCTCGCATGAGCTTGACAGCGGCGTCGGCGTTCCTGACACACGGATTATTTTCGATGGGCAGGCGGTGGAAATCACATGCGCACAGATCATCTGGCTTTTGTGGCTGGTCAACCATTTCTCGGCAGTCACAAAACGCTCGACTTCAGAAGGCGATGTACTCCTGACACACAGACAGACGCTGCTCCCATCTGGAAACGCAAGGAACTGTGAAGGGAGTGAGAAGCGGGCCACTGATCAGACCCGTAGCAACAGCACAGCCGTTAAATTAGCACACGAAGGACGACTCCTCTTCAAATGCAGCGACACGACCTGGACTCTGAAGACGTTCAGCAAAGCGCCCATTGTGCAAGTGGGGTTGAAGTCGTTTACGATCACGAGCAGGCTACAGGAGCATACACACGTGCTGAAAGTGGAATGCGAAATGAATTGCAATGTCATGAGCGAGCTTAAGCACGTGTGGGAGGCCGCGATCGAGCCCTGCACACTTTCATGCCAGCTCATCTCTCATCGCGACAAGCGCAAGCAAGATTTGGAGATCACATGTGATGAAACGATTCAAGTCTCCGTTGCGCCTGACCACATATATAGTCTGGCGCAGACTCACAGCCAAATGGAGACGGCGTTGCAAACTCTTGCGAATGGCGAATATTCCCCTCAAGGCTTGAAGCATCACGAGGGAAGTCGCGGAACTGCACTGAGTGATTTTTTCGGGGCATTCATGCCGACAGAGAGAGTACTCTTCATGAATTCGACCAATCTAATGATCCATGTGCAAATCGAGACTGCTGATGATATGGATGACTGGGAGGCACCAGTGGCAGCGTGTTCCAGCGTCATGATTCCCAAATCATTGCTTCAGTCCTACGGTATCAAATTGCGTGCTGTGCGCCAAACGCCCGAATGTGCCACGTACAGGTGTTGTCAGGCTCTATTTGTGGTACCAGATGCGACCTCGCAGGGGCAGGACAACCCGGCAGCATCTCCCTTGATTCAGGCTGCAGTGTGCGATTCGGAAAGCTCCGCAGAACCAGCAATAAGGCTGCAGCTGAGAAGCACCGCCAAGAGCATCTTGGTCCACTGCCCTTGGGTCGTGGAGAACCTGTGTCCCGTGAGCATTTCTGTCAGCACGTACCTGTCGACGGAGGCAACGGCAACGGCGACGAACGTCGCCGTCGTTCCAGCAGGCGACTCACAAGAACAATATTCCTTGGACCTCTCGGCGGTGATCACATGTGCTTGTTAGATTGCCTGCACTCACGCATAGAATATATACAGTAGAATGTGTGCCCCCGCACTCTCTTCATGCATTGCCGCCGTCGCATATCAATGTGTGTGTGGCAATCGCGCGTGTTCTGACGTCGTGTGTCGGGGTGCTGCAGGACACGACGTTCTATCTTGCCGTGTGCTGTGACGGGTGCACTCCGATTTCGCGCGCGCGTATTAAGCAGGCGCAGGAGGACTGCGAAAAGGTTGTCGCGATGCAAGACAGCGCAGGCAGAAAGCTCGAAGTCAGAATCAAAGTCTACGTGGACCTGAACAACGATACTGTCATCAGTGTGCATCCACAGATGGTCATTGTCAACCGCTGCGGCGTACCGCTCCGGTACGGACGTGGCAAGCTGTTGGACAGCGCTAGCCCGGCCGCGATCAGTGCCGAAGGCGGACATGGGCACTTGTCGGCAAATGGCCTCTACATCGAAGAAGCAGCGAGCCAGGAGATGGTGCCGAGAGAAGGGCTGCTCAAGCCCGGCGACGGGGAATCGGCAAATTGGAACAAGGCCAAGCCGCAGGTGGTGATGTTCAGCCTGCCAGAGGGCCCCGAATGGAGTCCGTGTGTGTGTTTGTCTGGCTCTGATTCTTGGGTACGGATCTCGCGCGCTGTGTTCGGGGTCAAAGAGGAGGAAGAGGAGGAAGAGGAGGAAGAGAAGAGCACGGCAATGAACGCTCTTCAAACGTCGGTATCCAAGGAAACCCCCTTTGCCGATCTGGCGCTCAACCTGGTATCCCACATTCAGCTGCAGCTAGACGCGTCGGATGAGGGCTCTGCTGACCTCGGCGGTGCACAGCGGGCAGTAGAGCTCGCAGTGGAGATGCACGTGGGTTCAGGGTCCTTTCACAGTTGTGTGTACATGGAAATTATGCCCGACATCACAGTGATCAACAACACCGCACACGTCCTCGAGTTTTCTCGCACGCGGCAAGGAAACGCGGGAGGGGGCCACGGCGCAAGTCTCATCAGCTCCCTGCAGGTGGCTCCTGGAGAGCAACTGCCGTATCACGGCATCTTCTCCACGCAGTCGGGTCACGGGCCACAAAGCTGCGGGTACTCGGTGTCGTTGCTCGAAGGCACAGGCGCAGGCGGGCGCAACTGCGTGCTGGCCAGCTTGCCGTTTCGCATTGCGGAGGAGCGGGCGTTCCCGCTGAGTCTGTGGAGCGAAGACGGGCAGAAATCGAAGCTGGATGTCCTTGTCAAGCGGTGGTCGGGCGCAACCTTTGTCAGCTTTAGTGAGGTGCAGGAACAGCAGCCCTGGTACCAGGTCAAAAACCGCAGCGCTCATCACCACGTTCACATCGTCCAACGGTCAAACCAACAGACGGACATCAAGCACGCCCTTGCTGTCGCCCCAGGCCAGTCAGTGGCGCTGAGCTGGGACAACCCCGAAGCCCCGCGCCTAATTTATGCCTTCGCCTCCGCCTCCCTTGACGACTGGACCAACAGAGAGTGCGGCGCCGCGGCGCTGCCCGTCGGCTCGCACCGAGGGATTATCGATATGGACCGGCTTGGGGAGTTGGTGACGGTGCTCGCCCTGCCCGATTGGCAAAAGGCTCGAGAGCATCGGAATGAGGGAAGCGCGTACGCCGCTGGCGGTATGCGCAAGCACTCTATGAAGCGTCTGCTGTGTGCAACCACCATCCTCGGACATACGCGCGTGCTCGAATTCCACGACGAGACCCAGGTGTGTGTGATGATCCGTCTTCGTTTCACAATGGACAGTCGCATTGCTGCTGCAAACCACCAGTACTTGCATGTCCCTTCAAATCTGAACGTGTCTGCGAAGCACGCGGGCGCACATGCGTGCCGGAGCCTCTTTTTGTTGTTTGCGGCTTCCGTCTTTGTCCTGACCTTGCGTGCTGCGTGTGTGCGCCGCTGCAGGACGCTCGGCGCCGAGCGTCAGCAAAAATGGCCAAGGCCACGTCAGCCCACACTCAAACAGAAGCAGCGGCGCCTGGCACGGACGGCGAGGCACACGTGCTGGTGGATGCGTTGGTCAAGCTGGGCGGACTAGGCGTAAGCGTAGTGGACACGGCGCGGGAAGAGCTCGTGTTTGCAACGGTTGGGGCCGCATCTGTGTCGCTCTCGACGTCAGCCGAGGCTTTGAGAGTGCGTGCGTCTGTCAGTTCGTTGCAAATTGACAACGCCAGTATGCATGGGCCGCGAACGGCCCTCGTCAGCCCCTCGCACCCGGGGGGTGCGCGGCAATTCCTCAACGCGGATCTGGAGCTCTCGCGCGCGGTCGCGAGCGTGCGGTATTGGCGCGCCGTCTCCCTCTCCATCGACCCTGTCACGCTTCAACTCCACGAGGAGGTCCTCTGGACGCTCCTCCAATTCGAACATGCCAGTTACACGCCGCCCACCACCACTTGCACCACCACTTCCGCCGAGCCCTCCGCCCACTCCTCCACGGCGCAAGTATCCAGAGGCACCCGGTTTGTGGCCGGCGCCGGCGACCCCGTCACGGGCCTGGCGATGGAGCGCGCGGTTGTGCTGCGTGAGCTGGCCTTTCTGGAGGACTCCACGGGTTTGGATTCCGGGATGCATTTTGAGAGCATGCGCCTGGCTCCGGTGGCGGTGAAGGTGACGCTGCTGGGGCTCAACGGAATACAGTGGCGCTCGCTCGAGTACGAGGCCGACGACGGCAACGTCCGCATCCTGGCCGAACTCTACTCCCAGCTGCGTCCCATGGTCGAAGGCACGCTGGGCGTTCCTGACGTCGAAGGACACAAGATGGAGTTGCCCGCGCTGCTGTGCACCAACAGGTCTGTAGCGCACGGCGGGTCCCTCGTCACCCTGCTCTGGGGGCACTACCGCCGCAGCATCATGGTGGGGGGGCTCAAGCTGCTGGGCTCGCCTGCATTTTGGTCGTCGCTGCTCGGGGACGCCGGTGACACGCAGCAGAAGCGGAAGGAGAAAATCAAGAGCAACGCGCGGAAGCGAAATCTGGGTCCGGTCGACGGCGTGGGCAAGGGTTTGACGCAGGGGTATGACTGCAAGCGCGCGTGCACGCGTGTACGCGCCTGTGCCAGCTCGTGCCTGATGTCGCGGGCCTGACGTGCGTCCCAGCAGATGTGTGTGCACCCGTACACCTACGCGTGCCTGCATAGGACGTGTGTACGTCTGTGCGCATGTGTCACACGCATGTGTCCTGCGCGCCAGGCTTCAGGATGCTGGCGGCGGCTTGTGGGAGGGTGTGACGGGCGTCGTGGCCAAGCCTTGGGAGGCGGCAACGACCGGGGGGTGGGACGGCTTTGGCGGCAGGATGTTTGGCGGCCTGAGCGCCGGAGTTGTGGGACTGGTGACCAAGCCAGCCACAGGCGTGATCAACCTCACAAGCAAGGTGGTCACCGGGGTATCGGCAGACCTGTTTGGCGGCAATCGCTTTGCGCGTGTGCGGCCTCCGCGGCCGGCGTACTGGGACAGCCGGCTGCGTGCCTACTGCAAGCCGGAGGCGCTCGTGTACAACAGCTGTGCCCGGCTCGCGGGCGACGAACGCAGTAACTATCTGCAGCTTGAAGGCTTTGTGGGAGCGGTGCAGGTGCTTGCGCGCGAGTTTCGAGCGAATCTCGACGCGCTGCAGCTGCGGGACTACGACTACCTCGTCTTTTCTCGCACGCATGTTAGGGTGCTGGCAAATGTCGAGGATGCTGCCGTTATCGATACTCAGGAGTCCAAGGTGCTCACAGAATTAGCGCTCGCTGGCAGCGATGCCGCCGCCCTTGCCACGGTGCGCGTGCAAGGCAGCGCAGTCACGTTTCTCGATGCCAGCAAGGGGGAGCGGCTGGCGGTGCGCGTGGCGGAGGAGGACTTGCGGGCATTGCCCGCGCTGCTCGATCGCGTTGTTACCGCCTCCAGAGAGCAGATTAGCATCACCTACCTCTCTTGAAAACTCCTTGTTCGCAAACACCTCCGCTTCCCCTCCACCCCCTCCGCTGCTGCCGCCTCCTCTCCTCTCTTGAGGTGCAGGGAAGCGAGAGCGCAAGCGGTGGCTTGAGGTGTGCGTGTGGCGCAAGCGTCGCGCCAGAGCTGCCGGCGGGCTAGATGCGCTCGCAGCTCAGAGCGCCAGCACACCCAGCCAGTAGCGCTGTTCGCGCTGCCGCCTCCCATGCCGCCGCCCTGCCAGTCAGCGTGCGCGCACGGCTGCCTCCGGCACTCGACGAGCCCATTTCTTAATTCCGCCCCGCCGGGGACGAGCAACCACAGTCAAGACCCCTTTAATACACACCTTCCTCGCCGGGGACGAGCAACCAACGTCATTGACGTTGGCGATCCATCCTCGACGCCGTCACGGATGGTTTGCTCGCAGCACATATCTACAATTTGCGAGGGCTCCGCACGCACGCACACGCATGCCAGGCGCACAGCCGAACAGCATCGCGGCGGCCGTCCCCTTAGACCGGCTGCTGCAGCTGCGTGCCGAGGAGCAGGCCGTCCGTGGGATCGCGATGCTGCCACGCGCGCTCGCGTCAGCCGCAGCCCGCGCGAGCGCCCCCGCATGGCACTGCCGTGAGCATCTGAACAGTCGCGCCGCACGCGCGCGGGGCGTGGCGCGCGGGCGGCTGCAACGGCGGGCGGCTGCCACGCGAGTGGGTCATGGGGCGTGAGGCGCAACCTGGGAGGCATACTGCGTGGGCAGGTGCGTCGAGCTGCCGGCGATGGCGTTGAAGGGGAGGCCCTGCGGGTGGAGCGCAGCGCAGAGGCGTCAGTACGCGGGGGGGGGGAAACTGCTGGCGCAGGCAGCCGCACCCGCGACTGCGGTCGCACCCGCCGGGGCACGGGTGCAATGGACAGGGCAGGCACGCACGCCCCGCGCCGGCCCGTGTCGGCTGCCGCTCACCATGCCAATGTCCAGCTTCGTCGCCAGGAGCTGCTCGGTGCGCTGCGTGCCAAGGAAGTCGAACATCTGCTGCAAACACGCCGCGCGCTCCTGTCACGCCACCGTACCCCACACATCGCGCCACGCCCGCGCCCGCATGCGCCCGCCCCTGGGCTGGCACACGCCCGCACCGCACTCCAAGAGGCTGGATTTACGCTTAGGTACACGCCAGCGTGTCTCCAGAACACTCAACCACGAAGTGGCGCTTCAACATGGCGGCTGGCGGCAGCGTGTCTGCGGCCAGCCGCCGTGAGCGCGGCAGGGCTGCGCTGTGGGCTGCGCTGGCAGCGGTGTTGGTACTCGTGGTGATGCCGTACGCCGTGAGCCGGCAACGGGCGGCATCGGCGTTGGAGCTGGAGGCGCGACGCGCGCCGGCAGCGCGCTTTGCGAAGCTGTCCCTGATCTCGGCGCCGCTCGACTTCGCGACGCAGCGCATGAACAAGGCGCTGGAGGGTGCGGGCGTGCGCGGACGGATGCAGGGGCTTGATCGCTACGAGATCAACGTCGCGGGCAACAACGCGCTCCCGTCGAGCTGCGCGTTCGGCGGGCCCCCGTGCTCGCGCGCGCCGCCGCCGCCGCCGCCACCGCCGCCGCCGCCGCCGCCCGGGGTGTCCATGAGCAAGTCGGTGAACATGCTCGGCTTTGGGCAGCTGGTCTCTGGGGGTGGTGGCGGCGGGAGCGGCAGCAAGGGTGTGACCGAAGCGGAACTCAACTCGCGGATCCGGTGGATGGAGAACACCATCACTTCGCTCGCAGACGAGGTCAAGTTTATCAAGCACGAGCGCGGGCCCCGCGGCCCGCCTGGACCAGACGGGCGGAGCGGCCTCAACGGCGTGCCGGGCAAGGACGGACGCGACGGCCTTCGGGGGGGCCCAGGAAAGCGGGGCGAGGAGGGGGCCGAGGGGAAGCGGGGCAAGCAGGGCGCCACTGGCCTGTCGGCGGGGGGCGGCTGGACCATGCAGATTTTCAAGGGCCGGAGCTCGTTCTCGTCCGTGCCGGATCTCACCACGCTCTCGTACGTGGGCAGTGCGCGTGTGGACAGCGTGGCTATGCCGGAGCTGTCGGTGTTCAGAAAATACGTCCCCGAGACGCCGAACGAGAACTTCGTCTGGCGCTTCTTCGGCAAAGTGGCCGTGAACCAGAAGGGCAAGTATAGCTTTTGCACCGTCTCTGACGACCGCTCGCGGGTATTTGTCGACGACAAGTTCCTGCTGGAAAACTTCCAGGTCAATGTCAGAAACTGCAAGAGCAGGTACCTGACGAGCGGCGTCATGCACTCTATCATGGTCGACGGTTTCAACAATGGCGGACCGGGCGGCGTCGTGCTTACGTACCAAGGACCTGACACGAACAATCAGAGAGTCGCGGTGCAATCCGTCGATGCTGCGTCTCGCCCGGCGCCGCCGCCTTCCGTCTTCCGCCTGCGCGTGTGGGCCTCGGCGACGACGCTGCAGAGCATCCCCACCAACTTCGCCGACGTGGTGCATGTCGGCGATGCCGTGATCCCTGAGGTGGCCTTCAGCGGGCAGGGGGCAGGGAAGCTGACGTCGTGGGTGTCCAACACTCCGGCCAACAACTACGCCTGGCAGGCCTGGGGGAAGCTGCAGGTGTACAAGGGCGGGGAATATCGCTTTTGCTCCCTGTCTTCCGACGGCTCCCGGGTCTACATCGACACGGAGCTGCTCGTCAACAATGATGGGGTCTCGTGCCCCCCCTTTAGTGCACGTGCGCTTGCGCTACTGCCTTGGTCGCAGCGGCGTGTTGCCATGATTTACCACGTGCCCGCATGATTTACCTCGTGCCAGTCCTCTCTACATACCATAACAATGGTGCCACGCGTTGAGCGCCTGTCCTTTACCAAATGAGGGACTGACCAAATAAGCGCCTGTCCTTTACCAAATAAGAGAGCCGAGTGTTCGGACACGAGTGTTGGGAGTGCATAGCACCACGCCCTTGCACGAATAAGGAGACGAGGCACACTTTGCAGCCGTGCCCGCGCCTGCCCTTGATGCGCGGCGGCATGCGCTCAAGTGGGTGTGGTATGCGCTGATGTGGGTGTGGAATGCATGCTGGTTCGAGTGGTACAGGTGCACGGGGCCAGATCGAGGTGCAAGAACGTAGCGCTAGTGCCCGGGCGGCACAGCATCTCAGCAGAGGGGTTCAAGGGCTCGCGGTCAAGTCTCGAAATGAAGGTCTGATCTATTCTTTTTTTTCGCGTAGCACGTCGTGTTCGTTAGTGTCGCGGTCACGTACCCGTCAGGTCAGACTATGATGGTCTCAGTAGTACTCGGCGGTCTCTCTAGAGTGTTTTGCGTCACGTGAGTCAAGCCCTGCAAGAGGTGCGAGAGGTGCGCGTACGCCCCCAGCTCAGGCGCTAACCTCTTTGCTCTGGTGCTCGGACTTGTGATGTGCGCAGCTGACCTACAGCGGGCCGGACACGGGAGGGCTGTCGGTGGCGGTAAGGAGCGTGGGTACACGAGACCCGCCTGCGGCACGGTCGAGCCAGTGGCTGCTGCGCGTGTTTAAGGGCAACAGCGGGGTGAGATACGTGCCGAGCAAGCCGAGCAAGAAGTACGACCGCGTTGGCGAGGCCGTGCTGCCGGTCATTGACTTGGCTGGGGGGGGGGGCGCCGGCGACTTTGCCAAATGGGTCAAGGCGACGCCGAGGAGCAACTTGGTGTATGAGGCGTTTGGCAAGGTGCGCATTGCAAGCCGCGGCCAATACCACCTGTGCGTCACATCCAAGGACGGCAGCAAGTTGTATGCGGATGGTGACCTTGTCGTGAGCAACGACGGACGGCACAACAGTTTGACGCGGTGTGGGGTCAAAGACCTGGCGCCCGGGCTGCACTTGATCAAGGTGGTGGGCTTCAAGGGCGACGGGCTGGTGCGGCTGGCACTCAAGTACCAAGGCCCCGACACTGGCAACAAACGTGTGGATATGCAGAGTGTAGACGCCAGCCCTTTCTGAAGTGCTGTGTAGTGTCGGCCCGGGGCACCGCTGGCTGTGTGGGCACTTGCACTCGCGTGCGCCGTGGCTGCAAGTACCGGTACCGGTATCATCACAGCCGTGCAAGATTGAGCTGTGTGTCCGTGTGTCATTACAACAATGGAAGAGTTTGCCCGCGTACGGAAACACACTTCAATGATTTCAAATATCCTCGTGGGAGGCAGATCCGCACAGTCGTCCCGTAGCCTGCTGTTCGTGTGTCTTGTCCCACAGCCTCCTGTGCGTGTGTCTTCCCCCTCCCTGCTGCCGCGTTCACTGCACTACTGCTCTCACAGCCTCGCCTCCCTCTCTCCTTCACTTTATATCCATTCACCCCGAGCAGGCGGGGCGCCGCCTACTTTGTACATACTCCACACACAACGGTGTGGCAGCGCTAAACGTGTCACAAAACGTGTGCACCAGCGCGCGGTGCATGCAGGGGGCCCAAGGCCAGTGGCAACAACTTGACTGTTTC
>Ga0209713_10002528_pt1 | contig 11352 bp, 7 predicted proteins | sample ArcOceMetagenome_3_FD_187444 | JGI IMG/M metagenome (GOLD analysis project Ga0209713, IMG submission 187444) | Marine eukaryotic phytoplankton communities from Arctic Ocean - Arctic Ocean- Svalbard ARC20M Metagenome (SPAdes) (version 2) | ecosystem: Environmental > Aquatic > Marine > Oceanic...
CAGCAGTCGGTTGTGGGGTCGGCCACCGGCGCGCACCTGTCGCGCCCGCCCGCGACGGCGGCGGCGCCGGCCTGCGGTGGGCGCGGCGACGGCGGCAGCGGCGGCGGCCGCGGGGGCGGGGGCGGCGGTGGAGGAGGAGGATGCGGCGGTGGCGGTGGCGGTGGCGGCGACGGACTCGAGGGGAGCGGCGGTGGCGGTGGCGGCGGTGATGGTGGTGATGGTGGTGGCGGCGTGATTGGCTGCAGCGGCTCCTGCAGCGGCTCCGACGGCACGAGCAGCTGCGCGCTGGTCCCGGCGGTGGGCGAGGGGCCGCCCGCCATGGCGACGGCGGGCATCTTGCCCCAGGCCTTGTTCAGCACGTTCATCAGCCGCACGTCGACCGTCTCGCGCCGCGCCTCGTCCTCGTGCACGAGCTCGAAGCCCCACGACGACTTGCGGTACGAGCGCCAGATCCACAGGCTCGAGTGGACGCGGTGCTCCTCGAAGAGCTGCGCGACGTCGCGCGCGTACTCGAGCCGGCCGCGCTCGAGCGAGACCGACCGCTTGACGCCCCACTGGCCGCAGAAGACCGGCACGTCGGCGGCGGCGGCGAGCGCGAGCGGGTTGCGCGTCAGCATGTCGCGCAGCCAGCGCTGGTCGACCTGCACCGTCTGCGTGCCGCCGCGCGGGCAGAAGAGCGGCACCCAGCCGGCGTACGCCACCGAGCACGGGTAGCTGTCGGGGTAGCCGTCGGCCTCGTGCCTCGGGTCGTCCGCGTCCGACGTCACGTAGCCCCACGGCTCGTAAAAGTTGAACGTGTAGATGATGTTCTCCATCTGGCGGCCGTGCCGGTCGCGCAGCACCATCGACGTGTTGAGCTGCCACACCTTGTAGTACGGCGCCGGGCCCACCACGCACGGCACCGACGGGTCGGCCGCGAGGACGGCGGCGCACGTCGCCTCGTAGAAGGCCACCACCTCGCGCTGCGCCACCTGCTTGTTGCGCGGCTCGCTCATCACCTCGTAGCCCGCGAGGCCCTCCTCGCCCGCCAGCTCGGTCGCGAGGTGCGCCCACATCGCGCGGTACTTCTCCGCCAGCCGCTCGTCGTGGAAGACGTCGCTGACGCGCGGCCACGCCTCGCCCGCCGCAAACCGCGCCTTGGCCGCCAGCACGACCCACAGCCCGCTCGCGGCGATGTGGCGCACGGCGGTGCGCACGGCGTCGAGGCACGCGGCGGCAAAGTAGCCCTCGCTCGGGTCGTCGGTGCAGCACGAGCAGTCCGACTCGAACTCGGTGTCGTGCCAGAAGACGCCGACGAGCCGCACGAGGTTGGCGCCGGGCAGCAGCTGCTTGAGCAGCGCCATGTCGTCGAAGCGCAGGTAGTCGAGGTAGATGTTGACGCCGTGCAGCGTCAGCTCCTCGCCCGTCCGCCCGTCGAGCAGCCGCCGGCCCTGCACCACAATGCGTCGCGGCGCCGCGACGACGGCCGCTGCGCCGTCCGGCTGCTGCTGCGCGGCGGCGGCGGCGCTCGTCTCGCCGCCGTCGTCGCCCGCATCACTGTCGCCCTCGCCTGGCAGGTCGACCCGCCAGTAGCTCGAGAAGTCGCCGTTCTTGCAAAACTTGCGCGGCTCGCCGTTGGACGTCGTCAGGTGGCACTCGTGCTTCGATCCCGAGTAGACAAACGAGCGGCACGGCACGCCGGCGCTAGTGGAGGCGGTGTCGCAGGCACGCTTGCACTGGTCAATCGTGGCGCCGACCGCGCTGCCTCCGACGGCGGCGGGCCACGGCACCTTGGGACCCTCGGTGCACGTCGCCATGCCCGCACCCGCGTTGGCGTAGATGTGGTCCAGCTCATCCACCGGCTTGCAGAAGCCGCAGCCGCGGCACTTGCACCAGCCGCAGTGGTGCGAGACCTCCTTTGGCGAGCACCACGAGCCGCACTCCTCGTGGCTCACGTCCTTGGAGCCGTACTCCGACTCGCAGTCGTCGCCCAGCGCCATGGCGGGCGAGGACGGCGGGCTGGTAGTCGGAGCCGCGCGTCAGAGCCCCGGTCGCGCGCGCCCCGGCCAAGTTCGAAGGAGCAACAACGCCCAACGAGCGGGAAACTTGCGGGTGTCAGATCAAGACTGTTAGTAAGTAGTAGTAGTAAGACTGTTGACGCGGTCGCCCCGCCGCTCCGATGGACGGCTCTTTTGAGAGCATGGAGGAAGGGGAGGCTGATGCACTACAGTACTGAACTAACGAGCAAGGGGAAGGGGGGGACAGCACCAAAACCACGCGCGCGCGCGCGCGTTCGGCCATCGAGCTCACGGCGCGAAGTTGGCAACCCGACCCTGCAGCCGCTGCGCAGCTGCCACTAGCCATGGCCAGCCACTATGGAGGCCTGGCGACGCTAATGGCTTCCCTCGCAGTGCGCTGTGGCGCCACTGAGGTCAATCTGCCTCCTGCGGCTCCAGCTCCGCCGCTGGCGCCCTGCTATGATCAGGCGCCGCTCAGTGAGACGGGCCGCGGCCAGTGGGATAGCTGTGACTTCTTCAACGGTGACCCCAGCCAGTGCACAGTCTACCGGTGGCACAACGACGAGCCGCAGTCGCAGTGCTGCGTGTGCGGCGGTGGCTCGGAGTTCCAGCCACCCCCAGCTGTGCCGCCGCAGCCGCAGCCGCCACCCACTCCACCCTCGCCACCGCCCTCGCCGCCCTCGCCTCCGTTGCCACCCTCGCCCCCGGCGCCGCCCTCGCCACCCGCTCCGCCGTCAGAGCCTCCACTGCCACCCGCCATGCCCTGCTGGGACATGCCGGTCGGCGGCTACAACCATCTCATCTACGCGTCCACCGCTAGCTGGTTTGGCTGGGACCAGGGCGGCGGCTTTTGGGATTGCGCGTTCTTCACGGTCAGCAGGGCGGAGGAGCTCAGCATGACGCTCGACGAGCTGTGCCACAGCTTCAAGTGGGTGGGCGTCGACCCGCAACCCGGCGTCGCCGAGGACGGCGTCACGGAAACGCGCGGCATCTGCTGCTCGTGCGGCGGCGGCACCAACACCGGCCCGTCGCCGCCTCCGCCCTCGCCGCCTCCGCCCTCGCCGTTACCGCCACCGTATCCGCCCGGGATGGGCCCGATCCCGCCGCCACCTTCGCCGCCTCCGCCCGCGCCGCCGCCCGCGCCTCCGCCGTCGTCGCCGCCTCCGTCGCCGTCCGTGCCGCCGCCCACGCCGCCGCCGCCCAGCCCTCCACCAGAGCCACCGAGTGCGCCCCCTGGGCCCCCGTTCCCGAGTTCGCCACGGCCTCCCGACGTGCCTCCGCCGTCGCCACCACCGCCGCCGCTCTCGCCGCCCTTGCTCCCGCCCTCACGGCCACCCTCGCGACCTCCGTTGCCGCCGCCCACGTCACCACCATCATCTCCGCCCTCGCCGCCGCCCCGCCCGCCGCCCACCCCGCCGCCCTCTCCGCCACCGTCTGCTCCGCCCTTGTCGCCACCCGCGTCGCCTCCCTCGCCACCACCACCCTCTCCGCCGCCACCGTCGCCACCCTCGCCGCGTCCCTTGCCACCACCGCCTTCCCCACCACCTCCCTCGCCTCCACCTCCCTCGCCTCCACCTCCGTCGCCTCCACCTCCCTCGCCTCCGCCGCCCGATCCCTCACCGCCTCCACCGTCGTCACCTCCGTCGTCGCCGCCCTCAATGCCTCCGTCGCCTCCGCCGTCGCCTCCGCCCTCGTCGCCACCCCCGCAGTCGACGACAACCCCGACCCTCGACGGCGACTCGGGCGAGGCCAACATCGTCGGCGGCGGCTCGGGCGACGAATCGATGGCGGGGATCATCGGGGGCGTGAGCGCCGCCGTCGCGGTGGTGCTCGTGGCGGGCCTGGTGTGGCGGCGGCGCCGCCGGCAGGAGAAGCAGCTCCGGCTGCGCCGCGCGGTGCTCGAGGACCCGATGTTCGACGGGATGGGCGCGGCAAGCTTCATCAAGCCGGGATTCGCGGGGGTGGGCTCGGGGCTGCTGCGCCCTCCCGCGCTGGGCACCGCCCACTTTGCGGCCAAGACACGGCCGCTCGGCAAGGACGGCGAGGCGATGCGCGCCGACGCGGGGCGGCTCATCCTGGTGCGCCACGCGCGGAGCAGCGCGCAGCGGCGCATCGGCATCGAGCAAGGCGAGGCGCGGTACGAGGCGGCCAGGGTGCAGGGGCGACGCGAGCTGCAGGCCACGATCCCCGCGCAGATTGCGCCGCTCGTGTCGCGGCTCAGGCCGGGCGGCGGCGGCGCGGGGGGGGCCGAGGCGGGGTCGCCGGCCGAGGAGGGCATGAGCGACCTCAAGAAGCAGGCGCGCGCGCTCGTGGCGCGCTCGAGGCTGCGCGAGAAGGAGCGTGCCTCGCGCGGCGGCGGCGCCGACGACGCCGCGATGCTCGACCCGATCACGGGCAGCCTGCAGGCGGCGAGCGTGACGGGCGTGCTCGAGCCGCAGGTGGGGCGGCGCGCCTTCTGTGGCTCCTCGCCGCCAAAGGACGCGACGCCGGGCGGCGAGGTGTCGGCGCTGCCCGTGAGCGCCGACGACTGGCTCGTGCAGATCATGAGCCCCGCGCAGTCCTTCGGCCACTCCGCCGGGCGCGAGGGCGCGCGCGAGCGCGTCGCGCGCGCGCGCGCCGAGTCGGACGCGCGGCGCGCGGCGGCGGGGCTGCCGCCGCTGCAGCCGTCGGCGGCGGTGACCGCCGCGGCGCGCGCGTCGCCCGCGGCGGCGTACCAGCGCTCGCAGTCGATGACGGCGTCGCGCTCGACGGGCTACCTCGAGACGCCCAGGAGCCGGCGCGCCAGCGGCAGCGGCCGGTACGACGACGACCTCGGCGACATCATCGGCGACATAAAGCGACAGAACAGCGGCGACCTCGAGCGCGCCGCCGCCGACGACCTCGCGGCCGTCGAGGAGGAAGGGCTGCTCGACGCCGTCGGCCTCGAGGCGGTGCCCAACGCCAACGGCGGCAGCAAGCGCAGCGTCGCGATGCGCCACCGCGGCGGCGCGACGCCCAACGGCCGCACCGACTGGGCGGCGATGCGCGCGGCCAACAACCGCGCGATGACCAGCGGCGCGTGCGGTGGCGACGACCCCGACGTCGACCCGCTCACCAACGCGCTGCACATGGCGACGATGCTCGGCGTCGACCTGCCGCCCCCACCCTCGCCGTCCGGTGACCTCCGAGCATTGTCCTCGTCGGCGGCATCGGCCGAGGAGAAGGCCGCCGCCCACGAGCGTGTCGAGCGCGCGCGAGAGGACGCGGAGCGGCGCGCGCGCGTGCGGAGCGGCATCTCCCTCAAGCGGAGCACGAGCGACTTTGGGCTCGTCGCCGTCGTCGCGTCGCCGCCGCCCGCCGCCGCGCCGCCGCCTGCCGCGGCGCGCGGGACGGGCGAGCACCGCGTCTCGATCAGCATGGACGAGACCAGCACGCCGCGCCCGCCACCACCCGGGCCGCCGTCGAGCGGCGGCGGGACGGCGGCCACCGCAAAGACGAGCCGGCGCAGGACCTTCTCTACGGGCAAGAAGTCGTCGACGCGGGAGGTGGACATCACGATGTCCTCGAAGGCGGAGGCCGTGACGGCCGAGGCCGCCACCCCGACCGTCACCTCCTCCCCGTCACCCCGACCGGCGGATGGAGAGGACGTTGAAGCGGACGAGCGGGTGTAGACCCCGTTCGGCGCGTCGGTTTATGTCGCCGCTTGCATGTGCTATTTTGAAAAGTGCGCTCTTGTTTTGTCAGTACCGCGCAAAAGCAAGCACACTTTTTCTCACACAGCATACAGCACACACAGCACACACAGGCTTACAGCTCGCAAACACTCCAGCGCGCCAGGCTCCGGGTTTTTGGAATTGGCGCACGGAGCCGAGGGTGACCGTAATTCTTGGATCACTCTGAGGGCAAGGCGCGGATGCACGTGTCGTTGTCGACCTTAGAGTAGACCAGGTCGCACTGACAGTCGTTGTCCTCCGTGTCAAGCTTGACTTGATACGGGGCGGGGTTGCGCCAGCCGTCTTCGATGTAGTTATGGGCCACGACTCTGCCTGACGCCCACGAGAAGGTGGACTCGTCATCCCCGCCAAGGTTGCACTCGACGCATGCGTCGATGGCAAAGCGAAGGGGCGGGGTCTCGGGGCCGCCCTCCTTGGCCGCCTTGAGTGCAGCGTTGCGCGCGCAGATCTGCTTGCAATCCCGCTTGTGCCTCCGCCAGTGGTCCTTCTGGCACTTGGCGTCACAGTACCAGAAGCTCTCGCACCCGGCGCACAGCACGAGCTGGTCCTCGTTGATCGTAGGCACCCGGTCGCATGATGCGCACTCGTTGGACTCGATGCGCTCCTCACGCGTCTTTGCCTGCTCCAGTGAGATACGGGGGTGACGCTTCAGTGTACCCTTGGGCGGAATGTAGAATTGCTGCTCAAGAGGCAGGTCGAGCATCTGCTCGACGACGTGGTTGACGAGCGCTCCAACTGTGCCGGACGCTTCCGATGCGTAATACTCGTCGCGCTCTGCCACAGAGACCTTGCCCTTCTTCTTGCTGGCCAGTTGCTGCTGGATGGCCGAAACGTTCCAGACCTTTGGGCGCGGGTGGCCAGCCATGCTATCGGTCTCACCTTTGATCAGGATGCACGGCACCACAAGCCCGTCTGGCTTGCGGCAGCCCGCCACTAAGGCATCGATCACTTTGCCTGCGTCGGGAGGCGACCGGAACACGTTTGAGTGCACGGCTAGGGCTGCGTCGTCCGCGAGCAGCAAGCCCAAATCTCGTCGCAGTGCTGCGGCGCGAGTACTCGCGAGCGGGTAGCCTCCCAGGAAGCTCGCAGACTGCGGCACAAGCATCCGGGCCCAGTGACCCCCGTTGTCTTTTGCACTCTCGCGCTCCAGGTGGTCGCGGACGTGCTCGTCTAGCCAATTGCGTTCCAAGCGGAGCGCAACCAGAGGCTTGCCAGCCGCTGAGTTCTTCGCGATGATGACAAGCACGCTCTCGTCAAGCACCACTAGCAGAGCGCCTGTTTGGTGGCCGGCGCACTCCGCGAGCATCTTGGCTGCCACGTCCAGTTCGTCGTTCACGCGAGTGGCGAGCTCGTCGCCCCAAGCGGTCGGCATCGCGCAGCGCAGCGCGACAGTGGTGGAATCAATCAATACTGTGAAAACATGTTTTGAGTACTACTACTACATAGTACGGAGTACTAAGATTTCAGATCTCAGTCCGGCTGGCCGCATGGCGGCGACGCGGAGGCAAGCCCCAATGGCGACAGCGGGCCAGTATTGTCGTGTATGAGCATGCGAATGTATGCCGAGGGAGCAGCAGCTTCCTCCAGCTTCAAATCCCGAGCGGACGGCTCGCGCCCACGTCGGCCGACCAGAATGCGTGATGCGCGAGCTTGTCGGCGCTCAGGCGGCGCTGCGGCGAGTAGAGGAAGATGCCGCCGAGCAGTGCCGTCACGGCGGCGATCGACCTCTTGGAGCCGCCGCAGCCCTCGAGCGCGCCTCGGATGACGCGGCGCCAGTCGAGGTCGGGGCTCGCCGGCTTCCGGACCAGCAGCCAGCTCGAGAGCAGGTGCGAGAGGTGCGGGCTCGCGAGCGCGGGGTTCATGTCGAACAGCTCGCTGTCGGTCGGCGTGCCCAGGCTGCTGACGAGGACGTGCAGCTGCGCGGTGCTGCTCGCGTCGCTCTCGCTCTCGCGCGCCTCGAGCAGCTCGTGGGGCGCCGACGCGTCGGCGTCGAAGAGGCTGTCGCCGCAGAGGACGACCTCGGCGAGCACGCACCCGAGCGACCAGATGTCGGGCGCGAAGCGGTAGCCGTGGCTGCCAAAGAAGAGCTCCGGCGCGCGGTAGGCCCGCGTGCACACGTACGGGATCGAGCCCAGCGGCTCCTCGTCGGGCGGGTCGTCCGTCGCCTCGGCACCGAGCTGCTTGGCCGAGCCAAAGTCGGCGAGCACGCAGGAGCAGCCGCGTCCGCCGGCGTGGCTCACCATGATGTTCTCGGGCTTGACGTCGCGGTGGCAGATGCGGAGCGCGTGGACGTGCGCGAGGGCGGCGCTCAGCTGCTTGCCGATGTGCTGCATGTGCGACAGGCGTCTCGTCGCGTCGGTGTCCTTGGACTTGGCGAAGTTGTGCAGCCAGTCGCGCAGCGACGAGTCGTAGAGCGGCAGCACGAGCACCGTGAAGTGCCTGGCCTCGCAGCCGGTGCCTCGCAGCCTGGTGGAGAAGGACTCGACCAGCTGCATCACCGACGCGTGAGGGCTCTCGCAGAGCGTCAGCATCGTCTCGAGCTCACGGCTGCTCTTGAGCGTGTACCGCGGCACCACCTTGAGGGCGACGTCGCTCGATCGGGTGTTGCTGGTGGCGCGCCGGGCACGGTAGACGACGCCAAAGGTGCCGGAGCCGAGGCGACCGGTGACCGTGTACGAGACGCTGCTCGGAGGCCAGCTGCAGGGCGGCGGTGGCGGCGCGGGTGGGGCGAGGACTTCAGGCGATGCCATCGTGGACGCGTTCGCGGCAGCGTGGCCGTGGCGGCACGGCCGAGCACACAGGGCAACAGGGTGCAGCATGCAGCATGAAATCCTTCCAAGTTTGCCGACCAGCACGCTGCTGCTACACACGCTTGACCGCCATGAGTTCCTTCGACCTCGCCACGCTCCACCTCCACCAGCCGCCCTCGCCGTCGGGCCGCGGGCTGTCGGACGCGCTGCAGCAGTACGGCGTGCTCCGCTCGCACTCGATCACGCAGGACGCCCGCATCCGGATGGAGCAGCGCAAGCTGCAGCACATCGAGAAGCGCGTCGAGGAGGAGCAGCAGAAGCGGTGCCTGCTCGACGACCGGCTGCGCGCGCTCAAGACCATGCTCGACGACAAGGCCTCGACGGCGATCCAGCTCGAGCGCGACATTGCCCACGGCAGCCACCTCGCCCAGTGCCTCGAGCTGCGCTCGATGTCCGACTTCCCCGAGGAGATCAGCCCCTACGAGGACGCCGGCGAGCGCGAGGATCTGGCGCTCCGTCAGATCGACAAGGCGTCGGCGGCAGCCGAGAAGATGCGGTGCGCCAAGCAGCTCGCCCGCACACGCCAAGCCTTGCGGGGCTCGTGAGCCACCCCGCTGTGTGCCACGCAGGAACGCCAAGGAGTCCGAGAGCCGCCCCGCGCTCGACGAGCTGCTCAAGCGCGATGACACCAAGCTCAAGGCGTACATCGGTGCGGCCAGCTCACTCGCGCGCATGATCAAGCAGCTGCAGGGCTCGTCGTCCGTCGAGTCGGGGAGCAACCTCTCGATCTCGCACACCCTGCACGACGCGCTCGCCGCTCACGTCTCCGGTGCGCGTGTGAGCTCCTGTCTGTGCCGACGCCATCGCTCGCACTGCTCACATGTGCGCGTGCGCGTGATCCCCGCAGAGGAGCCGACGCTCGCGCAGCAGGCCGACGAGGAGCTCGCCAGCCTCGCGCAGTCGCTGCAGGGCCACGAATGCTACGAGGCGTCAGACGAGGCGTCAGACGAGGCGATGTTCCCCATCGAAGCGACCGGCGATGAGGGCCAGCCTGAGGAGATGGCCCTGGACTGATCGGTCCCTCCCGGCCGCCGACGCCTGCTGAGCACGCGGTAGAAGAGGCGCAGTGGCCTCAGAAGAAGTCAGACTTTAGCCTGGGGACCCCCTGGCTGCGATCGGCATGCATGCGCAGCCGAGATACGCTCTCGTACGTTGAGCCACGTGTGTACGCGCGAGTTAAGTCATGGAAATGCATGGAGATGCAAACAATCATGAGGACACAACACCGAAGGCACAGGTACACATGCGCATCGCCATCCCCAGCTGGGGAATCGGTACCGGCACATCGGACCAAGCAGTCCACTGAGCCACTCCCGCGCCTAAAAGCGACCGAGCCGGAACCAGGAGGCAGCAACCGAGCGCTTCCGCGGCTTGCGTGGTGGGGTTGGGAGCGCGCGTCCAGTCTCGAACCCATCCACCCCGGTGGCGTCTTTCGTGCTGAGCACCACGGCATGCAGAGATGGCTCGGCAGCAGCACACCATGGCGGACGGCTGCGCACATCGCCGACGTGGACGACCAGCCCACCGGTGCCGAGCGGTGCGAGCGGCTCGCTGCGGCTCAGCAGCAGACCCACAGCCACCAGCATCAGCACCATCAGCACCCGGCGCGACAACGAGACCAAGCCACGCACGCTTCTGCCGCGCGTGGCGAGCGGCAGCGGGTCCTCTGGGCCCGGTGCATCCATCGTCGCCGCTCGCCACGAGAAGACCGCTGGGGGAGACACCATCTTCGGCGTCGGCTGCGGGGAAGGCGTCGCGGCGGGGTGTATCAGCGGCGAGACGCGCTGAGGTGTGCCCGTGGATGGTGTCGAGCCGTCGGCCGCCTCCCCGCCCTCGAGGATGGTCTGGGCCGACTGCAGCCACGACGGCATCTCGTCGGGCGTGCGGCTGGCGCTCTCTGCCGCGTCCGCCGTGCTTGGCGGCGTCGCCGTCGCCGTCGGCTGGGGCGAGGGCGTCAGCTCGGCGATCGACGTCGCGGCATGCGAGGAAGCGGGCGTGGAAGCCGACAAGGAAGCCGGCGTGGCAATGGTCGAAGCGAGCGTGGAAGCTGGCGTGGCGGTGGACGCGCGGTGGTAGGACATGGCAAGGTACGAAAGTGCGCTGGCGGGCGTGGCGGGGAGCACGGCGGTGGGCGTCGTCGTCTGGCACTTCGCGAGGAGCTGCGTCGCTGCCTCGACTTGGCTCATGAGCACACTCGCCGCGTCCGCGAGACTGCGGTGCAGCTCCGCCTCGCGCTCCTCGGTCAATTTCCGCTGCTGCTCCGCCAGCTCCTCGAGCGCCTGCAAGTGCGCCCGCTGCTCGCTTGCCATGGCCGCGAGCAGCCTGGTCCGCTGCGCCTCGGCCTCCGCCTCGAGGTCGTGTCGCAGGTCCTCGCTGAGGGCGCGCAACGCCTCGAAGCCGTCGCACAGGAGCTCGGCCGCGGAGCCCGTTGTGGAGCCCACAACGGGCGCCTCGGCGGCGCCGCCGCCGCTCACGGCGGGCAAGGGCAGACCACCGTCCTCGTCTGGAGCCTCGACGCTGACCGCCGCCGCGCCATCGAAGACGAGTCCAAGCGTGCCTCCGGGCGCTCGTGGACCGTCATGAAAAGGCACGAGCCTCGATCGGCCCACGCTGTGCACGTTGCGCAGCGCGGTCCATGGCTTCTTGAGCGGGCTGCTCACGGGCGACGGGATCTGGGCATGGAGGTTCTCCATCTCGCGCCGATGCAGCTTGAGCATGCGCGATCGCATGTCCGCCGCACGCTTCTCCCAGCTCTCATCCATCTCCCTCCGCGGTAAGGTACAGCCGTTTGACGGAAGGGCGGAAGCCGCTACAAGCTGTTTCGCCCATAAA
>Ga0209713_10002530_pt1 | contig 11350 bp, 10 predicted proteins | sample ArcOceMetagenome_3_FD_187444 | JGI IMG/M metagenome (GOLD analysis project Ga0209713, IMG submission 187444) | Marine eukaryotic phytoplankton communities from Arctic Ocean - Arctic Ocean- Svalbard ARC20M Metagenome (SPAdes) (version 2) | ecosystem: Environmental > Aquatic > Marine > Oceanic...
TGTTTAGGACTGTCAATAACCACGAAAGATTTGCCGTGATCACGCAAAGTTTTAGAGAACACTAGCCCTGCTATACCCATACCAACAATAATGTAATCTACATTTTTCACGCTGTAAAGATACTAGTATAGGCCATAAAAAAAACCGAAAACAAGAGTTTCGGTTTTTTTTAATAATCTTGTAATACAGATTCTTTTATTGGTAGGCAACAACATCGTTAATTGGTCCAACCTGAGCGTTATAGGCAAGATTATCTGCAGAAACAAACATGGCAATTAATGTTAAGTTTTCCTTGACATAATCTGCAGGAATTGTGCTGTTGTAGGTGACAGAATATTCTTCAAGCGCGCTAGCGCCAGTAATATCATCTCCAAGGGGTGCAGATAAAGACATGCGCAGGGTATGGTTGTGCTCAAAGTTTGGTATGGGGTTTCCTAAACCAAAATAAGGACTCGTTTGATCTTCGTTGTAGTAGTTTTCTTGATCGTACAAAATGCCATCTTCAAGTAAATACACCACAAGTTTATCTCCTGGGTTTATACCAGTTTCAGAAACCACATTTACTTGTGTAATTAATTGATCCCCTTCTAGAGAGGATGTAAAAGACACAGCAGAGGTGGTGTCACTACCAGCATTTTCTAGTGCATCTGAAACAAAATAAGGTGCAAACCAAAATTGGGACCTATCAATACGTGCTTGAGGCAATCCATCTATTTCAAATGCATCTCTAAGAATTTCAACATCATCAAAATGCATTGGGTCTGGGTTAGAATTGGCTGTGATATGAATAGCAACAATCGCTAAATCATCACTCTGCAGAGAAGCCTGCTCAATGGCAGCAGCTACACTTGGGCAAAAGCCACACCAGGTACCTGTGTAGTCTTCCAAAACCACTTTACGCTTTGGGATAATCACACTAAAATTTTCTGGTGTTGTAGTAACTGAAACTCCATCGAGATCATAGGTTGCATAGGCCTCAAAATCGCCCACCTCACTGGAGAAAAATACATTTCCATCAATAGCCTGTCCATCTACATAAAACTGAGCCTGTGCAGTTACATCAACACCTGTTTGTGTTATCACTGTAAAGGGTATCTCTTGGTTTCTAAGGGAAGCAGGTCTTACAAAATTCTGAACGGTAATCTCTGTAGTATCTTCTCCTAGAGGCACGTTTTCTTCGGTTCTACTGCAGGATACAAAAAGTAGCGTTGCAATAAAAAAGACGCCTGTTAGTATTAAAATTTTCTTTTTCATCTTTTTTTTTAATTTTCTTAACAACACAAATATAACAGATTAATTACCCAACCTAGATTTTTGGCAACATCAAATTATCATATAACTCTCATAAATTTGTAAAATATTCCCTAATATTGTTTAAAAAATTAAAATCACGAAAATGAAAAACCTTGCATTTATTTTTATCTTATTTTTCTCTGTAGCCCTAGTGGCGCAAAAAGAACTTCCAACAGTTACTCTTACAACCCTTGATGGAGCCGCTACTAGTATCCAAAAAATGGCCAATAAAGACGGCGTAACTATTGTATCTCTTTGGGCAACTTGGTGCGTGCCTTGTATTAAAGAACTAGATGCCATAAGTGATCTCTACCAAGATTGGATTGAAGAAACTGGTGTTTCTCTAATAGCAGTCTCTGTAGATGATAGCAGAACAGTAAAAAGAGTAAAATCTCTAATAAATGGTAAAGGATGGGAGTATGATATCCTTTTAGACACAAACAATGATTTAAAAAGAGCGCTAGGGGCATCTTCTATTCCACTAACCATTGTTATTAAAAACAACAAAATTGTGTATAGACATTCTGGATACAATCCAGGGGCAGAGTATGAGTTGTATGAAAAAGTAAAAGAATATACTTCAAAATAATAGCGTTAAGTACTTCTAATAAAATCACATAAAATTTCAACAAATATGAAATATTTACTTCTAGGGATTGCTATTTTGTATACCACCCTTTCATTTTCTCAATCTCCAGACGAGGGGTACTTCTTTGGTGGCTTTGAATCAAACTCACAATGGCTCTTATATGATAAAGGACTTAATTTTGAGCAACCAGATGATGCCTATAGAGCAAATAATTATTTTCAACTCTCCTATGCCTTTAAAAATTTTACTGCTGGAGTTCAGTATGAATCTTACTTGCCAGATGCGCTTCTAGGATATTCTACAGCTTTTTCAAACGGGAATGGTGTAGCAACCTATTATTTTAATTATAAAAATGAAAAGGTAGATGTTACCGGTGGTTATTTTTATGACCAGTTTGGTAGCGGTCTTGTATTTCGCGCTTGGGAAGAAAGACAATTAGGAATTAACAATGCCATTAGAGGTGTACGGGTTAAATACAACCCGACAGAATATCTAGACTTTACAGCACTTTATGGCCAGCAAAGAATAGGTTTCGAGCTCTCTGAAGGAACCCTTCAAGGTCTTGACGCAAACATTGATATAAGCCAAGGACTATCCATTGAGAGTATTGATATAAAAATGGGGGCTAGTTATGTTGCCAGATACCAAGATGTTGGTGCCCAGCTAGAATTGCCAAGTAATGTAAATGTTGTGGGCGGAAGACTTGATGTGGTAAAAGGTAATTTTTACGGAGGCCTAGAACTAGCGTCAAAATCAAAAGATGCCTTGTTTTTTGAAGGCCAATTAGTTTCACCAAAATTGTATGACGGTACAGCACTTCAATTAAATGTAGGGTATGGCCAAAAAGGATTAGGAATCAATGGTACTTTTAGAAGATTAGAAAATTTTAACTTCTTTGCAGACAGGCAGGCAGCTGGAAATCAATTTAACGACCAAGTGGTAAACTACCTTCCAGGACTTACCAAGCAACAAGATTACTTACTTACCAATATTTATGTTTACAACCCACAACCAGCCCTTGTAATAGAGAATGCAGAACAGCGCGCTGGAGAACTTGGTGGGCAAATAGATGTGTACTATTCTATCAAAAAAGGATCACCTCTGGGAGGAAAGTACGGTACAAAAATAGCAGCGAACTTTGCTTATTTTGGAGGTCTTGACGCAGAGTACAACATAGAAAATAGATTTTACAAAGCAAAATTTCTAGGTTCTGGAGCTAGGTATTTTAGAGATTTTAACATGGAGGTAAAGAAAAAGTGGTCTAAGACCTTTAGCACTGTATTTACATACCAAAATGTCTTTATTGACAAATCTATTGCCCTAGGAGGTTTTATAGGTACTCAAGGAGAAATTAGATCTAACGTAGGAGTTGTAGAAGGAACCTATAAACTAAATGCTGGAAAATCTATACGAGCTGTAGGGCAACACCTTTGGACAAAACAAGATCAAAAAAACTGGATGGCATTTGTGCTTGAATATAATTTCAATTCAAACTGGGCAGTATACGCCTATGACAACTGGAACTACAGAGCACTGGGCTATGATGGAGAAGATTCACAAACACACTATTACAGCCTTGGAGGAAGTTATACCAAAGGAACTTCTCGTGTCTCCATGAACTACGGAAGACAACGTGGAGGTCTTATTTGCGTGGGTGGTGTTTGCAGGTTTGTCCCAGAGAGCAATGGTGTTAGCGCAACTGTTAACATAGCATTTTAAAAAAAAAACTATAATAAAAAAAGGACCAATGAAAAATCATTGGTCCTTTTTTTATGTTGTAGTGTGTGTATTACTTCTTGATTATTTTGATTGTCTTAGAAGCATTTTGATCATTCACTACTCTTACAAAATACATTCCAGCGGGTAAATCTCCAATAGGCATTCTGTTTGTTTGTGTAGTGATTCTCTTCTTTTTTACGCTTCTTCCTCTTTTGTTGTAAATACTAAGAGTATATCCATCAGAAGATTTTGTCTCTAGATAATCACTAACTAAGGTAGCTGAAATTTCAAAATCTAAAAACGCATTATCAGTTACCCCAAGAGTGGGATCAAACCTGTAGGTAATAAAAAAATCATTACCAAGCTCAGTAGTTCCTGCTTGATCTGTTTGGTAAAATCTAAAAACAAAGTCCATAGGAGTGTCATTATCCAATGTATTAACTAAATGATTTCCTGAGGGTGTTTGTGTGCCAGCATCTATAAAAACACTACCATTGTTGGGAAATTTTTGACCAACTGCAATATCAGTATAACAAAGACCAAAACAAATTTCAAAAGAAGAGCCATCTGCATTTTCTGCGCTTACAAGTTCTGATTTCATAAAAATAGCCTCAGAGGTTTCATTAGAAACAAAAAACTCATAATAGCCAGCTGGATTACCAACTTGTCCTTGGCCAAAACTCACAACATCACCACTAGTAACTGTTGTACCATTAATGTCTAAAAATGTAAATTGTGCGTTTGCTGAGGCCACAACCATACACAGAGCGAAGAATAAAGATTTAATTTTCATAATTTTTTTTCGTAAATATATAGAGTAAAAAACGAATTTAAGCAAGAAACAGTCCATTATTGGTTAAAAATGCAAACATTTTAACATTTTTAGCATTGAAGTTTAGATAGATGTTACTAATTTTAGAAAAAATTTATTATGAAAAATAAAATTACTTTAGCCCTGCTACTCCCTTTCTTTGGGTTGTGCGCTTTTGCTCAAACAATAGTATCAACATCTCCCGAGAATAGAAAAGTTATTCTAGAAGAATTTACGGGAGTAAATTGCACATTCTGCCCACAAGGACATGCTATTGCTCAAAACCTACAAGACAACAACCAAGGTGATGTATTTTTAATAAATATACACTCTGGAGGATATGCGGTTCCTAACGGGAGCCAACCAGATTTTAGAACACAGTGGGGAGAAGCCATCGATAATCAAAGCGGGCTAGCTGGATACCCTGCAGGAACTATTAATCGTCAAAATTTTCCAGGACAAGAACAAGGTAATTCAGGAACAACAGCTCTAGGAAGAGGGCAATGGGCAGGCGCAAGCAATACTGTACTTGGCCAAGCATCCTACGCAAATACTGCAGTTACTGCAGTTGTAGATGTTCAAACAAGAATAATGACCGTAGATGTTGAGGCCTTCTACACAGACAACAGCCCACTTGCAGTCAATAAATTAAATGTTGCCGTTTTACAAAACAATACATTAGGAGCTCAAGTTGGTGGTAATATGGGTAACAACTATGTACACCAGCATAGATTAATTGATTTGTTAACAGGGCAATGGGGTATAGATATTTCAAACACCACTGCTGGTTCATTTTACAGCAATGAATTTACTTATGCAATTCCAGATGATATAAACGGTATCCCTGTTAAAATTCAAGATCTAGAAGTAGTAGTTTTTATAGCAGAAACAACTCAATACGTTGTTAGTGGAAATGGAGCATTACCCTCATACACCGGGATTTCTTCAAATGATATTAATCTGAAATCTGTATCACAAATCAATCCCACTTGTTTAGGATCTGTCTCTCCAACTATTAGTATTGAAAATCTAGGAGCAAATGAGGCTACAACTCTTGATATAACCTACAGTGTAAATGAGGGTCCTTCCCAAGTTTATAACTGGACTGGAAATCTCTCTACTTTCCAAGAAGAAGAGGTTGCATTACCTGCAATAGCATTCACCCAACAAGCAACCAACACCCTTAATATTTCAGTTGCAAGTGATGATGTAAATGATAACAATACTGGCGCTACATCATTTGATGCTGTATTAGAAACCATAGGTACTATCCTTCTTAGTTTTGATACAGACACCTTTGCACATCAAAACTCCTGGGATTTTAGAGATTCATCAGGAAATATTATAGAATCAGAGAGTTATAATTCCTCTGATGACAACCAACTATTTACATACAGATTTAATTTTGATGCAGACTGCCTAGAATTTAATATGTATGATAGTTCTGGAAATGGTATATTAGGAAGTGGCGATGGAGTATCACTTGAAGATGGTAATGGTGTTGTTATATATGCTTTAAACGGTGATATTGGTTCTGGATTCTCGTTACAGTTTAACTCAGACGGAGTACTTGGCCTTGAAGACAATGATTTTACGTCTATTGAAGTGTTTCCTAACCCAACTAGTAATGTATTAACTATTTCAAACGTTGAAAACACAACTATCGAAATTTATACTATTCTAGGCCAGGTAATGTTTACCAAAGAAAACACTTTCAATCAAGAAACAATTGATGTTTCTAGCTATAAATCTGGAACTTATTTTATTAAAATTTCTAACGGAGCATTCACAACAACCAAGAAATTTACTGTCATATAAAAATTTATACTTTTTACTAAAAGCCCTAACAACATGTTAGGGCTTTTTTTATTCAAAAAGAAAATTTTATGAATCATTAAAAACTCTTTTTAAAAAATAATACTTAGCTTAGCAAAAATAAAAACAACAATTATGAAAAAGAAAATTACTCTAGGCGTACTGCTTTCCTTTTTTGGATTCTGCGCTTTTGCTCAAACAATTGTATCCACAACTCCTGAAAACAGAAAAGTTATTCTTGAGGAGTTTACAGGTGTTAACTGTACGTTTTGTCCAGATGGACATGCCATTGCACAAGCCCTGCAAGACAACAATCCTGGAAATATTTTTTTAGTGAACATCCATTCTGGAGGTTATGCTACACCCAACGGAAACCAACCAGATTTCAGAACACAATGGGGAGAAGCCATTGATGATCAAAGTGGATTGGCTGGATATCCAGCAGGTACTATAAACCGTCAAAATTTTCCTGGACAAGAACAAGGTAATGCAGGAACAACAGCTCTTGGTAGAGGTGCTTGGGCAAGTGCAGCCAGTACAGTTCTTGACCAAGGATCTTACGTAAATGTAGGGGTTCAAGCTGTGTTAAATGTTCAGACAAATACTATGGTTATTGACGTTGAAGCATATTATACCGGCAATAGTCCAGAGGCTACTAACAAATTTAATGTAGCCATATTACAAAACAACACCCTAGGAGCACAAGTAGGTGGTAACATGGGTGATAATTACAATCACATGCACCGCCTAATTGATATGGTAACAGGACAATGGGGTGTTGATATTACAAACACAACAGCTGGATCTTTATACAGCAACCAATTTACCTACTCAATCCCAGCAGATAATAATGGTATTGCTATAGAAATAGGAGAGTTAGAGGTAGTTGTATTTGTAACAGAAACAACACAATTAATACCTAGTGGAAGTGGAACCTATCCAACAATAACAGGACTTGACAATGCAAATGATGTAAACTTAAGATCTATTGCCGATGTTGAAGCTACCTGTGCGTCTTCTGTTACACCATCAATTAACATTCAAAACCTAGGTCAAAACGAAATCACTAGTGTTGATATCACTTATGATGTAAACGGTGGCACGCCACAAACATATACTTGGACTGGATCTCTAACATCGCTACAAAGCACAGATGTTGCCCTTCCAGAAATTGATTTTACACCACAAGCTACAAATACAATTAATGCATCAGTGGCTAATGATGACCTTAACGACAATAACCAAAGCTCAACTAGTTTTGACGGTGCAACTCAAACAATAGGAACGATAGATTTAACTATAACCACAGATAACTATCCAGAAGAATTTTCTTGGGAGTTTAGAGACTCTGCAGGTACAGTGCTTGAATCTGAGAGTTACAACTCAAACTCAGGTGATGGAACAACCTTTGAGTATACATTTAACTTCGATGATGACTGTATTACCTTCTCTGCATTTGACAGCTACGGAGACGGTATTTGCTGTGCATATGGAGAAGGAGGTATCGAACTTAAAGATGCTAACGGTGTAGTTGTGTATCCATTTAATGGAGATTACGGTTCTGGATTCTCTGTGCAGTTTGACTCAGACGGAGTACTTGGCCTTGGAGATAATAACCTTGCAACAGTAAACCTTTATCCTAACCCAACTAGTGCTGTATTACATATTTCAAACGTTGAAAATGCAACTGTTGAAATTTACAACATACTAGGACAAGTAATGACAATCAAGACAAATATCAGCAACCAAGAAACAATTGATGTTTCTGGATATGCAGCCGGTGCTTACATGGCTAAAATATCTAATGCGGGTGTAACAACAACAAAGAAATTTGTAGTGATAAAGTAATCACATCCCTTCAAATAAAAAAGCCCTAACAAATTGTTAGGGCTTTTTTTTATATTTTTTTTTAAATTCTATTTGCCTTTAAATTTTAAAGGAAGATGAACCACACTTTTTGTCTCAAAGAATGCTTCTTTATAAAAGGAAGATATTGGATATATAGTGGCCTTTGGAAACAGTGCTAACTCTTGAGTTAAATCTCCTCCTTTAAGATAAATAATCCCGTTTTTTAAATCATGGTTTGATTTTTTAGCAACCCTGTTTTTAACCCATCTCACAAAAGTTTCCATCTCGGCTACAGCCCTGCTTACAATAAAATCATAGTGCCCTGTAATAGTCTCTGCGCGTGCATTGGTAACTTTTACGTTTTGAAGTTCTAAACCATCACGCACCTGCTCCACTACTTTAATTTTTTTACCAATACTATCTACTAAATGGAACTGAACTTCTGGAAATAAAATAGCCAATGGAATGCCTGGAAATCCTCCTCCAGTACCTACATCTAGCACAGAGCTGCCAGGTAAAAAAGGCTGAACCTTGGCAATGGCCAATGAATGTAATACATGGCGCAGATATATCTCATCAATGTCCTTTCTAGAAACAACATTTATTTTTAAATTCCAATCCTTATAAAGAGTTGAAAGCAACTCAAATTGAGCTATTTGATGCGCTGTTAGGCCAGGGAAATAATGAAGTAGTTCTTCCATTGTAAGATTTAGGAGGTAAAAATAGGCTTTCTTTTATAACTTTATGATTTTCAATAGACCTTTTAGGCTATAGATGTTTATTTTTGTTTAAAATTAACCCAAACGTTATGTTGACAAATAATCAATTAAAGTTCTCGAGACTTGATTCTGGAAAATTTTTCAGAACACTAAACAAGCGTGTAAACGCTTACTTTAAAGAGAACGAAATTCAGAGAACTGGAAACTGGAAATTACATTTAAAAACTGTAATCATGTTTTCAATATACCTTACGCCATATTTTTTATTACTAACTCTTGATTTACCAACCTGGGGGCAGCTTCTAATGACAATAATTATGGGTGTTGGTATGGCCGGAATAGGCATGAATGTTATGCATGATGCTAACCATGGCGCTTACTCCTCAAAGAAGTGGATTAATAAAGTGCTAGGAAGTAGTATTTATATTCTGGCCGGTAATGTATACAACTGGCAAGTACAGCATAACGTGCTTCACCACACCTACACAAACATACATGGCCATGATGAAGATTTAGAAGCTGGACGTGTACTTAGATTTTCTAACCATGCAAAGTGGCACAAACTTCATAAATTTCAGCACTACTACAGTATCTTTTTGTACGGTTTACTCACTTTTAATTGGGCATTAACCACAGATTTTTTTCAGACAAAAAAATACTTAAAACGTAAATTATCATTTGGTAAATTCCCGAAACCTTCAGCGCAATGGGGTATCTTAATACTAACCAAAATAATTTATTTTTCTATTTGGCTTGTGATACCAATACTATTTTTTGATATCGCTTGGTATAAAATACTGGTAGGATTTTTCATTATGCATTATGTAGCAGGAGTCATATTAAGTGTTGTATTTCAATTAGCACATGTTATTGAAGGTGCAGACATGCCACTTCCAGAACCATCTGGAACCATGAAAAACACCTGGGCAATACACCAATTATTCACAACCGTTAATTTTTCTACTAAAAACAGAATAATGAACTGGTTTACTGGCGGTCTAAACCACCAAGTAGAGCACCACATCTTTCCAAACATTAGCCACGTACACTATACTAAAATTTCAAAAATAGTACGTGAAACGGCATTAGAGTTTAACCTTCCTTACAATGAGTACAAGACAACAAGAAAAGCCATTATAGCTCATTTCAAACACCTTAAACAAATGGGGCAAGAACCTATTTTGTCTGCTTAAGATTATGACTAGTAAACTTTCTAACAGAATAAACAATATGGCCACCTCTGCTACCCTAGCAATGGCGGCCAAAGCAAGAGAATTAAGACAAGCTGGAGAAAACATTATAGGCCTAAGCCTCGGAGAGCCAGACTTTACAGTGCCAGATTTCGTGAAAGACGCAGCTATTAAAGCTGTGAAAGACAACTACCACTCCTACACTCCTGTAGATGGTTACGCAGATCTCAAACAGGCCGTTATAACAAAGTTTAAAAGAGATAACAGCCTTACCTATACAGCTACTCAAATAGTAGTATCTACCGGAGCAAAGCAATCACTTTACAACCTTGCACAAGTGTTATTAAACCCTGGTGATGAGGTGTTACTACCAGCTCCTTACTGGGTAAGCTACAGTGATATTTCTAAGATAGCTGGAGGTGTTCCCGTGGAAATTAAAACCTCTATAGACAGAGATTTTAAAGTGACCCCGCAAGAGCTTGAAAAGGCTATTACTCCTAAAACAAAAATGATGATCTACAGCAGCCCTTGCAACCCAAGTGGCTCGGTGTATAGTAAAGAGGAGCTAAGAGCTTTGGCTGATGTCTTAGTGAAATATCCAGATATTATTGTGATTAGTGATGAAATTTATGAGCACATTAATTTCACACAACAGCATGCGTCAATGGCACATTTTGAAGACATGTATGACCGCACAGTGACCGTAAATGGAGTGTCTAAAGCCTTCTCCATGACAGGTTGGAGAATTGGTTATATTGGAGCCCCTGAGTACATCGCTAGAGCTTGTAATAAAATGCAAGGCCAGGTAACAAGTGGCGCTAATTGTATTGGTCAAAAAGCTGCAGTTACTGCTTTAGAGAATTCTCCAAGTAAAATCAAGTACATGATAGACGCATTTAAAGAGCGTCGAGGCTTAATTTTAGGATTACTTGCAGATATAGACGGTTTTAAAATTAACGAGCCACAAGGAGCCTTTTATGTCTTTCCAGATATTTCTTATTACTTCGGAAAAACCCTGCGTGGTACTACTATAAATAGTGCTACAGATTTCTCTCTGTTTTTATTAGAAAACGCCAAGGTTGCTACTGTAACCGGAGAAGCCTTTGGTGACCCTAACTGTATTAGAATTTCTTATGCCGCATCTAATGATGATATTACTGCTGCTATGAGTCAAATAAAAGAAGTATTGGCCTAAAAACTCAACTCTTATTAAATAAAAAAGCACTGAGAAATCAGTGCTTTTTTATTTTAAAATATATCGTCTTACTGTACTATTAAACTTTTGTTTGCTGTACCACTTGGTGTTGTAATGCTCACAATGTAGGTTCCACTAGATAAAATAGGCTGTATTGTAAATGTGTTTTGA
>Ga0209713_10002531_pt1 | contig 11348 bp, 8 predicted proteins | sample ArcOceMetagenome_3_FD_187444 | JGI IMG/M metagenome (GOLD analysis project Ga0209713, IMG submission 187444) | Marine eukaryotic phytoplankton communities from Arctic Ocean - Arctic Ocean- Svalbard ARC20M Metagenome (SPAdes) (version 2) | ecosystem: Environmental > Aquatic > Marine > Oceanic...
CCACCAACACACCTAAGAAAACGACACCAAAGGCAGCAAAGACACATTCCGGAATCTATGACGGAGGCTCCTGACTCATGGCACCTACATCCTCAAACTCGTCGGCGCAGTCACTGATCAGCCTTGGGACATTGCGCCAGCCTCCGAGCTGCGCAACCGCCTGGACTGCAGCCTCGTACTTGGGGCTGCTGCGCTCGTCCTTGAAGAAGGCGCGGAAGCGCTTGCTCTCAAAGGCCCGCGGCAAGTTCGCGTCGTCAAAGTGCGTGTCGTGCTGTTGCGTTGCCAAGTCATCGGGCCCGTCGCCCTTCTCGTAGAATCGGACGTTGTCCATCGGGTTCTTCTCTGTGCTCGTTCCATCAGCCCACTCGCAGTCGCCAATGCACCTGTACGGGAGCCGTGCGTCCACGCGCTGCTGCAGCCGACGCACACGTGCCAGCTCGCGCCTCTCCGCACTCTCCGCAGAGCTCTCGGGCTTGCTCGCCCACTCGTCATCGCAGGCGTTGAGGAGCTGGTCGTAGTAGAACAGCACGCTCGCGTCGGTCATCTTCAGGAACGCCTCCTCATTGCCAGGGCGTGCTGTCTCGCCCAGCTTCAGCTTACGACCGCCCTTACAGTAGAGGTGGCCGAGCGCGTCGGCCGCCGTCAGGTAGTCGACGAGCAGCAGCTCGAAGCCCTTGGCCACCTTGTGCGTGTACGTCTCCTCGTGCATTATGAATCGTGTGCGGAACACGCCGAGCACGTCCTTCTTCACCTTGGTCGCGAAGCAGATGCAGGGCCGCTCCTTCGGCTCGCCGTCGAAGAGCGCAACCCGCACTTGTGCATTCTCGAGGAGGCGCGTGATCACGAATTGGGGCGCTGCGTTGCCCGTCATCTGAGGGTCGCGCTGCAGGTAGTCGAGCTTGTCGACGTCCAGGCCCGAGTCGGCGTTGCTCACGACGTCGTACAGGTACGATTTCGAGTAGCCACGACCCCAACGCTCGCCCTCCAGGTCATCCCCCATGATCAGCTCTTCGATGAACCTGAGATCGGTCTCGTGATTGTCGCCCAGCTTGATATCATGCTCCTCGATCAGCCTGCGGATCAGCCGCACGGACAGGTCCTCGTGCTTATGGCCTTTATCGGCGAGGTAGCTATCGAAGACGTGCGAGTAGGGGCCGTGGCCGAGATCATGGCACAAGGCCGCGATCTTGACGCATAGAATGTCGTGCTCGGTGGGCTTCTCGACGCCCGTCGGCATCGGGTGAGCGGCTATCGAACGGCATAGCTGCTCGGCCAGATGAGCGACGCCCAAGGAGTGGTCGAATCTCTCGTGGTTGGCACACGGATACACGTACGGCGTCGTGCCGAGCTGCTTCAGGTTACGGAGCCGCTGGAAGTATCGCGTGTCCACGATTTGGACAAGGAGCGCCTCCAGATAGATGCTGTCGTGCACCGTGCACCGGAACATCTTGCGCGGTGGCGCGACCAGATTTCCTGCGCGCAAGCCAGACTTGCTGCGTGCGATCTTCTCATGGCGAACCTCGGTGCCGGGAGGGCTGCTCGAGGAGCCGATCTGCGCACGCTTCATTCTCACACTCTGGATCACGCAGATTATGGTTTCGCCTCCAAGGCTCTCGCAACACACGAGCACAACATGCAAACCTGCGCTGTTGTTACGCGTCAATGGTGCGAATTGAGAAGTCGCAGTTAAGGCAAAGCAATGATCTAAAGTATCTAGAAACGATCAATCCACGAAAGTACGTTGCTATACCCAACCACCATTCGTTCCGCCAGCCAAGCCACACTCGAAAGAAAGGTTGGAACGGGGGGTGAGCTCTTATGCCTAAGGCTGGGTGGTCAAACCCCTCCGGCGGCCCTGCACGTCGTGGGTGCCCGACGACAGCAGATTCAGCACCTATGTCTCCGTCCTCAGCTCTGACATTCGCGCTCCTCCTGCCTCTGGCGAGCTCGCTGCGCGCGCCGACAGTTGCGGCGCCGCAGCGCGTGCGTCCAGCGCTGGCTAATGTAAGAAGGCACGGCGGTGCCGCGATGCTGCTGGACCCGGCGAGCTTGTGGGATGCCTACAACGTAGAGCTGGTCACGAACCCGCTCGTCACCAAGGCCATCACGGCGGGTGTGATCATCGGTGCGGGCGACGCGACGGCGCAGCTCATCGAGAACTCCAAAACGGGCGGCAGCTTCGACCCGGTCAGATACCTGCGGTGGGCCGTCTTCGGCCTGGTGCTGCAAGGGCCGTGGAACCACGCCTTCTACGAGCTGCTCGACGCCGCGCTGCCACCGACGGCCGACCCGTTCACGCTCACGACGCTCGAGAAGGTCGGCATCGATCAGTTCATCCAGGCGCCGATCTTCACGATCATCATCCTCGGCTTCTTTGCCGTCGTCGAGGGCAAGGGCCTCGAGTTTGCCAAGAACCAGGTGCAGACCGAGCTGGGCGGCATCCTGATTAAGAACTGGTCGGTCTTCCTCCCCGCGACGGCCATCAACATCGGCTTCTGCCCGCCCGAGCTGCGCGTCCTCTTCCTCAACTGCGTCTTCTTCGGCTGGGTCATCTACCTGTCGCTCTTCCTCAACGACGCGGCCGAGGAAGCCGCTTGAGATCGGAGCTGCGACGCATGTTGTTCGAGATAAATGTCTGATTCAAAATTTTGAGGCTGTACATAGACTCACTAAAAGGCTACAAGATCTCTCACTACGACGCTACTACGACGCAAACGGGTACTCGGGGTCGTCGCCGTGCCGGAGCTCGGCGAGTCGCTCGCTCAGCACGGCGTACTCGTACTCGCTCAGCTGGCCGAGCGCGTAGCCGTGCTCGGGCTGCGGCGTCGACTCGCGCTCGGCGGGCGAGAGGCGCACCATCGCGGGCAGCGCCTCGCACGCGGCGCCGAGGCGCGGCACGTACAGGAAGCAGTCGGTGCCGTGGCCCTCGAGCGAGCGCAGCTCGAGCCGGCCGCCCAGGTACTGTGCGTAGACGCGCGAGAGCGGCAGCCCCATCCCGTATCCCGAGAGCGCGGGGCGGCTGAGCCCCTGCGGCGGCTGCGCGCTCTGCTGCTCGTCGCCGTCGTGCTCGATCTCGAGCAGCGGCGTCGGCGCCGTCGTGTACGCGTACCGCCACACGCGCGACGCATGCGCGAGCGGGATGCCGCCGCCCTCGTCCGAGATCCTCACGCCGAGCTGCTCCTCGCCAAACGCCGCGACGACGCGCACCGGCGGCGGCGGCGTGCTGCCGCTGCCGTCGCCGTGCCGCGCGACCGTCGCGCGCATCGCGTTCTTGAGCAGCTCGAAGCAGATGTAATGCATGTGCGACGGCACGCCCGTCAGCCGCGAGTTGCGACTGTCGCTCGGCGAGTCCTCGTGCTCGGGCATCGTCACGATCACCTCGGGCGCGCTGCCCATCTCGTCCTCGCAGAGCCGCGTCGCGTCCTCCGCCGCGTGCCGCAGCACCTCGGCCGGGTCGAAGTTGGCGCGGATGATGCCCGAGGTGTCGTCGTCCTGCGGCTCGGCGCTCGACACGTGGTGCTCCATCAGGAAGCGCAGCCCGATGCGAGCGGTGAAGAAGCGGTCCAGCACGCTCTGCATGAAGCGGCGCTGCTGCTTGTTGGCCGTCGCGCCGCCGCCGCTGGCCACAGCCGAGCTGAGCATCGTCACGACGAGCGACGGCGACTGCAGCTGCCGGTCGATGTTCGCGGTGAAGGATTTCTCGTCGGCGGCGTTGGCGAGGCGCGGCATCGAGATGAGCGAGTCGACAAAGTGCGAGTACCAGTCGATGACCTTGAGTATCGGAGGCGAGCGGTCGAGCCCAAACGGCAGCGACTTGAGCTCCTCGATCCGCTGCGCCATCCGGATCGGCAACTCGCGCTGCAGAAAGACGGCGTTCTGCAGTCTGACGCTCGAGCTGCGCTGCGAGCGCTTGCCAAACATGAAGAGGTCGCGCAGCGACACGGCCGTCGCCCGCTCGCGCGCGAGCGAGGCGATTCTAGCGGTGAGCTGCGGCGTTGGAGCGGACGGCATGTGGACGCCAAGCTAATCGCGGCTATGCATGCAGCCAGGGTGCATGCTGCGCAAGTTTGAAGACTTGAGTAGCCTGCCGCGTAGCTCCGCCACGCTCAGCGCGTTAGCGGGAGGCCGCTGCAACTGCGCAGCCTAACATGATCGACCCACCCCGCGGCCGCCAGCACGCGACGGACCCACCCCGCGGCCGCCGTCGCGCGACGGACGACGACGACGCATGCGGCCTAGTTCGTCGCGCGTCGTGGCTCGTCTTCGCGGTGCTGGCGGGGCTGTGGCTCGTGCACAACATGAACAACCTCGAGATGCCGTCGCTGCTGCCCGGTGGCGAGTGCGACCAGCTCCCGCAGACGCAGCTGATGACCTTCGCTGCAGAGTACTCACCCGACGGCCCCGCCACTGGCGAGTGGAACGTGCGCACCGACGACGACGCTGCGGTGCCGTGCCCCGGCGCTGGTGAGGTGCTGGCCATGGTGCGCTCGTCCAGCGTCAACCCGACGGACTGGTTCGAGGCGATGTTCCAGCGGCCCGCCCTGGGTCTCGACATGGCGGGCACGCTCGTCTCCGTCGGCGGCGTGTGCGCCGCCCTCGGCTGGAAGGTGGGCGACGAGGTGTGGGGGATGGCCAACAAGTACATCGGCAAGGGCTCGTACCAGCAGTTTGCGCTCCTCAACTGCCGTGCCATCGGCCGGCGCGCGCCCGACTCGCCGATGCCGCTGCGCGACTACGGCCTGCTCCCGGTGGTGGCGGGCACGGCGTACGAGGTCTTCGTGAGCGCAGGCGCGCCGTGGACGGCCGAGCAGAACGTGACCGTCGCCATCGCCTCTGGCTCCGGCGGCACGGGCACCGTCGCCATCCAGATCGCCAAGGCGCTCGGTGCGGCGCGCGTCGTGACGGCGGCCTCGCCCAGCCACAACTCGCTGCTGCGTTCCCTCGGCGCCGACCTCGTGGTGGACTACCATCGCACGACGCTGTGGACGGCGCTCGGTGCCGACTCGGTCGACGTCGTCTGGGACAACTACGGCGTGACAGCATGGTCCAAGTGGCGTCTTGGCGGGGCCACACCTGGCCACCACGGGCTCATCAGGCTGCATCGGAAGGCTCGGGGCTGCTCTCAGCACTCGTGCGGAGAGCCACGGCGTCTCTGATCCCAACGAGAGGCCGTGTCCCTGGAGCCACGCCGCACCAAACTCGCCAGTTTCGCCGCGTATGACCACACTGTACAGGCGAGTCCCGCATGTGGGAGCACGCGATGCCGTGCATCCGCCCCGGCGGCACCGCCGTTTGGATGGTCACCTTCTTCGAGACGGGCGGGAGCGAGCCGCGCTACATCAAGCCGGGCGTGAGCACGAGCTTCTACCCTGGCTTCTACTCGACCGGATCGGTCTACGAGCCGCTGAACCGCTTCATCGAGGCGGGCCAGCTGCGCGCCGTCGTGCAGCGCTGGTACCCGCTCGGCCGCGTGGCCGACGCGTTTCGCGAGTCCGTCGGCCGGCACGTGGCCGGCAAGCTCGGCATCGACGTGCCGGCTCCCGAGGGATGGAGCCCCGCGTCGCTGCCGGAGTGGCCCGCCCAAGATGAGTAGAATTGAACAATTATGTTTGACCACACGCACGGTGTCGTATGACACCTCGTCAAATCGCCGCGAGCGTCGCCATCTCCGCGTCGCTGAGGGTGAAATCGAAGATGTCGAGGTCCTCGGCGAGATACTCGGGGTTGGTGGCCGACGTCACCGCCACGACACCCTGCTGCGTCACCCAGCGCAGGGCAACCTGGGCAGACGACTTGTTGTGCGCCTTGCCGACGGCGATCACGGTCGGGTTGCCCAGCACGTCGACGCCAGTCAGGCCGCCGAGCGGCGAGTAGGCGGAGAAGGTGATGTTCTTCTCGTTGCACTTGGCGAGCGTCGCCATGTCGCGCCCGTTGAGCGTCGAGTTGTGGCCAGCAATCGAGAAGCCGTTCTGGTTGACGGCGGGCAGCACCCGCAGCCCGCCCGGTGCAGCGTACAGCGCGTCGATGGCCGACGAGTTGAAGTTGGAGATGCCGATCGCGCGTGCTTTGCCCGCAAGCTGGAAGGCCTCCAGCGCGCGGTAGGTCTTGATCGTGTCCGCCTCGTCGGAGCACGGCCAGTGCATCAGCATCAGGTCCGCGTACTCGATGCCGAGCAGCCGCAGGTCGATCGATCCGCGCGTGTACGCGTCGAGGTCGGCGAACTCCTTGACGTACCAGTCGCACCACGCCGCGCCGATGCCACCGGTTGGGCAGCACGGTACCTTGGTGGTGACAAACAGGTCGCCGCGCTGGCCCGACCCCTTGATGGCGTCGCCGACTTGCACTTGAATGTCGTCGCCGTACAGCATGGCAGTATCGAGGCCAGTGCCACCGAGCGAGAGCCAGGCCGAGAAGTTGCCAGGGTGGGAGTGCACGCCCCCGAGGTTCACAAACGGCATGGTGACGCCGGGAGCGATCTCTCGCGAGCGCGGGACGTCGGCTGTGCTCACGACGTCATGCGAGCGCGGCAGGGCCGAGCCAGCGAAGCCATGCGGGGCGAGCAGCAACCACATTCGGCATCTCCGAAACTTGAAAATGCATAAAGGGTGGTTGTTGTCAGCATGGTGGACGCCGCCCTGGTCACCGACGAAGCGTCCGTCGAGTCGAGCTTCCCTGGGGAGCAGCACCAGAAGCCGGTGGGGCTGTTCAACCCCCACTTCCAGCAGCCCGAGCGCGAGCTGCAGTATCGGTCGTACCGGCTGCACGACCTGCAGCTGGTGCAGGTCTGGGGCTGCGGCTTCGTCTCGCTGACGCTGGGCTTCCGGCTGGTCTGGGCGGCGGCGCACAGCTTCACCCCCGACAGCTCCGTGTTTGGCGAGCACGACGCCCGGGTGGTGGTCAGCTTCCTGCTGGCGACCGACTTCTGGCTCGCGGTGCAGATGTGGCTGATCTACGCGCTGCAGCGGCTCGGGCGCGCCTCGCACGAGATGGACACGCTCGAGTTTGCCGCGCGCCGCTCGAGCTTCCAGGGCGACCGGCGGAAGAAGAAGGTCGGCGAGGCCGCGTGCACGCAGCCGACGTCGCGGTTGTACTTTCTGCTCGGCGTCTACGCCAGCGTGCGCTACTCCTTCTCAAAGGATCGGATCGTGAGGCTCTTCGGCGGCGAGCTCGAGGTCGGCGACGACGGCTGCCGGAGTCGGCGCAGCTTCGAGACGCCGCTCATCTTCTCGCTGATCATAGCGCACGCGTACCTCTCGCAGCTGTGCCGCATGAAGCCCGGCTCGTTCCTGCTCATCGCGCACCTGCAGCTCGCGTGCTACCTGGGCGCGCGCGCCGGGCTGGCCGACGCCGAGGGCCTCAACGAGGACGAGGGCTCGGCGTACTACGACGCGGCGGCGCTGTACGTCGTGCTGCTGATCTACTACCTCTCGCTGCGCCGCACCGACCTCGCGCACCGGCGCGAGTTTGTGCGGCTCGAGCAGGCCGACTTCGTCTCAGCCGAGCAGCGCGCCAAGATCGCGGCGGCCGAGGAGAGGATCGTGGCGCTGCGCACGCCGCAGCTCAACGAGACGCAGCAGGGCGCGCTCTCCAAGGAGTTCTCCGACGAGGCGGTGCCCGAGCAGCTGCGCCGCGTGCGCATCGACTTCTCGGAGCTGCGGGTGCAGAAGATGCTCGGGTGCGGCACCTTCGGCGAGGTGCACCGCGCCGAGTGGCGCGGCACGCCCGTCGCGGTCAAGATGATCCGGCCGTCGCGCATCAACGCGGCGCACCTCAACGCCTTCAAGCAGGAGTGCCTCCTCCACCTCTCGATGCGCCACCCGAACATCGTCAACCTCCTCGGGTGCGCCTTCGAGGCGCAGCCGGGCGCCGAGGGCCACGGGCAGGTGTGCGCGCTGCTGGAGCTGTGCACGCGCGGCACGCTCGAGCAGCTGCTCGAGTCGGCGCAGAAGCTCTCGTGGAGCGCGCACAAGCTGCCGATCGCGCTGGGCGTCGCGCGCGCGATGGCCTACCTGCACGCGCAGGCGCCGCCCGTCATCCACCGCGACCTCAAGACGGCCAACGTGCTGATCGACGACGGCTTCAACCCGAAGCTCTCCGACTTTGGGCTGAGCCGCGAGGCGACCGAGGACGCGACGATGTCGACGGCGGGCTCGCCGCTCTTCTCGGCGCCGGAGCTGCTCCGCCACGAGCGGTACGACGAGCAGGTCGACGTCTGGTCGTACGGCTGCGTGCTCGAGTCGCTCTCGACGCACAAGAGGACCTACGACGACTGCTCCGAGCTCGACGAGCACGGCGTGCGCCGCCCCAAGCAGGCGCTCGTCGCCGAGGGCGTGCTGCGCCCGACGCTGCCCGAGGGCACCTTCCTCGCCGACGTGCTGACGCGCTGCGTCGCCTCCGACCCGGAGGAGCGGCCGCGCTTCGACGGCCTGGTCGTCGAGCTGACGCAGCCCGAGCTGCAGCTGCGCGCCGCGATGCAGCCGCTCAAGTGCAACCCCGCGCTTGAGGCGGCCGAGCAGCGCCAGGCGCGCGCCGCCGCCGCCCAGCTCGCGACATATGCGCCCATCCTCCCCCGCCCTCCCCCTCCCCTCGCCCCGTCTCTGCCCGTGCTCCTCACCCCAGAGGAGGACCTCCTCGCCGGCGTCAATCTCCGGCTGCTCGTCGCGCAGCTCCACACCCACCGCCACCCGCGTCACACCAAAGCGCGGGCTGCGCAAGGCCAACGCGGCGCCTGCCTGCTGTCGCTCACTGTCGCAGACCGATCTCAGCGTTCGCCACAAGCCGACGCGCGACCGGACGCACTCGCCATCAACCTTCCGCACGCCGTCGCGGGGGAGCAGGACCTTTGGCTCGGGGCAGCTGCCGGTCGAGCGATCCGAGGAGCGCACCCTGAGCGAGAACAGCCACCGCGAGCTCTCGACCGGCCACAGACGCACCCCCAGCCGACTGGCGCTCAGCGTGAGCGCGCTCAGCATGAAGGCATACTCGAGCCGCTCGATCCTCGACGTGCGGGGCCGGAGGTCCAAGTCGATCGCGACGGCGATGGCACCGGGGGGCCTGTCGGACGGATCAGGTGCAACGGGTGGGCACAAGCAGCGGCACGGGTTCAGCAAAGAGGGGCCCTCGCCAACAAAGCGAGAGTGCGGGAGCGTCGACTTCCGATTTTCGCACATGGGCCGCCAATCGGTCTCATCCGACTCGATTCGCAACACCAGGAGCGGTGACGGTGACGCCAGCAGCAGCGTCGACGGTGGGCGGGGCACCCATGGTCCTAAGTCGGCACCGCTGGCAAGGCTCGAGGACTCCTTCGTCACCGAGTCGTGTGGCAGCCGCGAGCCCTCGCTCGACGACCGCGCCCTTCCTAGCCAGGATGGTGACTCGCCAGCGGCGGCTGGTGGAGCGCGCAAGACGCGTGGGTCGCACGGCTTCACCTCGCCGTTGGCGCGCTCGTCCACCGCCCGGGCGCGAAGCTCGATTGGCGAGGCGTCGCGCCCGCCGCTCGCGGCCATCGCGTCGTCGCTCTCGGGCGAAACGCTCGAGCGATCCGGAGACTGCGGCACCTCCGTGTCCTGCGGCCTCGGCATCTCGGACGACAGCGACTATGGCGGCCTCGGCGGCGGGCCTGGGCCATTTCAGCTCGGTCGCATCAGCAGCGTCCCCGTCATGAGCGAAGAGTCGTCGGAGGTGGCCGAGTTCTCGCAGCCCAGCCCTCTGCCAGCGAGCCAGCCGGCCGCGATTTGTCAGGTTTAGTTTTCCCGTCACGTCAGAAACGGAAATTTTAGATAGAGTGCCGTTACACTCCAGTCACCGTCATCGATCTCGACGCCGTCGAGGTCGTTACCGGCGCCTCCGACTGCGGATCCCGCTGATTGTCCCCAGCGCCAAAAAGATTACAAAATCACCTCACCAAGTTTCTGTTTGCGTCGTGATGGCTTTCCTCGCCGGTGACTTCGTCGTGCTGCGCGATCTGACGGGCAAGCCCGAGCTCAACGAGGCGTACGGGCGCGTGCTGGACACTGCTGTCGCGCCCGACCGCGTCCCAGTTCAAGTCGAGTACAGGGCACACCCGACTGCCAAGCCGATGGCGCTGAAGCCAGCCAATCTGAGGCTAGTGGCCGCGCTCGACGACACGCTGCGTGCTCTGGTGGCAACCCAGCGGCCGCTCTCGCAGCCCGACGATGCCAGCGACAAGCTGGTGCCGGCCAAGAGGCGCAAGACGTCGCGCAGGCTCCGCATATGCTCGTCCAACATGCCGCCCAAGCTCGCGACGAACAAGGTGGTCAGAGGTGAGCAGGTGCTAGGTGGCGTGGTGAAGGACCCCGGCGACGAGCAGTGGCGTGCGCGCGTCGTCACGATGGCGCAGCAGCTGCGTGAAGTCGACGCTGCTGTCGTCCTCCACCAGGAGGTCAACGGCGCAAAGCTCGAGGAGCTGGTGGGCGCGGCCGACTGCGGGCTGCAGACGGTGGATTCCAGCTGGAACTGCCCGATCTCCTACCAGTCGAACCTGCTGCAGCCGGTTTTCGCCGACCGGCTCATCGTCGGCTCGGCGCCGAACAAGTTCCTGGGGCCCGGAGTGTGCAAGTGCCACTTCGGGCAGTGGAGCTACTCCGCCTGCAGGTGCTGGCCTTCGCACGACGAGACGCGAGCCGGTGGAGCCAGCTTCGCCGCATTCCGCTTCGTCGACTCACCGACTGGGCGCGTCGACCTCGTCGCCGTCAGCGTCCACCTCACCGATCGCAACCCGGAAGTGCGCACGTGGGGCGCGAGAGAGGTGCTGGTGCCGCTGGTGCGGCTGCTGCGCGAGCGCTTCGACGACTCGCCGGTGGTGCTGGGCGGCGACTTCAACATGACCAAGCTGCAGTCAAGTGACAAGATGGACAAGCGAGCTGGTGGCGCCGGCTGGAAGCCTGGCGCCTACGACGTGCTCGTCGGGTCGCACGAGGCCAACCGGCGCATGCTGAAGAGGCCGCAGGACGTCGAGGGCTTCGTGCAGCGGGGCCACGACCCCGGCTCGTCCTACGAGGACGACGACGGACTGGAGGCGCCTGCTCCGACGTGCGTGGACACGTGGGAGCTGGCGCACGCGCTGAAGATGTCGGAGGCGAACGGCTGCGTGGCGTCAACGTGTCATAACTGGTTCGGCCTTTCCAAGTCCTTCCAGCGCTACCAGTGCAACACACAGGGACCGGGCGCGAACTCGATCGACATCTTCGACGACGAGGGCGAGCAGATCGGTTCAAAATCGCAGAAGCATTCGGTGAACACAGTGGGCAGTGCGCGGTACATCGACTGGCTCCTCGTCGACCTCGCCAGCCTCCAGCGGAAGCGCGTTGAGGTGCTCGGCACGACGG
>Ga0209713_10002532_pt1 | contig 11348 bp, 5 predicted proteins | sample ArcOceMetagenome_3_FD_187444 | JGI IMG/M metagenome (GOLD analysis project Ga0209713, IMG submission 187444) | Marine eukaryotic phytoplankton communities from Arctic Ocean - Arctic Ocean- Svalbard ARC20M Metagenome (SPAdes) (version 2) | ecosystem: Environmental > Aquatic > Marine > Oceanic...
GGGGGGGGGGGGTGTCAATTGGCCAACTCACTAGAGGGGACAAACAGTCCATTGGCGAGCATCATTACTGCAACTCGAAAAGCGTGGAACATTGCATGAAGGGGAAGACGAGCACCCCTTCTCATTGTTCCACCTGCAAGCTCCCTTACTCATGTAAGAAGAAGAAGGGCCACTGCCACGCGGACAGTGGGGAACGGTGCCTGCTGAGGTCCCAAGAAGCTCTAAGGTCTTGTTCCACCTGCAAGCTCCCTTACTCATGTAAGAAGAAGAAGGGTTGCTGCCAGGCGGAGGGTGGGAAACGGTGCCTGCTGAGGTCCCAAGAAGCTCTAGGGTCTTGTTCCACCTGCATGCTCCCTTACTCAGGTAAGGCGAAGAAGGGTTACTGCCAGGCGGAGGGTGGGAAACGGTGCCTGCTGAGGTCCCAAGAAGCTCTAGGGTCTTGTTCCACCTGCAAGCTCCCTTACTCAGGTAAGGCGAAGAAGGGTCACTGCCAGGCGGAGGGTGGGAAACAAGGCTGCTTGAGGAGGGTCCCACCTCCTCCCACCTGCTGTCAACTTATGAAGAGGAGGAAGACTGACAATGGACCGTGCTGGTGGTGGAACCCCTGCCCGGTTGGCTGCAAGGATGAAGCAAAGCCCAATGATTCCCTTGTGTCTGCATTGGCTCCTCGAGGATTACCTCTTTCCTCACTAATCATATTTGGTGGGCCAGGTGCAGGAAAATCGTACATGTGGCGCCATACACTCTGGCGACTCGAGCAGCAGCTAGGGAAATTCAGTGTGGCAAGAACTGCTCCCTATGGCCTGGTAGCTCAGAACGTTGGCGGAAGTACACTGCACTCTTGGGCTGGGGTTGGGATTGCTCAGGGTACACCAGCAGAGCTGTCCATGAGCATGTCTTGGATTGCGAAACAACGCTGGAAGTCCACAAAGGTGCTGGGAATTGATGATGCATCTGTGCTAGATGGCGAGATGTTCACAAAATTGGAGGAGGTCGCTCGCCTTGTGATTGGAAATAGCAATTTTTTTGGTGGGATCCTCTTGGTCATTAATTTTGACTTTGCGCAGCTTGCACCCATTCCACCCTTGCTCCCACTGTGGAAGTCGACTGTGTGGCAAACGCTCACAGCTGATTCCACCTCAAAGCTGGTTCACTGCCAACAGCAATATAGATTTCGAGACAATGTATGGATCGGTCTTGTCGATCGCACTCGACGAAACACCCTGACTGACATTGATATCAAAATTCTGCAGGGCATCTTGAGCAAGCCATTGCCTCATGAGCTTGGTCCTCCTCTCCGCCTTGCACCTACTCACAAGGCATACAAGTCCTTCGAGGATGCACAGCTGGAGAGATTGGGCCAGGTAGAGACCTGCACATACCATGTTGTCGACCAGAAAGGGCAGCAGATGCCGTTGAGTGATCAACACCCAGTGTGTGTGCTAAAGATTGGCTGCCGTGTCATGTCTACACGGAATGTCATAGATGGCGCTGTGAGAACTGGAACGATGGCTCTGGCAAATGGTACACAGGGAAAGGTGGCCAGGTTCGAAAGTCACCCCTTGGCGTGGTGGACAAAAGCCCCTGGATCGACGCGCTTGCCAGTTGTTTGCTGGTATCCATTGAACTGCCAACCATTTGAAAGTGTGGTATCTTTCCTGGCCATGTTCCCCGAGCAGAGTGAACAGGAACACCACAGTGAGTCCTTCTTCTCAATCCCACTAGCCTTGGCAGAGGCCCTCACTATCCACAAGGCCCTCGGGATGACAATCCCAGCAGGTGAGGTGGAGTGTGCAGGAATGTTTGCTTCTGCCCAATTTTTTGAGGCGTTGACGAGGCACCCAAGTTTCGATCATATCCGTACAATCAACTTCCAGCCCAAGCATGTCATACCACCAGTGGCATCCTTACAAGAAATGGACAGGCTCTCCCAGATTGCTACAATAAACCCCTTTGACCTAGCAGGCCTGCTAAGGGAGTCTACTGTCGAATGGGAGGAGTTACTGTCAGCCCAGGCTCTTGCAGTGAGTGGTCTAGGTTCTCTGCATATACCCCTGTATACTGGCACCACACGTATAGTTTCTCATGTGTTGGAGGCTGTGAAAGCAGGGTGGAGCTACTTTGACCCAGGCCTTGTGGGGGGGGAGTGCGCTGCCCATTGTGTTCAACGCGCATTCAGGCGTTGCGGGAGGACGCTGCAAGGGCAGTCAGGTGCTGACCATGTTATTCCAATTAGGGACTGCATGTTTGAATTGGCAGAGCGAGATTCTAGTATTCACATCAACACCAATGCGGGAGTGGATATCAGAACCATGGGGGTGCCTGTGCCACTTGGCGCTGTTGCTCTGCTGCTCCATAGTGTTGGGATCGTGGCTGCTTTTGTCCTGACAACGCGCAAATCACCCTTGACACAATATCGCACTGTTGGGGTGGGCATACCATGTCTAATATTCCTGTATTGTGAAGAGAGGACCCACCTTTCTCTTCTGACTTGGGAGAGCAGTAAGGAAGTGTCCTCCTTTTGGGCCACTTTGACTACTTTGATATCTGACAACGGTGTACACTCCTCTCTTTTGAACGATGTGGACAGCATCAACCTTCTTGCCAATGGAACAGGGGCAGCCAGTGGCGCAGCAGCCAGTGGCAGTGGCACAGTTCCTGACATTGTGGCGATGGAGTTAGACCACAATCCACCCACTGCTGGTGGTAGTGAATACAGAGCTGCACTAACCGAACTTCAAGCAGTAATGAGGTGTGATGCCCCAGGGCTTCCTAAGGGGAGTATCGTTCTGCTGTTTGATAATGCTCTGAGCATTAGCATGATGATTGATGAGCCTACTGCTGAAGATTATAATAGCCACCCCACCCGCATTTGCCCGGGCTACTTGTGGCCTCGCTGCGATGACACAGGGCTGCGTGTGATCTACATCGGACTCGAGTCGGTGGATCTTTCCACCCGAAAGTATAAAGTAGATTATTCAGAGCAAGGGAGCATACACCTTTTAGCTGATGATGAGGGCGGCACGTGTTGGGGACCTCTTCATTTGCCCTTGGAAGCCAGTGGTGGGCAGTTCGAATATGGCTACTACGTAGGCATTACATGTGAGCTACTCCTCAGAAGAGACCTTGGGTACCGGGGTCATCGCCATGCCAAAGGTTTACACGACGTTAAGTATTTGGGCTCAGTGATGGGCACCTGGCAAAAACCATTCATGATCTCTGGTGGTGGTACCTTGCAAAGGACTACGACTGTCACAGGGATGCAAGCTGCCCAGGGTGACGTCTTTGAGGGGGAGTTGGTGGGCACAATGGATGTCACCTGTTTCGGCGGACACCAGTCACATCCAGCACAGCTCATCCTATCGACTCCTTTGAAAAGGGCTCATAATACTGGGCATGTGCTATGCAACGGCTGCTCTGGAATCATCAGAGTGGACAACATTGATACCCCACATGGGTGGCCTCACATGTGCTCACGTGGTGTCTTTAATAGGAAGGGTGACTTTACTAGGAAAGGCATTGGCAAAGCCTGGGGGAAAGGCATCGGCAAAGCCTTCCAAGAGGCTACAGCCCAGGGAATGTTTGATGATGGCGGGTTTGATGATGACCACCACCAACCTTTTGAGCACGATGATGACCATCTGCCAGAGGTTGCAGACGATTTTCATGAGTCGGCACCCAAGTCCAAATCCAAGGCCTCCAAGGATGCAGTTTATATCTGTTATATCTTGGGTATGCATGGGTCCGTCAGGTACGCTGCAGTGCGCCAACACCTGAACAAGTCTACCTTAGAATCAGCAGGTGCAACCGGAGTTTTCTGTGTGGTCAGGTATGATGTCGATAATCCATCTCATAGAAAGTGCACTGCTCAGAGGTGCTTCAATGTGCAGCACGCCCGTGGGTTTCCTGACTGCGACCACATACGGGCAGTGTCGAAGTGTCTGGGTCAGAGCCCCTCGCTGTTGCAGTTGACCACTCAGATTAAAGGGAGCATTATACCTATGAGTAGCTTCTTGGCCTACGTCCCTGGGGGGTGTGATGCCACCAGACGAGTGTGTGAGAGTTCTTGTTGTTCAGAGCTGCTTGCAACACCAACCCAGAGTGGTGTCGCATCACCTGCTCGTGGTGAAGGAGGAGGGGACACACCTGGAAGTGAGCAGGCTCCGTGTGAGGAGACAGCAAAAGACCCTGGTTTTGCTTCTGTTCTGAAGAAAGGAGATACAGTCCTAGTGCAAGGGATTAGGAAAGCTAATGGTGCAGCTCATCCGGTCATAGAGGCAACACTCGTCGAAGCTAGAAGTATCCGTGACCCGGACCGGCTGCTTGTGTCGCTGCAACTTCCCGATGGGAGCAAGGAGGAGCGCATGGTAACGATACGGAACGTCATCCTGCCATCTCGTAGACGGGACGTTGCCCATGAGCCAGCAGTTATACGAGCTGGTAGCAATGAAGCTATGAGCAAACCAGAAGAAGTTGTAGCACCTGTGGGTTGTGAAGGCTGTGATGATGAAGAGAAAGGCCGTGAGGGTGACACACCTGCCTTTGAAGAGATTATGCGAGCTGGGGTGGCTGAGCTGAAGGTCTTTAGCACCACCTATGAACTAGACGTCACCTTGCCAGGGCCAGTGATGAGGTTGAACTTGGTGGCTCTCCTCCATGAAGAGGATGTTCCCAATGCAATGACTCGGATTTCTCTGCAAAACTACAAGCTTCAGGCTGCTGCCATAAAAGGGGGACACATTATTCGATCTCCGGACACGAAGAGAGGAAGGAGAGGAACTAAAAAGAATCTGGACGCGAAAGATGCCATTGAGAATCTTCGGAGGCAGAACGGCACCATCCAGTGCATTCAAGGTGATCTTTGCAGGATGTACACTACTGAGCGATCGGCAGCAACAGAACGCTTGGGTGGCATTGAAAGCTGCTTTGAGAGCCCTGGGGGGGGTGGCACCATTAGTCCCACCCTTCCACAGCTGCCCCTAACCCAAGGGGAGTGTGACGAGATTCTCCACTCCATGCTGCTCGCAGATGCCCGATCCGGTGGATCTGTGCATCGGCTATCAAGCAACCGATTCGCCGTCTTGCGGATGGCGGCCTCCAGTATTGGCATATCCTACTTGAACTCTTTGGGATATAGCTTGGTTACTTTGATCCACAGGCAGGATGCGCATGGAAGGCTCACTTTGACAACAAACTGCAATTGCTCGCAGTATCGCAATGTGTGTGCACCCTTTCGATCCTGCCATTGTAGCTGCTGCGCCCACACTTTTGTGTCCCTTCTGTTTGCTGTGGCAGACTCCAGCTCGCCTGGGAGGCAAAAGTTTACTAGGGGGCACCCGTTTGTGCTTGTGTGGGCAGATGGTCATCTTGTCATTGGTAAGCTCATCTCCTGATGGACAGTTGCTGCGCAACTGCACAGCATACCTCTCTGCAGAAGTGTCTTATATGGAGTCGGAGGCAAACGATAGTAGGAAGGCTGTTCCAACAGACAATGCTGAGGATGGTGATAATCTTGATGAAACTGAGTGTGCAACTCGCACCGCAGGCAAATCCAAAGCCATCCCATACTATCCCTAGCCCACCCAGTGGGCCATGGGCTACATAGTTGGCCATAGTTGTTGAACCACTATTGGCCCATAGTCGGCCATACTTGGCCATACTTGCTAAAAAGTCAGCCATTATTGGGTCACAGTCCGCCATGTAGCCGGTCATAGTTGGCCATAGTTGGTCATAGTGGACAATGGGCTACATAGTCAGCTATAGTTGGCCATAGTGGGTCATGGGCTATTGGTGGCTAGACTCTTTGGAATTGGGCCACGGGCTACATAGTCTGCCATAGTGGGCCATAGTTGGCCATTGTTGAACCACCATTGGCCCATAGTTGGCCATAGTTGGCCATAGTGGGTCATAGACTCGTTGGAATTGGGCCACGGGCTGAAAAGTCAGCCATAGCCGGGTCACAGTCCGCCACAACCCACATACTGATAGCCGGTCATAGTTGGCCATAGATGAACCACTATTGGCCCATAGTTGGCCATAGTTGGCCATATTGGGTCATGGTCTACTGTTGGCTAGACTCGTTGGAATTGGGCCACGGGTTAAAAAGTCAGCCATAGTTGGCCATAGATGACCCACTAGTGGCCCATAGTTGGTCAGAGTTGACCATAGTTGGTCATGCATGGTGGGCCATGGGCTTCCTTCAGTTGGTTAGACTCGTTGGAATTGGGCCATAGTTGGCCATAGTTGGCCATAGTGGGTCATAGGCTACACTTGGCTAGACGCATTGGAATTGGGCAACGGGCTACACAGTTGGCCATAGTTAGCCATAGTTGACCCACGATTGGTCCATAGTCGGTCATAGTTGGCCATAGTCAGCCATGGTGGGCCAACACAGGTCTCAGACAACCCCACCCACACTACCACACTGCAGGTGGAGCTCCAGCCCGTCCAGTTCCACCAGAGGTATGCGAGGAGATTGATCGCCTCATCGCGAGTCCTGAGAGGTTCCCATCTGTCTGGCCTGTATCTGAGTTGCAGGCCATGAGTGCACTGGAGCTGAAACTGGAAGCTGCCGTTATGGGGGGGTCGGGAGATTTGATAGCCACCTTTTCTGAAGCTATCCCCAAGTTGGGAGGGGAGGGATTCCTACAAGTGCTGCTAGGTCCCAGTGGTGTCCCAGAGTGTGACACCTGCAAAGTTTCCTTTGACGGACCCCATTGTCCACTCAGACTAATCACATCTCAGACCGGCCGCCGTGACGGCCGCCTGCCGTCTTGCTGGGTGTTTGTTGGCAGGACATTCTTCAGGGCCAACACTCGCAAGTTTTCTTGCCCAGCACTGGGGCACCCATCCAAACAGGGCAGATTGTTCCACCCTCGAGGGGTGCCATGGACCCGAGCTACAAAGTTGTTCAATGTTCAGGACTGCTGGTTTTTTGCAGTTTCCCTTTTAGAGGAGGTCACCATGCTCGTTGCACAGGCGCGAGTTGCACCTATAACCGCAATCCGTGTTCACCTAGGGCGCTCGTACAGCTTTATGAAGATTTGGAAGGTTGATTCAGGTGAGGATGATGCTGTTCCACACTTGGATACTGCAGTTGACCAAGTATACAAGGCGTGGTATGCTTACATATGGCTTGTGGATGATGAACCTGCCAAGCATTCCATCTGCAGGTACTGTGGCTGCTTTCCCAAACAGGGGGGGGATGCCTGTGCCAAAGTCGCCATGAATTTGAGCCATTGGGCAGCTAAGAAGCAGCTGGCCTGGCCAGAAGGTGAGGTGGAGCGCTGTGATGAATGTCGGCAACTCCTGGGGTCTGGTGGATTCGCCTTGAAGTTCAGTGAACACAATCACCAAGTATGCTTCTCATGCCTACATGCTGATTGGGTTCAGCAGTCAGGCATGTTGAACAATGTGGCCTTCAAATCTGCAGTGGGAGACCTACGCAAGTCTGATACTAGTCAGACTCACAGAGCAACCTGCATTGCCACCATCCAGGGGTGCATCAACACGGCTTACTTGCTAGTGAGCTGGCCTGGCTGCCCACTCGAGCCTCAACCTGATAAAGGTGGTAGCGGTTCTTTTCTCAGGAGGGTTCCTCCTCAAGTGACACAGCCAGCAGTATCAGGAGCACAATCAATGCAGCCACCACTGGTGGTAGATGGTCCCACACTGTGGACACAACAGCAGCTCCATAATCATTGTGGGAGGCATTTGCTCAGGCTTTGCTTCCATGGTAGCAACCCTGACCTTCCCCCCATACCTGTCGACAAGGTGCCACCTATCTTCCAAGATCCAGCTGTGTACGCAGGGGAGACCCTATTCAACACCGCACGCCTCAAGGGTCTCGGATCTCATTTTAGGGGGGGCGGCAATGTGGCAGGCCCCACCCCCAGTGCAATTGCCCCCCTCTTGGACCTGATCAAAGCAGAATCTTTCAGCGTTTCCAAACTGAGAGACATCTCTACTGGGAATGGAGACACGGTGAAGAGATGGTTGCGCGCCTGTGGGATGCCTGCAACCCACGCCGATAAGCTGAGTGCAGCTAGAGGCCGTGATTGGCTACTTAAGGCCTGGGATCTAATGGTGCAGGGGAAAGATGGATGCCATATGTTCGTTTCGGCGTTGCATGCCACAGGGGGGACAGCTGACCTATGTTGCCCACATGGTGTTGAGATTTGCACCAAGATCTTATTCGAAGAGGAGTCCTTACGTGATTACCTTGACATGCTGCGTAGTCAAATAATGTGGCCTTCGAACTTAATGATTGACGCCTCGTGTGGTGTTGTGACTGCCCTTGAAGGGAACTATCCTTCTGAGGCTAGGGAACTCTGGGCTGACTTCAGGGGGACTTTCAAGCACTTCATTAAGGACAGTGAAATTGCAGACGGGCAGCTTCCTGACCTGAGCTGTGTAGCAATACCAGAGCATCAGAATTCCACAATCCGACAGCGAGTGACAGACCCGAGGTTCAGGGAGCAAGATGTCTTGTATGCTAGCCAAGTGAAGCAGGCAAAAGGAGGCATGCGGCTATGCCGCCATCCTCATCAAACTGGTGCGCACTGGCAGCGATCAATTGTATCTGACCGTCTGCACCAGTCTCCATTTGTCCTCCTCCGCAAGGGAATTTCCGCAAGGAAAAATAAGCCTAATTCTCACAAGAAGCCATCCTGCTGTCAGCATCTGATCAGCATATGCCCTGACCTCAATGATTGTCGATCGTCTGTTATGGAGTCTCTCAACGCACGGAAAAAACTCTGGCTCGCGACTATTTGCACTACTGACCCTGTGCACCACCTTGTCATCACAGAAAAGCTTCGTCGATGGAGCAATCGCCGCATCGTTCAACAGCAAGATGCGGACCTCGCGAAATCAGCAATGGCTGGTGAGATGGTTGTCATCGACCCTGTCTTTGGCTTTGCACACATTGTTTGCTCAAGCTGCGGGAAAGGTGGCCATGTTGCCAAGTCCTGCCCTGCCAGCAGTGCATGCGATGCCAGCCCACAGACTGAGCTAGACGGTGTGATGGCCCCTGCAATGAAGGCTGAGCCAGGAGTCGCCATACCAGTGGTTGATGTGTGGAGCAGCTTCCAAGTGGTCATCTTAGTATATGATGTGAAATGCATGAATCCAACTTCATCAAGCCACTCTATCACACCTAAGTCATAGTGCGGTGTGGGCAGGGTCCTGTCTACAACCCTTACATCTGTCCACCCCCTCCATGCATGTTGTCGATCAGGTTCTTGGTAATGCAGAGCTAGCATCTACTAGGTTTATGTGGGACATGTCCACCAGTGGTGACTCGAACAACATTGACCTCTTGGGCACCTTTATGAGGGTGTTAAAAGACGCCACCAGTCAAATGGAGGGTGCTCTGACACTTTACGATACTAGTGGAGAGCTGTTGGCTGTTTCAAATCTTGAGAAAGCCTCATCAGCTCACATTTACCCAAGTAGCTTTCCCCAGTCACCCCATATTGCCCCTGGTTCCTGACCATCTGCCCATCACCCCACGCCTCACTCCATCCTTAGGTGGGTCAAACATTACCGAGCATGGCTACGTGGTGGCCCATCTTGTCCTTTCTGAGTCTGGGAGCTCCTCTACAGATCAGGATGTCATAAATATCTTTCACGACTTGGCTTTGGTATTCTCTTGTGCTGGTATGGAGCCATGCATGCCGTGCATACACAGTGGACCCTATACAGTCAGAGATCCTACAATCATGGTCATAGATAGTTGACCATAGTTCACCATAGTTCACCATAGTTGGGCTGCAGTTGACCACAGTAGGTGTGTTGGGCTGCAGTTGACCACAGTTGGTGTCTTCCACCCCACTCCACCACAGGCAAGCCTGCTCCAGCCCACCCCACTCTCACCCACCCCCAAGGTTGTGTGGAGCTCATGATTGGCGCACATGTGCACACCAAGGATGATGTTGGAGGTACTGAGCAGATGTATGTCGAGGATGGTGGTCCTGAGCAGTGTGAAGATCTGACAGTAGCCAGTGATGCAGCTGAGGGGATTAGGGACATGGGCCCTCAAGTGAATGTCCCTCAAGTGGATGGGTGGTTGGCTCCTCATCTGTACCGGTTTACGGCTCCTGATCATGAGATGGTAGCAGCAGCCCTTGGTAATGGCCCCTCAGATGAGTTGCTGGCCGAGTTCAGGAATATCCCCGTGACTCGAAAGCACATGACGACGCTACGGTCGGGGAAATGGCTCACTGATGAGGTTATCAATGCCTTTTTTGCACTCCTATCAATCTGGGATGATGACGGTCTGAAGAGGTGCTACTTTGCGTCGACTTTGTTTTATGCAAGGCTCACGAATGGCGGTAGAGGGTACTTCTTCCATAACATACAGAGGTGGACCAAGGGTAGAGACATTGCCACATGTGAGCTCATCGTGGTGCCTCTTCATGTTGGTGGAAACCACTGGGCTCTTGCTGTGATCAATCGCAAGGAGGGTTCCTTGTTGTACTATGACTCACTGGGAGGGTATGACATACGTGTTCTTGACAATCTTGTGTGTTGGCTAAAAGATGTGGATGGGAACCCTAATGGCACTGTTTTTCGTTACAAGTCTTGCAGCACACCAGCCCAGAGTAATGGTTGGGATTGTGGGGTCTTCATGACCTTCTACGTCTACTACCTTGTGGCAGGGGTGGATCCTGACTTCACACAGCTCCACTGTAGGCGCCTTAGGCGCTGGCTGGCATTGAAGCTGTTGAAATCTTAGCGTTTGCAGAGGTTCAAGACGTACTGACGCGGCGTCGTATCATCCGCGTGAAGCCGCGTGCGGACGAACTGAAGCTAGCAACAGTCGAGTGCTGCACATGTGATGTCTGCTTGGGCAGATGCCTTGCGTGGACAGTTTTCGATCCAGCATGCGAGTCAAGGACGGTGGTGGGGGTGGTGGTGTGTGTCGGGGTGGGTTTGAGTCTGTGCCTGGTGTCGAAGCATGACAGGGAGTTAGTGTGTTGCTGCTGTGTGCGGTTGCCTCAACCATGAACTGTGGTGATGTCTTGCTTCTGCACCTTGTCTGGGACCTGAGAAAGCTTCTCATAGTAGGCGACATGGTAAAGCTGGTGGGTCCGTTTCCTTTAGTAGGGTTTGCCCTGGGTCTTCGCGCGTTGCTGGTACCGTAGGTTAATTGACTGTAACTATAACTGCTACGGTGGTTAATCCTCCATACTATCGCGTGGTTTGGACATCGGTTTGGACCCCGTGCCGGTGCCCGTGAGTTACTAGCTCACACTCCTCCATACTATCAACCAAACTCCTGCCTTCAACCGTGCTCCACGCACCGCTTGTGAGGCCGTCCCGCGTGGTTTGGACATCGGTTTGAA
>Ga0209713_10002534_pt1 | contig 11344 bp, 2 predicted proteins | sample ArcOceMetagenome_3_FD_187444 | JGI IMG/M metagenome (GOLD analysis project Ga0209713, IMG submission 187444) | Marine eukaryotic phytoplankton communities from Arctic Ocean - Arctic Ocean- Svalbard ARC20M Metagenome (SPAdes) (version 2) | ecosystem: Environmental > Aquatic > Marine > Oceanic...
CAGCTCAGCCCAGCGCGGAAGGCGAGGCGATGGACCTTGCGAGCTTCTTCGGCGGAGGCAAGGGCAAGGGGAGCCCCGCGGGCGGTGAGCCGATGGACCTTGCCAGTCTGCTCGGCGGCAAGAAGGCTGGCGCGGCACAGGCGGCTGGCGGTGCTGGTGAGGCGATGGACCTTGCCAGTCTGCTTGGCGGCAAGAAGGCCGGCGCAGCTGGGCAGGCAGGCGGCGGTGCAGGCGGCGAGGCGATGGACCTTGCCAGTCTTCTCGGTGGCGGGAGGAAGGGCGGCGCAGCGGCTCAGGCGGCGGGAGGTGGTGCGGGTGATGAGGCGATGGATCTAGCGTCGCTCCTGGGCGGTGGCAAGAGGAGTGGCGCAGCCCAGGGGTCAGGCGCTGGTGACGAGGCCATGGACCTGGCCAGCCTGCTTGGCGGCGGCAAGGGCAAGGGCAGCAGGCCCCAGGCGGCTCAGCAGGAGGCCATGGACCTCGCCAGTCTGCTGGGCGGCAAAAAGGGCGGCGCGGCATCGGGCGGTAGCGCAGGCGGCGAGGCCATGGACTTCGCCAGCCTGCTGGGTGGAGCGAAGCAGGCTGGCGCAGCAGGGCAAGCTGCCGGCGGCGGCGCGGGCGGCGAGGCGATGGACCTGGCCAGTCTGCTTGGCGGCAAGAAGAGTGCCGCATCGGCGCGAGCGGCGGGCGGTGCGGGCGGCGAGCCGATGGACCTGGCGTCGCTGCTGGGCGGCGGCAAGAAGGCAGGTGCGGCGCAGGCAGCGGCCGGCGGCGCGTCTGCGGACACCGACCTGCTGAGTCTGTTGGGTGGCAAGGGCAAGGGCGCCGCCCAGCAGCAGCCACTGCAGCCGAGGCAGCAGCAGCAGCAGCAGCCGCCGCAGCAGCAGCCGCCGCAGCCACGGGGCGCCCCGGCGGGCGGTGCCAGCGACAACGACCTGCTCGCAATGCTGGGCAAGGGGCCCAAGCAGGCGGCACCGGCGGCAGCGGCGGCGACGGCCGCGTCTACGGCGTCTGCGGCTGCTGCGCCCGCGGCTGCTGCCGAGGGTCTGGGCGCCACTGTGCGCAAGTCCCGGATGCAGCAATCTCGCCGCCACAAGGAGGCGGCCGAGGCGGCCGGCGCAGCTGGGGCGGCCGCACAGCACCAGCCGAAGCCGATGCAGCGCGCCCAGAAGCCGGGTGCGGGCGCAGACCCGGCCGCCGCAGCAGCTGCCTCCGCCGCTGCCTCCGCCGCTGCCAGCGCCGCTGCCAGCGCCGCTGCCAGCGCCGCTGCCGCCCCCGCTGCATCGGCACCTGCCGCCAGGCCGGCTGCAGCAGCGGCGCAGCCCGCAGCGGCGGCTGCAAGGGCGCCACCGGCGGAGACCGACGAGCTCGCAATGCTGCGCGCGCGCGTCGCCGAGGCCGAGACGCGGGCGGCGGCGGCCGAGCAGGCTCAGCTGGCGCGGCAAGCGGCTGCGCAGCAGCAGCAGCAGCAGCCGAGGCAGCAGGTGTCCGTGCAGGCGGGCGGCGCAGCGCGTGCTGTGCCCGCAGAGGAGCTCATTGAGCTCGTCGACTCCGGGATGGATGACTTGGACTAAAACTAAGCGGGGTGGTACCGGAAGCCAAGCAATTTCTCAATGTTTTTTTCGCCGGGCGCAGTGGTTTAAAACGGTGTCCCTGTTTTGCCAGCCCTGATAGCCCTGACGTTGCTGGCGCGACGGCATATTGGGGTGTCCGCGCCCTGTCGATGCAGTGGGGTTGGGGAGACGCGATCACCGTGAAGCCCAGCAAGCGGTCCGCACACATCGGTACTGCCGCCACCCGCTCGACGATTCGGCTCGCGGCGTCGCAGCGCGACGCTGCCGTCGCCAGCGAAAAGGAGGAGGACTTCGACACGGCCGACGCGACGAGAGGCCAGCAAGCAGCCGCCGCGCCGGGCGCGCGACGGAGAGCCCCGCCGCGAGTCGCCGCGCTTCTACAGGTCGGCGAGCAAGTGGGGCGCAGGAGGGATGGGCCAGATACTATCGAGTTCTGCGTCTTCCATAACGGTTTAACGCTGTTAGCCAACCGTGCATCTATTCTAAGGTGTGAACACCCTTCGACTGCAACCCTCTGCAGCGGTAGTGCTGGTCCATAGGAAGCTGCGCACCCAAAGCTTACCGAATCTGTGGCGCGCTCGCTAACCTGGCGCGCTCCGACACCATTCCAGTCGCGGCGGTACACCCTGCAAACATGGCTGACGCAAAGCCGACGGGCATGAAGCTCATGTGGCTTCAGTTCAAGCTGCTGGTGAACAAGAACCTGGCCGTCAAGAAGCGCAACGGCAAGGCGACGCTGATCCAGTTTCTGCTGCCGTTCATCGTCAACTTCTTCCTTTTCATCATCACGATCGACGACAAGTACAACCCCGAGGGGTTCAACAAGCGCACGTGGGACGTCAAGCAGCCGGACGCGACGCTGGTCGGCGGGCTGCCGGTCTGCGACACGTTCCGAATGCCCAACTGCGTCACGCCGCTCGCCATCGTGCACTCCGCTGCCGACGACGAGAGCCGCGCGTTCGTCGGCTCGGTCGTCGCGCGGATGCTCGCGTCGAACGAGCACATCGAGGCCACGGCCGTGCGCTACTTCAACTCGTCGCTCGACTTCAACGTGGAGCTCGCGCACGCGCCGATGTCGATGCTCGTCGCCGTCCACTTCACGAACAACTTCAAGCTGACGGCGGCGTCGCTCGCGGCGGCCGAGATCACGCTCCAGTACAACACCACGCGCTCGTGCGTCTTCGGCGACAACGACTGCACCACGCCGTGGGAGGACGTGGCGCTGCCGACGCAGATCGCCGTCGAGAAGGCGCTGATGGGCGAGCTCGCGACGCTCAGCCGCGGCGCGAGCGCCGAGGTCTCGCTCGACGTGCAGTACCAGCCGTTCCCCAACCCGGAGCTCGCCGACTACCAGCGCAACTTCGACGAGATCATCGGGCCGATCTTCGTGCTGATGGGCTGCCTGTTCTCGTTCTACATCCAGTGCTCCAACCTGGTCGTCGAGAAGGAGAAGAAGCTCAAGCTGCAGATGCGCATGATGGGCACGCGCGACACGCCGATGTGGCTGTCGTGGTGGCTCTTCTTCATCGGCGAGTCGACGATCTCGGCGCTGATGTGGGTGATCTCGGGGATGCTCTTCCGCTTCCGCACGTACACGAACACGTCCGTCTCGATCTCCTTCTTCTTCTTCCTGGCGCTCCACCTCGGCCTCGCCGGCTTCGCGTGCTTCCTCTCGACGTGCCTGCAGTCGACGGCGGCGGCGCTCGGCGTGGCGCTCTTCCTCTTCCTCTTCAACTGGCTCGTCGGCGGCATCATCTCGGTCGTCATCTTCTCCGACCTCGTGCCGCGGTACGGGCGCAACATGGTGGCGCTCATCCCGTCGGTGCTGTACAACAAGGGCATCCGCGACCTCACCGACGCGGTCGGCGCCAACGGCGACGGCCTGCGCTGGCACGAGCGGCACGACAACGGCAACATCTGCGAGACGTACTGCCCGTCGATCTGCGCGTGCGACTACGGCCCCGAGGACAACGAGCCGCCCGGCGATCCGTACTTCATCTTCCCGATTGGCGAGATCATGGAGTGGCTCGTCTTCGACTGGCTCTTCTACGGCCTCCTCGCCGTCTACCTCGACAACGTGCTGCCCAACGCCTTCGGCCGCCGGCTGCCCGCCTGGTACCTGCTGCTGCCGTCGTACTGGGGCCTCGGCCAGACGCCACCGAGCGACACGGCGAGCGACGTCTCCGACGAGGGCCACGCCTACGACGACGACGTGCTGCGCGAGCAGGAGCGCGTGCTCGGCGGCGCCGACGCCGCGTCGGACGCGATCCGCGTCGTCAACCTGTGCAAGCGCTTCGGCAACCCGAAGCGCGGCTGGTCGTTCACCGCCGTGCACAAGATCAACTTTGGCGTCAAGCACGACCAGCTCTTCTGCCTCCTTGGCCACAACGGCGCCGGCAAGACGACGACGTTCAACATGCTCTCGGGGATGTTCCCGCCCACCAAGGGCGACGCCTTCGTCTTCGGCAAGAGCGTGCGGCACGAGCTGCGGCAGGTGCAGGGCATGATGGGCATCTGCCCGCAGCACGACGTGCTCTGGTCGGAGCTCTCGGCCTCGGAGCACCTGCGCCTCTTCGCGGGGCTCTCGCTCGTCGCATCGAGCGCGATCGCCGACCGGATCGCCTACTTCCTCGAGGCGGTCGACCTCGTCGAGTGGCGCGACAAGCCGTGCGGCACCTACTCGGGCGGGATGCGCCGCCGCCTCTCGGTGGCGTGCTCGCTGATCGCCGACCCGCGCGTCGTCTACCTCGACGAGCCGACGACGGGCATGGACCCGGTCAACCGGCGCGGCGTGTGGGACGTCATCGAGAAGGCCAAGAAGAACCGCGTCGTCGTGCTGACGACGCACGCGATGGAGGAGGCCGACACGCTCGGCGACGTCATCTCGATCATGAGCCGCGGCCGGCTGCACTGCCTCGGCACGTCGCTCCACCTCAAGAACAAGTTTGGGAGCGGCTACCAGCTCGACGTCACGTGCGCCGAGGAGACGGCGCCGCAGGTGGCCGACTTCCTCGCCGCCAAGGTGCCGCAGCACCGCCGCGCCTCGGCCAACGCCTTCACGGCGTCGGTGCCGCTCAGCAAGGTGGCCGACCTCGAGGCGCTCTACGCGGCCGTCGAGGGCGGCGAGGGCGCGCGCCTCAAGCTCGAGCTCGCCGTCTCGATGTGCACGCTCGAGTCGGTCTTCATCAAGATCGCCCACCAGGCTAACGACCCCGAGGCGCTCCGCCAGGCGGGCAACCTGCCCGAGTACCGCAACAACGTCAGCAGCGGCGGCGGCAGCGGCGCCTCGTCGCCGTCGGAGGCGGGCGCGGCGGCGGCGGCGGCGGCGGCGGCGGCGGCGTCCCCGCCCGCGGTCGTGACGCTGTCGGTCACGTGCCCGGCCGGCTGCAAGGAGGGCGACCCGATCCAGATCCAACACGAGGGCGCGCCGTTCAACGTGACGGTGCCCGCCGGCATCGCCGAGGGCCAGGCGTTCACCGTCTCGCTCGCCTCCTCCGCCGCCGCGCCGCCGCCGCCGCCGCCGGCCGGCGCGGTGTCGCGCGACGACCTCGGCGAGGACCCGTGCCCCGACACAGAGGGGCTGCTCGTCAAGCACACCGACTTCAAGTCGCCGAGCTTCGGGCTCCAGTTCAAGGCGCTCTTCCTCAAGAACCTCACCTACCAGAAGCGGCAGTGCTGCACCAACGTGACCTTCCTGATCGTGACGTGCCTGTGGATGTTCATCCTCATCCTGATGAAGTCGCTCCCCGGCTGGATCGGCTTCCCGACCAACTACCAGTGCGGCTCCAACGAGACCGACTCGTACCAGGTCCAGCTGACCATCCCCAACCTCGACGTGCTCTACGACGTGCAGGCGTCGCTCGAGGCGGTCGCGACGCTCGAGACGTGCTCGCACCCCGACCACTACAACGCCACCGAGTGGGACAAGATGCAGGGCTGGGCGCGCGCCGCCATGTGCTCGACCTCGTCCCTCGAGCAGCCGTCGGCGCGCGAGCGCGAGCGGATGCGCGACGCCTTTTCGCTCTTCGAGTGCAACGGGACGCTCTTCGACGAGGTCGAGGCGCAGTTCGCGTGGTTCCGCGAGGCCGACGACGTGCACACCTACTGCTCGGAGGACTTGCGCCCCAACGTGACGGCCGAGGTGGGCGGGCTCACGATCGAGTTCACGCAGGCCTCGTGCGGCGAGGCGCAGTACGCCTTCTTCGCCACGTGCGAGAGCCCGACCGTCTGCCCCGACGACGACGAGCCCGACCGGCCGGACGAGCTCTCCGACCGCGCCGAGGTCCTCGCCGACTTTGCAAAGTACAACTGCTCCGCCGACGCCAACGCGCGCATCCTCCCGTACACGAGCTTCCCGCCCGACCTGGCGGGCGGCGGCGTGCAGCAGTGCCTCTCCGACTACATGTGCGAGCCCGAGTACGCCGACGACTGCGGCGGCGTGCCGGCGATGCTGCAGAGCATGAGGTACCTCAACGGCCAGTACGTCGGCGGCTTCCCGCAGTGCGCGGGCGGCGAGTCGGGCTCGGGCTCGGGCGCGTCGCGCCGCCGCCGCGCGCTGCTGCTCGACGAGGCGGCGACGATGGCGACCGGCGAGGGCGGCGAGGCGGGCGGCGAGGAGGGCGGCGAGGCGGCGGCGGGGGGCGGCGCCGCATGGACGGCGCGCGAGCACGCCGAGCTGCTGCGCGCCTACGCCAAGCACGTCCACCCCGACCTGATGCCGGCGCCGCAGCGCACGACCGCCGCCTCGTCGCACGCGACCGCCGGCTTTGGGCCGTGGGCGACCTTCTTTGGGCCGCGCGCCGCCGCCGCCGCGCAGCGCGCCGCCGCGCTGCACGCCGAGGGCGGCGCCTTCACGCAGGCGCGCGCCTACGTTGGCGCGCTGATGGGCGCCGTGGGCGAGGGCGGCGACCCCGCCGCGCCCGCGGACGACGCGCGCGGCGTGGCGCGCCGTGCCAGGGAGATGAAGCGCGTGGCGCGCGCGCTCGCGGGCAAGCGGGGCGCCGCCGCGATGCTGCGCGCCGGTCGCAACCAGCAGGGGCAGCGCCAGTCGCGGCGCCGCCTCCAACAGCTCGAGGGCGGCAGCTCGGACAACGACATCGCGCAGTGCCTGGCCGACGGCTCGCAGTTCTGCACCGGCACGGTGATCATCGACGAGTGCCCAAACTCGCTCGACGTCTTCCAGTCGAAGACGCTGCCGGTCGGCGCGTCGGCGGCCGAGCCGGCCATCGGCGGCCTCATGTACGAGCCCGAGTCGGTCGCGGACACGACGTGCCGCGCCGACGGCGACTGCTGGGAGCGGCTGCAGAACCTGGCGCCCACCGTCAAGCGCGGCGTGCTCGGCAACTTCACGCTGCGCGAGGGCCTCGGCGACACCAACCAGGTGCTCGGCGCGCCCAACGTCACGTGCCAGCAGGCCGAGGGCGCGGCGAGCGGCGCGTGCGAGGTGGCGCTGGCGGAGCTCAACGTGGCGCTGTACGACAAGTGGTACGACTCGGGCCGGGCGGACATCGACTACGACGAGGACGACGAGGGGGGGCGGCGCGAGCAGCTGGCGGACTCGCTCGAGGGCGCGTACGAGGGCGCCTACTTCTTCTCGGGCTTCTCGCTGCCGAGCCTCGCGTTTGCGTACACGACGCTGTACAACTCGACGTACTGGGGCGGCTTCGACACGACGCGCTTCTACTTCAACCGCGAGCCCGAGGTGGGCGCGCTCGGCGCGCGCCTCCACGCCGCCATCGCCAAGACGCTGCTCGGCGAGAGCGCCGAGGGGCAGGCCATCCTCGCGGCGGGCTACGACGGCACGCCGGTGCTGCACATGGACTTCCCGCGGCTCTCGCGCACGTGGGCGACGTCGTGGGAGTCGTTCATCGACCACTACGTCGTCATGTTCGTGCTGTCCTTCTGCTTCCCGCTGCAGGTGATGCTGCTCGTCTCGGAGAAGCAGCAGTACATGCGCGAGGTCATGACGATGACGGGGCTGCGCCGCTCCGCCTTCTGGACGATCAACTGGCTCTACGCGTACTTTGTCTTCGTCTGCCAGATGACGATCTGCCTGATGATCGGCTTCGGCGGCGGCTTCCGCATCTTCGTCTCGCACGACGTCGCGGTGCCGCTGCTGCTCTACCTGATCTACGGCACGGCCCTCACGTCCTTCGGCTGCTTCTTCTCGACCTTCTTCAACAACCGCACCGTCGGCGGCGTCGTCGCGTGCTGCGTCGTCTTCCTCGGCGGCCTCTACGGCTGGATCATCGGCGAGACCGCCGTCGCCACCTCGGCGCTCGACACGTCGCGCGTGCAGGCTGCCGCGCTCATCCCGATCTGGGGCGGCCTCATCGCGCAGCGCATCATCGCCGACGCGGCGCCCGGCTTCACCGGCACCGGCGCAAAGTACCTGACGCTCTCCAACATCGAGGGCGGCTCGACGACGCCGGTGGGCACCTACTACGGCCTGCTGATCCTCGACCTGCTGCTGTACACGGCGGCCTTCGTCTACCTCGACATGACGCTCAAGGTGGGGCCCGGCGTCAAGCAGCGCTTCGACTTCTTCCTCCGCGCCGACTTCTGGCGCAAGCCGCCGCCCACCGACCCGCGCTCCTTCGCGCTCGAGCCGCCCGTGGGCGAGGCGCCCGAGGTGGCCGCCGAGCGGAAGCGCGCGCTCGAGACGACGGGCGGCGTGCGCGCGCTCGGCCTCGCGAAGCAGTACCCCGGCGCCGCCAAGTACGCCGTGCAGAACGTGCAGTTCGCCATCCAGACCGACGAGTGCTTCGGGCTGCTCGGCTCCAACGGCGCCGGCAAGAGCACGACGATCCACATGCTGTGCGGCGTGCACGAGCCGTCGATGGGCACCGTGCTGTGCGGCGCCGACTCGGAGCTCGACGTGCGGCGCGACATGCCGACGATCCAGGCGGCGATGGGCGTCTGCACGCAGGACAACCTGCTCTGGGGCGAGATGACCGGCGCCGAGCACCTGCGCTTCTTCGGCCGGCTGCGCCGCCTCTCGCCCAAGGAGCTCGGCCGCCACATCGACTACTGGCTGCGCCGCGTCAACCTGGCGGGGCGCGCCGACAAGCGCAAGCGCTCGCGCGCCTACTCGGGCGGCATGAAGCGCCGCCTCTCGGTGGCCAACGCGCTCATCGGCAACCCGCTCCTCGTCTACCTCGACGAGCCGTCGACCGGCCTCGACCCCGAGAGCCGCCGCCAGCTGTGGCACGCGGTGCTCGCCGCCAAAAAGGGCAAGTCGATCATCCTGACGACGCACGCGCTCGAGGAGGCCGAGGCGCTGTGCGACCGCGTCGGCATCATGACGCGCGGGCTGATGCGCACGCTGGGCACGCCGACCGAGCTGCGCCTCCACTTCGACCAGGGGTACAAGTTCATGCTCGCCGTCGAGAGCCTCGAGCACGAGGCGGCGGCGTCCGCCTTTGTGGCGGAGCTGCTGCCGGGCGCCGCGATCCGCGACTCGATCAACGGCGTGCTCACGTACGACGTGCCCAAGAAGAACGTCGTCATGTCGCGGCTCTTCGCGCAGATGGAGCAGTCCAAGGGGCGGCTCTCGGTCAAGGACTGGGGCCTCTCGCACACGACGCTCGAGGAGGTCTTCCTCAAGATCGTCGCCGACTCGACGCCCGGCGGCGCCGCGACGAGCGGCGCGGGCTTTCAGAAGATCGCGCCGGCCGAGCCGGCGGGCGCGCAGGTCGAGATGGGCGTGGCCACGCCGACCGCCACCCAGATCGCGTGACCGACCACGGTCTGTACTACAGTACTCACACCGAGCTGCCCGACCCAAGAGAGAGATCAGCCAGCATTCACCAGAGAAGAGAGCTCGAGCGAGAGAGCGAGCGAGCGAGCGAGAGAGAGCGAGCGAGCGAGAGAGAGCGCAGATGTCGAATCTTCGGGTTTGGCACGTCCGATATTTGTGCGCATGGAGTGTCTCATCTATGCTCAAGTGCCGTTGTGTATGTGTCGAATTCCTCGAGTCGCTAAGAATAAAAGGTGTGAGATGGAAGACCGTTGAGAGTGCGTTCCACCTTCCTCACTCTGACCTGTCGCCCCCGCGGCGGAGCGCGCGCACGCCTGCGATGATCTCGCGCTCGCCGCGCAGCACGCAGACGCCCACGCCGAGCAGGCAGCCGCCGCCGAGCAGCACGTGCAGCGCGTGGTGCGCCGGCGGGCTGCTCGGCGTGCCGAGGACGAGGCCGGCGGCGTTGGTGAGCAACGCGGAGCCGATCAGGCTGCCGACGACGAGGGGGTGCGGCAGCAGCCGCGTCGTCGCGGCGGCAGTGGCACGGCCCGCCGCGGTCGAGGAGGCGGCGGTGGCGGAGGAGGCGGCGGCGGCGGCGGCGGCGCGGCGGATGAAGCGGAGCGAGTAGGCCGTGCGCATCGCCATGTTGGTCGTGTTGGCGACGATGAGGCCGCGCGAGCCGCCGTAGAGCATCCCGCCGAGCGCGAGCGCCACGTACGCGGCCGAGAAGACGACCATCACGCGGTTGAGGGCGCCGAGCTGCGGCCGCGTCGCCGTCGCGTGCACGAAGGCCTCCGAGAGGCCGTTGAGCGCCATCGCGCACACGTGCATGCAGTAGTATGCGAGCAGCGCCGGCGCGTCGGTCGACGACCACTTGGCGCCGTAGAGCAGGTGCAGCAGCAGCCACGAGTAGGCGGGCCCAAAGCAGAGGAAGACGCCGCCAAAGATGGCGGCGCCGCGCAGCAGCGCGTGCACCGTCCGCGCCGCCGCCGCGTCGAGCGGCGGCGGCACATCGTCGTCGTCGTCGGCCGCGGCCGCCGCTGCCGCGTCGCCGTCGTTCCTCGTCGCTGCGGCGGAGGCGGATGTGGAGGCGGCGCGCGAAAAGTGCGCGTAGGCCATCTCCTCGAGCGGCTGCAGCAGCAGCCGCGCCACGAGCGAGCCGAGGTTGGACACCAGCGCGAAGGCGCCCTGCTGCTCGAGCGGCGCGATCCCCATCAGCACGAGCCGCTCGCCCTCGGTCAGCACGTACTTTTGCGCCGCCTGCCAGCACATCTGCGCGGCGAGCGCCCGCTCGGCCGGCGGCGGGCTCAAGCGGCCGGCGTGCGCGCGTGGCAGCAGCAGCCGCAGCGAGCAGCGCCGCCAGAGCAGCGCGAGCAGCAGGCCGCCATACGCGCACGCGTACAGCAGCTGCGCCGTGCCGAACGCGCGCGCGCCCTGCCGCAGGTGCAGCGCGAGCCACGCCGTCGCCGCGGCACGCACGCCGAGCGCGGCGCCCTCGGCGATGATCCTCTCGGGCAGGTGCATGTTGGACTGGGCGTACAGCCAGGCAGGCTCGGCGCACGTCTCGATGACGGCCGCGCCACACATGGCCCACACGGCCCACGCGTAGTCGTCCTCCCCGACCAGCTCGTGGGCACCGCCGCTGTGGGCGCTGTCGGCAAAGTAGACACCAGCCATGAGCGCGACGATGGCGGTCACGGGCACCGAGAGCCACGCGAGGTTGACGCCATACGTGAGTGTCGGGCCGGTGCCACCCGTGTAGATGCGCTGGCACGCGCGGCGCAGGCCCTCGCGAGACAGGAAGAGCGCCGTTGCGCTAACCAGCTGCAGCTGCACGTTGGCGACGGCGTACCACTGCGGCCCAAGCCCACGCGCGAGCGCCGTGTTGAGCGCAAACGTGACGATGCGCGAGAAGAGCTGAAGCAGGATGAGGTAAGAAACGCCCGCGACAGCCGAGGTGCCCATGACTCGACGCCACGTCGCGAAGCAGTCGTGGACTCGTCTAGCAAAATAAGGGGCTATCGCAGGG
>Ga0209713_10002537_pt1 | contig 11343 bp, 8 predicted proteins | sample ArcOceMetagenome_3_FD_187444 | JGI IMG/M metagenome (GOLD analysis project Ga0209713, IMG submission 187444) | Marine eukaryotic phytoplankton communities from Arctic Ocean - Arctic Ocean- Svalbard ARC20M Metagenome (SPAdes) (version 2) | ecosystem: Environmental > Aquatic > Marine > Oceanic...
GGGTTTCTAGCTGGCAAACGCGTCGCCTCAATAGCCTTAAAAAATGGGCTGCCTCAATAGCAGCGTAAACAGCCCCGCGCCTGCCCGGCGTCTGACCGATTTGCATAGTATCGAAAGTCTCGTTACATAAAGTACTAAGTAGTTTAGTAGAAACAGTTCGAGTCAGGTCCGCGTGTTTGCGCGCCATGAGGCCCTCGTCATGAGCCACGCGCGCACGCCGCCCACCTCGAGGCTCAGCTCGGAGCGCAGCGCGGGGCTCACGTGACGCGCCATCGCGCGGTCCGCCACGAGCAGCGCCAGGCCCCACCCGGGCAGCTTCGCGCGGCACGCGCGGCCGAGCGACGCGTACAGATTGCGCAGGTCCGTGCTGGCGCCGCCCGCCGCGGCCGAGCGGAGGCCCCACGGCAGATTGCTGACGATCGTACCCGGGGGCCCGGCCGCCTGCTGCTGCGGCGCCAGCTCGCTCAGCGGCGCCTGCCGGAACGAGATCAGCTCGGCGACGCCGGCGCGCTGCGCGTTGGCCGTGGCGGCGGCGACCGCGCCGGCGTCGCGGTCCGAGGCGACAATCGTCAGCGGCGACCGCGGGCGCTCGGCGGCCTGCCGCGCCGCGCGCGCCTGCTCCTCCGCCTGCGCTTGCACGCTCGCCCACGTGCCCGCCTCGAACTGCGGCCACGCCTGCAGCGCAAATGCTCGGTCGGGCGCGTGCGGCGGCGCGCCGATGGCGCGGAGCGCGGCCTCGATGGCGAGGGTGCCGGCGCCGCAGCAGGGATCGATCAGCGGCGTCGTCGGGTCCCAGCCGCTGCGCTGCAGCACCGCCGCGGCGACCGATTCGCGCAGCGGCATCTTCGCCGTCTGCTGACGCCAGCCGCGCTCGTGGAGCGGCTCGCCCGACGCGTCGATTTTGACGGTGACGACGTCGCGCTCGACACGCACCAGGACGCGCTGCTCGAGCGGCTCCGGCAAAAACGATCGTAGGCTTGGCGGCAGAAAACGTCTGAAGCGCTCCTCGATCGCGCCGGTGTGGAAGAGCGCAGAGCTATGCGAGCTGACGCGGAGCGACATGCGCGAGCGCTCGGCGTCGAGCCACGGCGCCCAATCGACGTCTCTGAGGCGGCGCTCGAGCAGCGAGAACGTGTCGGCTCGGAAGCTGAACGCGTCAACGTAGACGCGAGTGGCGCTGCGAAGGAACACGTTGGCCGCGTACAGCTCGCGAGAGCTAACCCTCGCGGTGACGGCGCCCTTGCTGTCCTTGCGGGCGTTCTTGACGCCGAGCGCCCGCAGCTCGGCGACCAGCAGCTCCTCGAGCCCAGGCAGGCAGACGGCCAGCATGTTGTGGCGGCGCGGACGCTGCGCCATGGACGCAGAGGTCGGATTGGCGCGTCAGGTAAGTCTTGGCGCGCCGTCACAGACTTGCTACGTACCCAGTTGGCATACAACTTCTGCATGCGGCATCACGACATACCGACTTCCGCTCGCCAGTAAACTGGGAACCACGGGGAGAGCTCTGCTTAAACAGCTTAAACAGCTACGCTACACCTCGTCAATATTACGGTTCTAGCCTGTCGGCCACATACTCGACGACCTCGCCCACAGCCTCTGCGTGCGGAGAGACGGCCAACCGGTCCGCCTCTGCACCAGACGTCCGCCTGCTCCCTGGCACATTCGTGGCGAGCTCCAGGTTGCGTGCGAAGCCACCGCCGCCGCACGGCGCGCCGAGCGCGTCGTCGGTGAGGTGGTCGGCGAACGTGCGGTTGTGCAGCACTCCCAGCAGCACGCTCACCACGCCGGGGGGCACCGGCTGCGAGTGGTGGTAGCAAATGAGAGAGTAGGCCACCAGCGCGAGGCGGGCCTCCCAAGGCGGCAGAGCCTCTCCAGTCGCACCCTCATCGCCACCCTCGCTCTTGGTGGACGGGCCGGCAATCGATGGGCGCTCGAAGGCCGGCGACGCCATCGTGAAGGCGAGCGACTTGCGCGCCTCCGGAGCGTCGATGGGGGAGCGCGAGCCCCAGTGCAGCAGCCGATGCGACCAGACAAGCACCTCGCCTGCTGCTGCGGGCAGCGCACGCACGTTCTGGTGCGAGGCCGCAAGCGTGCGACCGATCGCATCACCGTCGGTCGCATCCTCGCCGCGCGCGTAGTCGGCGTCGGCATGAGCTGGCAGGGCATAGATGCACGAGGTGGCTGGGGTGGCATCTGTTAGGCTGATCCAGACCGTTGTGCTGCGGGGTAGTCGGGCGGCGTCAAACCCACCGTCGGTGACACCGCCGCCACTTCGGTCACGGTGTATCGGCCATCCAGCAGCGCCGGGGCGCACGTGGAAGACGAAGAAGTCGTGGATGTTTCGAAGTCCGAACACGGGCTCGAGCGCCGCGCTCGCACGATGCACGGCAGTCCACGTCTCATCGTACAGCAACATGAACAGAGGCGGCAGACCTGCGGCCTCGAGGTGATCGATCACCAGGGCCAATGTCGAAATGTCAGCCAGGCCGAGTTCCTGCAACTTGACGTATCCGTCCAGCCGCATGCGCTCACGCAGGCGGACCGAATTTGCAAGATGCACTCGAACCGGCGCAACACCTCGGGCTCCACCTGCTGAAATACTCAGACCGCCAGAGTCTCGGCCGATGCGGTGAAGGAGATTGAAAAGCTCGTCAGCGTCCAGACTGCTCAATGCGGTCGCAGTTTCTGTGGCCAACGAGGAGGTAGTGGCAGAGACAGGGATGCTCCTGGCCCGATATGGCTTTGACGGCAGCTGTCGTGGCTGACCGGACCGCTGTACATTGGAAGTCGCACTCCCAATGGCGACACATGCGGCAAGCGCGGCAACAGCGGCCGCAGCCATAGTTCGCCATGGTGGTGGCTTCGTAGCAGTCGATGGACACTCCCAGGAGACGACGCCCGTGCGATGCTCCACGTAGTAGGGTCTGCCCGAAGCTGCGTCACGGAAGACCGACACGCCCCACGGCAGCCCGTCGATCCAGCCCATTGTCGGGGCGTCGCGATCGATCAGACGCGACGCGCTGTGGTGGCGAAGGCTATGTACCAATGAACGCAGCGTTCACAAGCGACGAGCTTCGCCACGTCCACCTCTTCCCACCCGCCTCACCCCACGCCTACGAGCCTGGTGCTCGCTGCTTCGTGAAGCTGCGCTCTGCCAAGTCGAGCGGCAGGGCGACTGTGCTCACGGCGCTCCAGCCGGATGGCTCCGAGTTCCAGGGGCGATATCACGTCCGATATGAGGATGGCTCTGGCGAGGCGCACGTTCGCCCGGCCAAGATGATCTACGCGGGCTTTCGGGGCTGCATGGTCGTCTGCAGCGAGACCTGGGCATACCGCGCGCTAGCGCGGGCGCTGCCACTGCCGACGGACGCCGTGGTGGAGGTGGGCTCCTCGCACGGTGAGGCGACCAAGCTGCTCGCGGAGGGCGCCGGGCGCATCGTCGGATCGAGATCTCACGCAGTCTGATCACCTCCGCGCGACAAGCACATGCGGCGCATCATAACGTCTCGTTTGTGGAGCTCGACGCGTTGCAAAACCCGAGAGGCCTCCACGAGCTCGCCGTGGAGGCCGACTTGGTCTTTGCCGACATTGGAGGGACGCGGCCCCTCGGTGCGCTGCTCGAGCTGCTGCCGCGACTACTCGAGCGTTGCGCGCCCAGGATCGTCGTTATCAAGTGTCGCGAGATGCATGCGGCCGTTGCAGCGGCGGCACAGCGCGCGGGCGGCACTGGCTCGTGGCCCGAGGTGCTCGCACATCTGCAGCGGACTGAGGCGGCGGCGGCGGCAGCGGCAGCGAAGGCAGCGGCGGTCGCGGCGGCGGCAGCGGCGGCGGCGGCGGCAGCGGTGGCGGCGGCGATGGCTGCAGCTGCACCGTCGCAAACAGCGACGGTGCCAGCATCGGACCTCGAGGCGTCGGCAGAGGGAGTCGTCGCGTCGGCCGCCGCACCGCAGGCGGCCCCACCCCTGGCCACGGCTGTGGCCGACACGGCGACCGCCAACGTGGAGACGGCGCTCCACGCGGCGTTCCGGCTGTACCCGCTCAAGCACAAGCCGCGCACCGCGCCGTCTGGCGAGCAAATCTGCGGCTTCCACAATTTTGGCGTGTGCCGCAACGACGTGTGTGCATTCGACCACGAGCACTGGGGGCACTGCCATTTAATTACGGCTACTGCGGCAGCGCAGGGCACGTTGCGCTGCGATGCGCAGCGGCCGTGCAGGACCTGGGGCGCGAGCCCATGCCGGACATACCACCGGGAAGGGGCGTAACCACCAAACACCAAAAAAAGAAAGCTGGACAGCTTAAGCCTTAACAAATAAGTAAGTAACCCTCTTCGCTTGTACTGTGCGGGTCGACACGTCGAGTTCCCTCAGCCAGAGGCATGGCCAGAGGGGGCAAAGCAGCGTGGCTCCTGCTCGAGGCCTCCACAGTCGACGCGTTCAACGGCCTCGGCAGCGTCTCAGCTGCCACGCCGCCGCCACCTGCGTGGCCAGGGGCGCCTAGGACAGGCGCGGCCGTCGTCGTACCGCCGTCGAGCAGCTCGTGCAGCCCAGCCGCGGAAATCCCTTCACCATGAAGAAGGGAGGCCATGCCGGGACGGTCCTTGAGGTGCTCGCTCCCGCTGCCACCCATCATGTCCGTCTGGTGGAGCTCGGAAAGCTCGGCTCGGTTGGCCTCCGCCGCGTCGCCGCCGAGACGTGCCGCCTGTGCAATCTCCTCAGCCGAGAGCTGCACCGAGCGGCGCTGATCGCGGGTGGTCTTCAGCACCTCCGCCGCCTTCTTGCCGTCGAGCAAGGTGTCCATTGACATGCCCGCCTGCCACCACTTGTAGAACTCCGCAAACGACAGCCAGCCGTCACGGTCGGCGTCGAGCGTCGCCATCGCCGTGTCGAGATGCGAGCGGCTCAGCGTGCGCCCCAGCGTCAAACACATCGAGCTCAGCTCCTCCTTACCGATCTTGCCGTCACCGGAGGTGTCGCACCGCTCGAACATCATGTACGCGACGTAGTCCTTCTGCTTCGAATGCTCGGAGCCGGCCGAGACCGTCGGCGAAGCAGCCGTCAAATCCGTTCCGCCACCCGCGCCGCTGGCGCTGCCCTCGCCAGCCGCCGCCGCCGCCGCCTGCCCGATGGCCGCCAGCCACCGCTGCTGCGAAAAGGCGGCGAAGCGCTCCATTTTTGCGCGCGTCGCGTGGCCACGCTGGACGCGCTGGATCAGCTGCGCCGCGTTCTGACGCTTGAGCTTGCGCACGCTGGGCTGATGAGGCGGCGTAGACGACGATGCAGCAGCAAGCTCGGCGGCGCTCTTGTTGCCTGTCGACGTGCCAGCGATGTCGATGGCAGGCGCGACCGCCGCCACTGACGCACGGCGCACCGCATGCGGGTCGATGGGGTAGTGCTTCCTACAGCCGAGGCCCTTGTTGACCCTCGACGATGCGCCCAGCGCAGCCGCCACCAGCGAGACGCTGACGGGGCGGAAGGCGCCAGGGTACCACGCCAGCGCAAGCGCCTTGTACAGGCCGTCCTGGATCAGGTCCTTGGGCGTCGTCTCGAAGAAGCGGCTGAACGGGCACCCATCGCGCGCCTCGTCGTTCTCGTGCAGCATCACGATGGCGAGATCTGTCGCACGCGCTGCGCGTACCTCCGCTGCGAGCCTCTGGCCTTCGGCACCGAGCCAGGTCTTGTGCGACAGGTACAGCAGCATGTGGCTCGCCTCCCCAGCAGCAGCGCGCCGCCGTCGGCGCCGCTGCCGCCCAGGGCCGCCAATGTTTTGGGTGGCACGCGTCCAGCGATATCCGTTCCTGCGCTCGCTCTGCGACGCCCTGCCTGTCACGAGGCCGGACACGTGCGACCCCCCCTCGGCCACCGCATTGCGCAGGCTCTCGGGCGCCTTGTCGACGACACGTAGCCCCGGCATGCCCAACTTGAGCAGCACGGAGGCGTCGACGGCGCCCGGGTTGTCTTTGGAGACGTAAAGCACGGGAGGCGTCGAGAAGCTGAGGCCACGCAGATCAATCTCGCCGGGACAGTACAGATTGGCTTCGGCGACAAGCGACTTAGTCGAGCCGTTTGCCGACGGCTCGGCCATCATCTCGGCCGCGTACTCCGGACAGCCGAGCAGCAGCTGCTCCGCCAGTAGCTTGAGGCTGATCAGCTGGAAATCCTTGATGCGGTGCCACTCGATGACCTCGCGTCCGTCGAAGATATCATCAAGCAGCTCGTCGGGGCACTCGTCACGCTTGATGTCGGCGACACTCATCTCCCCCCTGTCGCCGTCGCGCATGAGGGTGAGCGGCTTGTCGATCGCGACGGCGTGCCGCGCCTCTCGCAGGCAGTTACCGCTCTTGAAGTAGCCCTTGGAGACGAAGATCATGATGACCTGCGACGCGTCGATGTACTCCTCCAGCTTGCCAATCGACTCCAGGTCGTCGACGTCGAGGAACATAGATACGCTTGGCAAAAGAAGGCAGAGCTGCCGCTTGATCGAGGCGCACTGGTCCTGCGCCGTCGACCAGATGTGCGAGAGGAAGAGGTGCCAGCGCTGCCCCTGGCCGAGAGAGAGGCGCGGCGGCGCCTTGGTCGCTTCGAGCTTGAGTAGTGGCGCACGCGCCGCCACCACCATCTGTTTCACCGTCACGACCAACACGAGCATGACCGAGCCCGCGATCGACCCAATCAGGCCGAGCGTGACGGTTGCGACGTCGAAATAGTAGCGGTCGCGCAGATTGCCGGTGAGGACGTCGCTGACCTCCTCGGTGAGCACACCCACCTTGAGGATGATCGAGAAGAAGAAGACCGAGACGAGCGAGAATGAGCACGCCCTGGCAAAGTTGTCGTCGCCGACGTCCTTGAAGGGCATCGTGACCGAGACGAGCAGTAGAAAGCACAGCGAGAACAAGAAAGCGATGATAAGCTGCTCAATGGAGCCAGGCATGATGAGCACGGAAAAGCCGACAAGGAAGAGCTTCTTCCAGGCCTCAAGTAGCTCCCACCACATATACACGGGCTCGTAGTCGTGCACGAGGAAGCCGAGCGCGGTGGAGAGGGCCGTGGGGCGGTCGTGCAGCACGGCATGGCTCGCACTGGCCATCAGCACAATGTACATCACCGTGATGCCGATGGGGTAGAAGCCGATGCCCAGCCACGCGAGCCGCTTGGCACGGAAGTGGTCCTTCGTCCCGCACTCGATGGCGTAGTCGGCGCGCAGGTACGAGCGGCCGTTGTCAAAGTCCTCACACGGGAAGGCTTGGAAGGCGGTAGACGAGACCATCGGGAAGACAAGGAAGGAGAGCATCAGTAGCCACGGAAGCGCGTCTAGCAAGCCGGTGCCAATCCGCGTCGACGCAAACCGGCCAGTCGCCACGACGCGCCGTCCCCGTAAGGTGGTGCGCTTGGTATCGGCCCGTTTGGCCGAGAAGCTTGCGGTGAGTATGCAGAGGACGGCAAGGCCAAGCGCCAGCAGGACGGGCAGGATCATCGTCATCGCCATGACGTTGAGAAAGGAGCCATAGCCGAGGCACTGCAGCGGCAGTCCGATGCCGTCGATGTTGAGGTTGAGCCCGTTGAAGACGGACAGGAGATTACTGACGGCGCTAGGCATCGGCACGTCATAGATGGCACCAACACGTGTCACGATCTGGTAAAAGCCGAGGACCTGTTTGCCTTTTGCGTGCAGCGAGAGCTGCGCGTAGGAGCGCCACAGCCGATCTCCAATGCGCCTTAGCACCCGAACGGTGCGGTGCGGCTCATATTGTCGCCAGAGTGCCGCGAGGGTTATCATGACGGCGATACCGCCAACGCCGAGCAGCAGCGGCGCCAGCACATTACCCGAGCACGGCTCACACGACGAGGTGTCTTTGTCATAGTAGCGCGACGTGTCGGTGACATTGCACATCGTGCAGTAGGGGCCCTCGAGCCACGGCTTGCATGGCCCCTCGCCGCCGTCGGCGGAGACGCCGCCGATGCAGCCCGAAGTATTGGAGGCCATGTCGGGGCAGCGACGCAGGTCGTCGCTTGTGTTGCCAGTGCGATAGTATAGCCGTGCTTGAGCGGCAAAGATTCAAGGGTCGTGCCCTGCGCCTCGCAGTCACTGCCGACGGGGCAGACGACACAGTCAGGCGCGCCGGTGGTGGCGTCTCGTGACGCCGCGTAGTGCCCGTGGTCGCAGATACACAGCTCGGCGCTCGTTGCACCGTCTTCGAGCGTTAGCGACGCCTCGGGGCAGCTCAGGCAGCCGACTGGTCGTCAGAATCGGCCAAGGCGTTGTACGACGAATGCATGCACCACACGAGTTGCCCACCGGAGCACCAGGCACCCGGCACACAGCTTGAGCACTCCGACTCCTCTTGCAGCGCCGCCGCTTCGCCGAAGCGACCCGAGGGGCACGGCGTGCCAGCAGCGCTGCCAGCTGGACAATAGTAGCCCCGTGGGCAATCCAGCGGCGTCTGCGTCGCCTTTACACACTGCTTACCCGCCGGGCACGGGCCTTCGCACTGAGGCGTCAGCTGGGCCGCCGGCGCGAGGCTGCCACCGTAGATGCCTGGGGGACAACCGTGCGGGTATTTGGCCTCGTCGTGCGAACCGCTCGCGAGTGGCGCGCCGTCGGCCGTCGAGATCCAACGGCCAAGTGGGGCGGGAAGCTCGTATGCGATCGTGCCGTCGCCGCTGGTGCTGTACATGGCAGAGCCGCCGCCGGAAGGAGCAATGTTTCCGCTTAGCAGTGTGCCGTTTCTCAGACGCGCTGCGCCACCGAGACTGACATACAGCGCACCGCCGAATTGCGCCGCCTCGTTGCGCTCCAGTCTGCAGTAGACGGTATCGAGCAGGCTCCCAGTGCCGATCACCGCGAGCGCGCCGCCCGACCCTTGGGCTCGGTTGGCCTCGAGTATGCTCCCGATCAGCTCGGCACTCGCACCGCCGCTGACGGCCAGTGCGCCGCCCGCGCCAGTAGGCAGCGTGTTGACGTTGCTGTGGAGGGTCGAGTTGGCCACATGCAGCCGCGTGCCAGCACCGGTGGCGACCAACGTGGCGCTGGGCGCCTCGCCACCGCTGACCTCGCAGTCGCGGATCGCGAGCTTGGCGCCGTCTGCAACACTCACGGCCGCCGTGCCGAGTGCGCCGCGCAGCTTGAGCCCCTCGAGGACCACGAAGACCCCCGCGCCGGCCACCGCGATGGCGGGCCCTGCGGCCCCCGAAGCCGCCGATGGCTGATTGTTGCCTTGCGGTGTGTTTAGCCGTCGCTCTCGCTGGCGGCTGCGGCGGCGCGACGGTGCCGAAAGGTCTACGACAACGGCGCCGTCGCCCGACAGGACGAGCTCGGGGGGGGCGAGCGTGGCATCGATGCTGAGCGGCGCGTCGAGTGTGTGCGACCCCGCCGCGAGCAGTAGACGCAGAGGCACGCCCGCAGTCGCTGACGCGATGCTTTCGCTGATCTGTGTGCTGAGAGATCCCAAAGGCTCGATCACGACCGTGACTTGAGGCGGCGGCGGCGAGGGCGGCGGCGGAGCAGGTGGAGGTGCCAAGGGTGGCGGCGAGACCGCGTCCCGGGTCCGTTCGGTGAACAGCCTGACCTCGAGCAGCCGCAGGAGGCGAGATACGCCAGGCAGCCGAATCCGCACGACCAGGGCCGATGGGTCGTCGCAGTAGTGCGCGTGCGGGCCGCCCGTCTGGTCGGCGACATGATCAGCGCTGACGCCCTTGTCCAGCTCCGTGGCGTTCGCTTCGCAGGTGCTCGCGTCGCGCGCGGTGCCCGCTGGCAGGCACGGGCAGAGGGTGTCTCGGGAGCTGCCGGAGAAGAGCTGGAAGTGAGAGAGGTCCAGGCTGTTGGCTGGCGCGTGCAGAGAGATGGCCTTGAGCGCCATGGGCTGGGTGAGCGTGATGTCGAGGGAGGGATCAGTTGGCCGCACGTGTCGTCATCGGCTGCGTTTAAGGTTGCGTTTAAGGTTGCATTCGCACTGATTGATGACCCGAAGCTGCTGCTGAACTGGAACAGCAATCGGCGGCCGGCGGACGACGACAAGCACGCTGAGGTGTTGCCAAACTCGGCGGGGAAGGATGCGCATGCGGCCTCGACCGATTCGCAGGAGGTGTCACTTGACGATGCACCGTCCGAATACTCGCACTCGTCCTCGCCGCAAGCGGTGGACACGTTGAAGTCGAAGCACGTGTCGGCGCTCTTGCCAGTGAGCGGGAAGATGGCCTGGTGTATCTTGACCGGGTAAATCACGCTCAGATCGGTCACGTCGGGCGTTGACGGCTTGGTGGTGACCACCGGCGTTGTTTTGCTGTGCGCCTCGAAGCTCGTCAGCACGATATCACGGGGGTTTCCGGGCCGCGCAGAGCCCCAGGGCCCCACTTTGAGCAGCCGCAGCCGCACGTATAGCGACCCTGGCCCGCGCACGGTGCATAGTAGGAGTTGTCCGCCCAGCCGGAGCTCGGCGCCTCGCCCACGAAGCAGCGCTTGGAGGGGTCAGTGTAGGTCTGCTGGTAGTCGTCGCTCACCCACACTTCAAACTCGAGGAGGCCGGGTGCGCACTCCTCGCCTGAGCAGACGGCCCTGGCACGGAAGGCGTCGATCGTCTGGCTGGCGTAAAGATTGAGCTGGAGCCACACATTGTCGGAGCCTTTCGGCACGACGCACCGGCCCTCATCACCGTGGACACCATCAATGCAGCGCGAAAGCGGGTTGTCCGCGTCGAAGCCGGACGCGGTGACAGCCTCGACAACGGCCTGGACAAGCGTCCCCGCCGGCGGGAGCGGCGGCGGCGGTGGAGGTGGTGGTGAGGGCGGCGGCGGTGCTGGCGGCGGGGGCGAGGGAGGTGGAGGCGAGGGCGGTGGCGGTGACGGAAGAGGTGGTGACGGAGGTGGCGGCGATGGTGGTGGAGGCGATGGTGGCGGTGGCGAGGGCGGTGGCGGGGACGGAGGCGGCGACGGTGGAGGGGACGGTGGCGGGGACGGAGGCGGCGACGGGGGTGGCGGGGATGGTGGTGGCGGAGATGGTGGTGGCGGAGCTGGAGGTGGCGATGGCGGTGGCGGTGATGGCGGTGGTGGCGATGGTGGTGGCGGGGATGGAGGCGGCGGGGACGGAGGCGGCGAGGGCGGAGGCGGCGAGGGCGGAGGCGGCGAGGGCGGAGGCGGCGAGGGCGGCGAGATCGTCGTCGCCGCCACGAATCCACCGCGGAAGACCTCGAATCGGCGAATCGAGCCAATGAATGCGAAGTCATTACGCGCCTCATCGGCGCCCAGGCAGAAGTTGTCGTTTCTGTTGGCGTGTCCGCCGCCGCTGGGAGTGTCGGAGGCAACGGTCGCGCCGTCGAAAAAGAGCCGTTGCGTCACGCCGTCGAACTGC
>Ga0209713_10002540_pt1 | contig 11337 bp, 19 predicted proteins | sample ArcOceMetagenome_3_FD_187444 | JGI IMG/M metagenome (GOLD analysis project Ga0209713, IMG submission 187444) | Marine eukaryotic phytoplankton communities from Arctic Ocean - Arctic Ocean- Svalbard ARC20M Metagenome (SPAdes) (version 2) | ecosystem: Environmental > Aquatic > Marine > Oceanic...
AGATATAGTAGTATTAATATTTTGTTGGAAAGAGGAGAGACTAAACATAATGATGATGAACGATTTCAAAATTACAAACAATCAGTTGAGATAGATGATTTATGTAAAAAAGTTTTGGATGAAACTGGTTCTAAGTATTATTCGGTGAAAGTAAATGGTGATAGTGTGAAGAATATTATGAAAATAATAAAGAAGCACGATAATGGATTCAAAAAAATACAATAGCGAAATGACCCGATATAGAATAATAGAACATCAACTTAGAGATAAATCAGTATTTGTCGTTGAATGGAATGATAGATGGTTCTTTGGTATTTGGGGAAGATGGCATGAAAGGTTTCATTGTTTAGAATTAGAAGAAGCAATGAGTAAAATTCGAAGATTAATAAAAATAAAAAATAATATGGGAAGTCAATTTTTCGGTAATAAGAACGATAACAAAACAAGTAATAAGAACACCAATAATAAGATTAAATCTAAAGGTGGTGGAAAGAAGAGTGGAGCAGGAGTAAAGAAAGCCGGTAGAGGTAAATAAGGTTAAAGATAAAAAATAAATGAAAATAGTTGTTACTGGTGGTTGTGGGTTTATAGGTTCATCCTTTGTGAATTACTTACATAAGAATGTTGAATGTGAAATTTTAGTTATAGATAAACTAACATATGCAGCTAATCCCAAACTAATACCATCGGATGTAGAACTATTAAAAGCTGATATATGTAAAATAGAAGAGGAAGATATCTATGATGCGGATTACATAGTTAACTTTGCAGCAGAATCCCATGTTGATAATTCCATTTCTAATGGGAAACCATTTATTAAAACAAATGTAATGGGAACTTATAATCTATTAGATATCGCAACTAAACTACCTCGTTTAAAGAAATTTGTACAAATATCAACTGATGAAGTTTATGGTGATATGGAAAGTAGGCGAATTATGGAAGCCGATGAACACACTTCATTAAAACCATCATCAAACTACTCAGCAACTAAAGCAGCTGCTGACCATTTGGTAGAAGCTGCTGGAAGAACTTATGGATTACCTTACTTAATTACTAGGACTTGTAACAATTATGGTGAAAATCAAAATAGTGAAAAGTTCTTACCTACAATAGTTGATTCAATTAACTTAGGAAATGCAGTTCCACTTTATGGAGATGGTAAACAAATCAGAGAATGGATTTGGGTTGAGGATAATGTTAGATTAGTTTATGATTTAATGATATCTCAAAACGGAATATGGAATATTGGTAGTGGGGATAGTTGGTCTAATAGAAGTATCATTCAACAGATTGGAGTGATTCTAAATAAGAAAGTAAACTATAATCACGTTGAAGATAGATTAGGGCATGATAGGAGATATTCAATTGATTTTACTAAATTACAACTACTTAAAAAGGATTATAATCTCACAACAAAAACTTTAGAGAAATTTCTTACCGAAAAATTTGGATAATTCAATTATTTTTCTTATATTAGGGTATAATTGAAAAACAATCCTAAAGATGAAGAAGAAACTTATCAAAACACAATACGGAATTCAGATAACCAAGCCTTGGAATCAATCAATGTACGATTGGAACGATAAGATTGGTAAACTTATTAAAATTGATTTATATCAAAAATTAAAAGAGTTTTATGAATCTAATGATGTAGATGGAATGAACCGAATTGCATCATCATTTGGAGCTAGTTATGGTGATGGGTATGATGATGATTCAATTTATGATTCAATCTTTAAGGATTTACAAAACTTAGAAAACTATCAACTTAACGAAGAGTTGGATTGGTTAGTTAAACATAATATTGTAAAAGAACCAGAATTTAAATTTGTAGGATATGATAAGTAAACTAAAAGAAGAGTGGTTAGCAGATGCTAATCTTAATCGTTGGAATAGTAGAAGTTGTGTACAAGATACGAAATGTGGATGTTCAGAACCAAATTTAATAGAACTATGGGAACAAGATAGTTGTGTTAGAGGTAGGATAGATACAATTGTTTGTACAAATTGTGATAAAGTTGAATCATTTAGTATAATAAGATAATGGATATTTGGAAAATTTTAGGGATATACGTAGTAATAAGTGGGTTTATCTCATTCTACGCAGTTATATCAGCTCCAATAATGGATAAAAGTGGTAGTAGAATAACAGGAGAATCAAAGCTCCAACAATGGAAATCAAAATTATGGAAAAAGTTAAAAAAGTAAGACAGTATAGAAGTAATCAAGGTAGAAGTCCTCAAAAAACTGAAGCTAATTATAAAGTTATGGGTCTTGCAATATTAGGAATGGTAGTAGGATTATTAGGAATGGTAATATTTAATTGGTTAAATGGGTAATCTAAATAGACAACCCAAAGTAATTGTGGTCCATAAAGGACCTAGAAAGAATTCTAAGATAATCTTAGAGATTTTTGATAATGTGAGAGTTGATGATATTATCAATCTCAGAAAACATAACCCTCTGATACCAAAGGAAAATGAAATATTGGATATTGGAGTTGGTGAAAGTTTTATAGCAAGATATAAAAAGAAACATAAATTAAAGTAGTGAAAAAGAATTTTAAACATTTAATAGTAGTAGGTCATCCTGATGAGAAATCATTTTGTTATAATGGTATTATGAAAACCATTAAACGAGAACTACAAAAGCATGATGAAAATTATAAAATCATTGATTTGTATAGAGATAATTTTCATTCATCAGTTAGAAAGGAACTAATTAAAGATTACAAAAAGTTAGTTACTTGGTCAACTCACATATATTTCGTATCACCAGTTTGGTGGTTCAGATTAACACCAAGATTAGAAATATTCTTTGATGAAGTTTTCACACCAGGCTTTGCTTATAAGTTTGTACCTTTATTTGGTAAGTATGCTTATCCAAAACCTTTTTTAAGAGATAAGAAGGTTAGAACTTATATTACACATGGTGCACCAATGTTACCTGTTGTTACTCTGTACCTTAATTCAGTTAAGTTAAGATTGGTAATGGGAGTATATACATTTGTATTTGGTTGGAACATTAATAGATGGAGAAAAACAAAACAATTTTGGTCAGTTCCATTTGTAGATAAACAGAAAAGAGCAAAATATTTAGCAGTAGTAAGGAAAGATATTAGAAAAGATTTAAAATTTGAAATATAAATGAAGTTTGTAGATAGAGTATATATAATTTCAATGCATAAAAACGGAATCCGTAGACAAAATCTATACAATGATTTATTATCTGCTGGATTTAGTAATGATAAAATAGAATGGGTTCATGCTATCGATGGTAGTCAGTTAGATATAGATGAGTTATTAGATGAAAATAAAGTAAGTCATAAGTTTATAGACCCAAATGGTGCACTAACCAAATCTATTTACGGATGTGCATTATCTCATCAACTTGCATATGAGAAATTTCTAAAAACTGATGATACTATTAAGACTGCTCTGATATTAGAAGATGATGCTGCATTAACTCATACTGCTCTAAGAAGTTTTATAAATGGTTCGAAGGGTTATACTATGTTAGTTGATGATATAGAAACTATTAATTGGGGAGTTATACAAGTTGGTAGTTGGTCACAAAAAATAGAAGGAAAGCCTGCTTGTGATGGATTTGTATTAAATCATATGAACCGATATCCATTGGGATATGCTGCTCATTCTTATATTATAAACAAACCATCTGCTCAAAAACTTATAGATAATAATAAACCTATTCAATATGCTGCGGATGTTAATATTCATTGTAGTGATGTTGAATTGTATTCAACACCAATATCTCAATTTGGTCAAAAGACGGGTGATTACTTCAGATGGGATACTGCTAAGATGATGTTACAATTTGAAGAACATATTTTATTTGAAATGGGTAAACACGGTAGTGAATTTTTATCTCATACAACTCATGGTGATGATTATTATGATGAAGATGGTTGTAGAAATATTAAAACAACAAGTATCACATCAGAATTTGATATTGAAAAGGTAACATTTGAACCATTTATGAATAGTTATGGAGATGTTATTAAAAATTGGGCAACAATATATTTAAAACTTAAAGATTATGAGTAATATAGAAAAGCAATATCAAGGTATCCTCAGAAAGTTGGTACTCTATGGAAAAGAAAAGGGAGATAGAACTGGAACTGGTACTCTATCTTACTTTGGAGACCAAATCAGACACAATATGGCTGATGGGTTTCCTCTACTAACCACAAAGAAGATGGCAGTTAAAACTATGATGACTGAATTGAAGTGGTTTCTAAAAGGAGATACTAATATCAAATACTTAGTTGATAACAATTGTCATATTTGGAATGGTGATGCTTATAAAGCATATCGAAGAATTCCTACTAACCAATTAGATGAAAGGACTTTTGTTCATAGGATTAAGACCCAAGATTGGTTTGCTAAAGAGTGGGGTGAATTAGGACCTATATATGGTAAACAATGGAGAGATTGGCAATCCCAAAAGTTCAATGTTGCTAAAGGTGAGGGTTACTTACTACAAATAGACCAAATTCATAAACTAATAGTTGATATAAAAAACAATCCTGATAGTAGGAGATTAATGGTATCTGCATGGAATGTTGGTGAAGTTGAAGAAGTAGTACTTCCTCCTTGTCATTATGGATTTCAATGTTATGTTCAAGATGGTAAACTATCTCTAATGTGGAATCAGAGAAGTTGTGATACTTTCTTAGGTATTCCATTTAACATTGCAAGTTATGGAACTTTACTACTTTTACTTTGTAAAGAAACTGGATTAGAAGCTGGAGAACTGATTGGTAATTTAGGTGATGTACACTTATATAAGAATCATGTTCAACAGGCAAAAGAACAAATCGTAAGAGAACCATTCCCACTACCTACAATTGAATTAACAAATGTGGATATACTTAATGGAGAATGGGATTACGAAATAAAAGGTTACGAATATCATCCAACAATAAAAGCACCGCTATCAAATTAATATGAAAACTCTTAGGAAAATATGGAATCACTTACGATGGTTGGAAGAACAACGAATCAAATGTGCTATTAAATCAGGTAGTGCAGGACCTTTAATGTAATTAAAATATGGATAAAAGAATCGAAGAAATACTAATCAGAGAAGAGGTTAGGCAATCAAATACTATTGAACTAATTGCAAGTGAAAACTTTGCATCTGATGCTGTAATGGAATTAGCTGGTTCAGTATTCACTAACAAATATGCTGAAGGATATCCTAATAAGAGATATTACAATGGATGTGAACATATGGATGAGATTGAAAATCTTGCAATAGAGGAACTCAAAAAGTTATACAATTGTAACTTTGCCAATGTACAACCACATTGTGGAGCAAATGCTAATACGGCAGTATTTCAAGCATTTCTAAAACCAGGTGATACAATACTTGGAATGGATTTAGCTAGTGGAGGACACTTATCACATGGAAGTAAACCTAACATATCAGGTAAAGTTTATGATGCACATTCTTATGGAGTAGATATAGATGGGTACTTAGATTACGAAGAAATACGAACCAAAGCATTGGAAGTTAAACCTAAGATGTTGATAGCTGGTGCAAGTGCGTATTCAAGAATAATAGATTGGAAGAAGTTTAGAGAAATAGCCGATGAAGTAGGAGCAATTCTATTAGTAGATATGGCTCATTACTCTGGTCTAATTGCAGGTGGTGTATATCCTAACCCAATTGAGTTTGCTGATGTAGTAACTTCAACAACTCACAAAACTCTTAGAGGACCGAGAGGTGGAATCATTATATGGAATAACTCAGATTATACAAAGAAAATAAATGGAGCAATATTTCCAGGTACACAAGGTGGACCTCTAATGCATATAATTGCTGCAAAAGCACAATGTTTTATAGAAGCAAATACTGATGAGTTTAAAGAGTATTGTGTTAAGGTAAAAGAAAACGCAAACCATATGTGTGATATATTCAGAGATAATAATATACCTATTTTAACAGGAGGAACTGATTCACATTTAATCCTAATTGATTTATCAGATAAAAATCATAGTGGAAGAGTAATTGCAGATAAGTTAGAAGAGATTGGTATTACTGTTAATAAGAATGGAATACCCAATGACCCAAGAAGTTTTGTAGAAACGAGTGGTATCCGAATTGGAACTGCTGCGGAAACAACAAGGGGTCATAGAAGAAACTGGTTCAGAGAATTAGCAAAACAAATAAGTAAAATCATAAATGAATAAAAAACGCATAATATGAATATAATAGTTATAATAGTTGCAGGAGTAATTACCTTAGTATCACTATTAGGTAACTTATATCTAATAGGGTATGTATTGAAAGAAACATATTCTATAAGAAGAGCAGATAGAAAGAAGAGTAAAAAGAAAAGAAAGAAGTAAAAAGTAATGGAACACACAAGATTATATGAGATTAAAATTGAAACTCTTACAAAGGAAATTCAAACTCATAAAGAAACAGAAGTGAAGTTGTATAAAGAAATATTAGACCTCAGAGATGAGGTATATGATTGGAAAGCAAAATATAAGGAATTAAGAAAAACTATAACATCATGAAACCACTAAAAGAAGCAACTCATATTAAACATAAAGAAGTTGAACGTATGAAGTTCAATGTAAAAATGTTTCGAGGAGAATTGACCAAAGAACAATATGGATGGTATCTTCGTTCTCAATTAGGGATATTTTGGGTATTAGAAAATAACTTTAAATTTCCACATGAGGGATTAAAACGAGTTGAAGCTGTTACGTTTGATTTGATGTCTTTGGGTATTAATGAATTGGTTTGTGATGTAGCTACTAGAGAATATGTAGCATACTTAAAAGAATTATCTCAAGAAGATGCTAATGCTCACATTTATCTAAACTACTTAGCAATTATGTTTGGTGGTCAGATGATGAAAAAGAATACACCTGGTCCTGGTAAAATGTATGACTTTAAAAATATGATGGAGTGTATGCAATCGGTAAGAGCTATTCAAAAAGATGAATGGGCTGATGAGGTTAATAAAGGTTTTGATTTTATGATTAAAATAATGAAAAATTTGGAAGGATGTTTAAATTAAAAGATAGAATATTTCACCATTCGGAGAAGTTTAAAGCATTGATTGAATCTCAAGAAGATGTTGAACTTATGGAAACTGAGGATTATGGTTGGGAAAATTATAGATATGAATCATCATTATTCAGATTAGCACACGTTGAAAGATATTCTCATATGGGATTAGAAGTTGTACACATAACTTGTTTTCCAAGAGAAAACTCAAAATCACCTGTTTTTGGATTTGATGTAGTTGGATATCAGAATGATGAAAAGCAAATGGCTAAAATTAGTGGAGTGTTTATGGATTACTCACCAGTTATGTATGAAGAGAAGTGGCATGATACTGAATGGAACAAAGATAGGAAGTTACCAGTATGGGCAACTGTATTCTCAAAAGATTTCATAGCAGTAAGACCTACTGAAGATGAATATGAGAAAGTATTCGAAGTTGGTTTTGAAGCATTTGAAAATTATATCAAAAAATTGAATAGTTTAGAAGATTTAACTGAAGATATTGATGAAATTGAGCAAATTATAGAGAAACAAAACATATATTGTGAACATCAAGCATCAAATAAGAGAACTTTTGGGGCATTGAAGGCAAATATTGGTGAGGAAAAGGCAAAATTCTTTATGGAACAAATACTTTTTCCTAAATTTAAGACTGATAAGTACTGACATAATGTCAGATTTGGTAATGTGGATTAATTTTTGTATATTAGTAAGATATGTTTAAAGCAGAGGATATTAAGACAGTTGAAGGGTTTAGAAAACTCTTTGGAGAACCCAGAAAAGGAATGTTATGGATTTATCAGCAGAATTTATTGATTCATATCATAGATATGGAACTGACCCATTTGAATTAGTTGATGGATTTGGTTTAGATTGGGTTAAACTAATTATGGATTATAATGAGGATATTGAAGAGTACGAATTATGTGCTATCTTCAGAGATTTAATAAATGAGTATATAGAAACAAAAATAACAACAAATTAAAGTTTATGGTAAACGTAGGTAAACCCCTTGCAGACAGGGTTCTTCTTAAATTAGAAGATAAAGCTGAATCAAAATCAAGTGGAGGAATAATTCTTAACACCACCACTGCAACTATTCAAACTGCTGAAGTGGTAGTAACGTCCGATGGTTACATTGGACAGACTGGTGAGGGAATTAATTTAAGTGTTAAGGAAGGTGATAGGGTTCTTATCAATAACGGAGCTGGTCAAAAGGTTAAGTTAGTAGATGGAAACACTTATCATTTAGTAAGGGAATCAGAAATTTTAATGATATTATAAGTTATGGAAAATAAACAAATCAAATTTTCATCCAGTGCAAGAGAAGCTCTTAAAGCTGGATTAGATACTTTAGCTGATGCAGTTAAGGTAACGTTAGGACCTGCGGGTAGAAATGTATTACTACAAAAAGGTAATGGTGCACATATCACAAAAGATGGGGTAAGTGTAGCAAAAGAAGTACAATTGGAAAATCCTTATATGAATATGGGTGTTCAGTTAGTTAAGGAAGTATCACAAAAAACAGCTGATGAAGCTGGGGATGGTACAACTACTGCTACTGTACTAGCTCAAGCAATTGCTTCTGAAGGATTTAAATTAGTTGAAGAGGGTACTAATCCAGTGTACCTTAAAAGAGGTATGGATAAAGCAGTAGAGGTTGTAGTATCTGAATTAGATAAACAATCAATTAAGGTTGGTGATAAAGTAGAACAAATTGCTACTATATCAGCAAACGGTGATGAGAACATCGGAAAACTTATTTCAGATGCGTTTGATAAAGTTGGTAAAGATGGTGTAATTACTGTTGAAGAATCTAAAGGTATTGAAACTTCTATGGAAATAGTAGATGGTATGCAATTCGATAAAGGATTTCTTTCAACTCACTTTGCTACCAATACAGAAAAGATAATAGCTGAATTGGAAAATCCATATATTCTATTATATGATGGTAGAATCAATAATATGAACGATATCCTTAAATTATTAGAAGGAGTAGCTCAAGCATCGAAACCATTGGTTATTATAGCTGATGATGTAGAAGGTGAAGTTTTAGGTACATTGGTTGTAAATAAGTTAAGAGGGGCTCTTAATGTATGTGCAGTTAAAGCACCAGCATTTGGTGATAGAAAGAAAGAGATGATGAAAGATATTGCTACTGTAACTGGTGGTACTTTTATTCAACCTGAGATTGGACAGAAATTAGAGGATGTTACATTAGATATGTTAGGTATAGCTGAGAAGGTTGTAGTATCGAAAGATACAACTACAATAGTTAATGGAGCTGGTTCAACTGAAGAGATTAGTGAAAGAGTTCAATCAATCAAAACTCAAATAGATGAATCCCAATCAGATTACGAAAAGGAAAAGATGCAAGAAAGATTAGCTAAATTAGCTGGTGGTGTTGCAGTACTTTATATAGGAGCTGGTTCAGAGGTTGAATTGAAAGAAAAGAAAGATAGAGTTGATGATGCACTTCAAGCTACTAAGGCAGCTATGGAAGAAGGTGTTGTTGAAGGTGGTGGAATTGCACTACTTAGAACTATCAAAGAAGTAGCTAATTTAAAATTAGACAGTGAAGCTGAACAAAATGGAGTTAATGTTATCTTATCTGCATTGGAATCACCATTCAGACAAATTCTTATTAATGGAGGTTGGAATGTAGAAGATGGTTTAGGTCATTTAGATGGTAAAGGATTCAATGCTAAAGATGGAACTTATGTAGATATGTACGAAGCTGGAATCATTGACCCAAAGAAAGTAACTAGAACGGCAATTCAGAATGCAAGTTCTGTTGTTGGAATGATTCTAACTACTGAATGTATGATAGTTGATAAACCATCTAAGGAAGAAAACGTAGCACAAAAACAAATGTTAATGGGTTAATCCCATATATATTGGTAATTTATTTTACCATTTAGTGATATATCATATACAAATAAGAGGGTTTGTATAATAGTAAAGACCCCACTTCGGTTGGTTTTTATTTTTAGATTTGATATTTATCATTGGAATTCCGATGTTTTGTAAAGGAGGAAGTTATAACGAATTTAACTAAAACAAAGGAGAAAACTATGGACTTGTTAAACAAACTTAGCAATTGGGCTAAACAATTAACAGAAGTAGGTGTGAGTTTAATCGCATTTGGAATCGTTCTTGAAATTTTATTCAAGGGAGCAGTTATTCCATTTTGGCCGAACATCTCTGTAATAGATAATATTATGGGATTATTAAGTGGATTAAGTAATGAGGGACTAATCGGATTGGTTGGTGCTTTCATTCTATATCACATACTAAAGAAGAAAGATTACTAAAAGTTAGTAATTGGTAGAAGATAGAAACCCTCACATGATTTGTGGGGGTTTTTTATTATATTTATATTTATATTAAAGAGATAAGTTTTATGAAAAAATTAATTACATTATTGGTATTAGGATTAGTATTAACAAGTTGTGGTAGTCAATACCAGCTGTCAACATTAAATCACGAACCCGAATACATTGGTGATGTAAGGGTAGATGTCATTGATAATCAATTTCAATTAGCAAGAAAGTTAAGAACCGATGATAGATTCAGATGGGATTTTGCTCAATTTGCAATGAAACAGGATATGAGATGGAATTACGATTTCTATTTCAATAATAGAATGTATAGAAGTGCATTTGCATCACCATTTGATTTTTATTGGAATTCAAATCAATATTGGTACAATTGGGCAAGTAATTCACATTTCAATATGGGATTCAATCATTGGGATACATTTGGATTTTATGGACAAGGTATGGGATGGTCTTACAGTTGGAATAACAGAAGATGGTCATCTAATCAATGGGGTAATCCTTATGGATGGAACAACTACTATGGTTGGAATAATGGAGATAATTGGAATAGAGGATATAGAAATGGTAATAATGTAGCATACCATTCAGGTAGAAGAGGTTCGAGTAATGTTATAGTTGGTAAACGAACTAACGTAATAGAAAATAGAATAATTGTTAATAGAAACAAACCAAGAATTGTTAATAATACTGATGTAGTTATTGATAGAGAAGTTATTAAACTTAAAAGAAACAATCCAAACATCAGAGTGATTAGAAATACTGATAATAATACTAAACCTATTAGAAATTATAATAGAATTGAGAATAATTCTAACAATAGCATTAATAGAAATAATAACAATAGTAGACCTGTAAGAACATATACTAGACCTACTAACAATAGTAGACCTGTAAGAACATATACTCCACCAACGAGAAGTACTACACCAGTTAGAACAAATAGTAA
>Ga0209713_10002542_pt1 | contig 11334 bp, 4 predicted proteins | sample ArcOceMetagenome_3_FD_187444 | JGI IMG/M metagenome (GOLD analysis project Ga0209713, IMG submission 187444) | Marine eukaryotic phytoplankton communities from Arctic Ocean - Arctic Ocean- Svalbard ARC20M Metagenome (SPAdes) (version 2) | ecosystem: Environmental > Aquatic > Marine > Oceanic...
GAAGCGGCGCACCGCGACACGATGACACGAACATGCGTATTGTAACAAGACAAACTCGCCGCAAGACCCGCTCTCCGCACGGAGAGCGCCAGTGTGTCAGCCGTTTGCACTACAGGCCGTCATAGCCAGCTGTCCTCCTCCACGAGCTGCCTCCAGAGGCGCTGCAGGTTGTGCACGCCGGTGAGGTAGCCGTCCTCGTGGTTGCCCTGCACCCACGGCTGGTCGTGCTGGAGCGTCCCGTTCTGGACGGGCGTCGTCACGCCAAAGTCGATCATCTTGACGTCGGAGCGCCCCGTCGCGTCGGCCAAGAAGAAGAGCGAGCTCCCCACAAACTCAAACTGCCGGAAGGCGCCCCACTGGCGCAGCGCCACCTCGAGCGAGAGCAGCCGCGCCAGGATGTCGCGCGCGATCTCGCGCGGGTGGCACCGCCCTTGGGTGGCAGTGGCAGTGGCCTGGGCGCACTCGTCGACCCACGGCAGGAACGAGCGCAGCGCCGCGAGCACCTCGTCGTCCTCTCTCACGCGGAAGAGCTCCGAGTCGTCGGCCGTCTTGTGGCCGTGCGGCGTCGCGACGGCGTCGATCCGGAAGCCGAGCGTCTGCGTCGAGCTGCGCGAGTCTCGCAGCGCCATCCAACGGCTCTTTGTGATCGAGCCGCGCGCGTGCTCTTCTGCAGTGAGCACGGTAGCGTCCATCTTCGACCAGCGCTCGTACAGGTCGGCGCGCAGCTTCTCGTTCGGCTTGAGGATGCTCTCCTCGAAGCAGCGCACGCCGATCTTGCAGTCCATCAGCCGCGGGTTCTCAAACGGCGAGAGCATGTTCGTCAGCTTGAAGTTCGGCTTGCCGTCCCGCTCGACCATCCCGTGCAGCTCCGAGACAAAGTCGCCGATCCGCTCCGAGCGCTGCCGCGCCTCCTGCACGAGCGTGAGCATGCGGTACTCGTTGTCGCCGCGGTCGTTCTGTGCCCTCGGCTTGTAAAAGTACACGCCCTGCCGACCAGCGCGGGGGACAGACGCGGTCGGCGGCCGCGCGCGCAGCGAGGGGAGGGAGGACGGGGCGGCGACGCCGGCAGCTATGAGGGGTGCAAAGGGATCTGAGTGGGAGGCGAGGGCACGCGCCTCCTGTGACGTCCCGCTGTGGCCAGCCGCCACGAGAGCCGTCTGCGAGCCTATCTCGCTCGCCTCCGGCGTGCCGTTGGCGCACGCGGCTGGATGCCCACCTGTGGTGCCCTTTGCGGCGCTGGGCCCCTGCAGCGGCTTTGGCAGCCCGACCTCCTTGGCGGTGACGAGCCTCCGTCCGCAGAGGCCGCAGCTCACTGTGTGCATGAAGCCGCCGAGCCACGCCATCGCTGCGCGGTATAAAGCTACGCACGTAGCCCAGGTCGGCCTCTGCGGCGGCTGCTGCTGCTCCGCCGGCGACGACGAGCTGCCTGGCTCCGCCGGCCTGCCCCGCTGCCTCAGGCCGGAAGCCTCGGCCGCTGCGGGTGCAGGCCGGCCGAGCAGCTGGTCCTTCTCACTCATGTCGACCCTGGGTAGGCGCGGCTCAACACTTTGAGCAGCGCAAAGCCACACCACCCAGCAGGGATGAAGCTGGTTGCTGGCTGAGCTGCAGCCTCTATTAAAACTCAGTCAAAGGCTGACCTAGCCCGACCTACATGTAGCCAGCCGTATTTGCGTCGTGTGTTGAGGTCTTGATGTGCTCCGGTGTTGGGGAGTTGGCTTGTTGGGGCGTTGGCTTGGCTCATCATGCTTTCGCTCATTCGTTTTTTGCTTGGCCCGGCTCGCCAGTACAGCGCGCGCGAAGTCGTTCAAGAGTCTGGTCGTGCGTCAGTGAGCTGGGCTTCAGCTACTCATGTTGCGTGGCATGTCCGCCGCGCTCAACCCGCGCGGCGACCCGCTCCCGCCGCCACCGCCGCGACCCGAGCTCCAGGCGGCCCAGACGCCCGTCGGCAAGGCCATCCTGCGCCGCCACCGCATCCTGGCGTCCGGCCTGCAGCAGGAGCTGCGGCAGGCCGAGGAGCACGAGCAGCGGCGGCGCGCACTGGACGAGGCCGACGCCAGGCGGGCCGACGCGGCCGCGGCGGCCGACGAGGAGCGGCGCAAGCGCATCCGGCGGAGCGAGGCGACGGCCGCGGCGCACTACGAGTCGGTCATGGTCGCTCGGCAGCTCAACGAGGAGGACGTCGCCGCAAGGCGCGCCCACGCGGCCGAATCGAGCGAGCGGCGCATCTCGGCGCACCAGCAGGGGCTCGCGGCCGAGCGGCTGAAGGCGAAGGAGCAGGCCGACTTCCGACGGGGCACCAAGCTCGAGGGGCTGAAGGTCCGCCAGCGCCGCCGCACACGCCGCCGCACACGCGCTCCTGCTCCACTTCGCCGCTCTCGCTCTCTCGCTCTCTTGCTCCTCCCTCTCCTTACCGCAGAAGCTGATGCCCGACCTCTCGTCACTCCGTGCGGCGCCGCAGGTGATGGAGGCGCGAGAGGCGGCGGCGCTCGCTGAGGAGGTCGAGGCGCGCCACAGGGCGGTGGCCGAGCGGCTGGACGGGCTGGGCGGCGCCGTCGACAGGGCGATCCAGCAGCGGCGGCTCGAGCGGAGGAGGCGCGAGGAGGTCGTGGAGAGGGCGGCGGCGGAGAAGCGGCGGGCGAGGGAGGCCGCCGCGGGGAGGGCAGCCATCAGCTGGCGGGCGCAGGAGGCGCAGCTGGCGGCGACGGTCGAGGAGACGGCGCGGCAGCGGCGCGAGGCGGCGGCGGCCGCGCGGGGGCGGAGCGCGCAGGCGGCGGGGCGGCGCGCCGAGCACGACGAGGCCAACCTGGCGGCGCAGGACGCCAAGGCGCTGCAGAGCCTCGTCGACGAGGAGCAGCAACGGCTGGCGTGGGCGCGCCGGGACGCCGCGCCCGTCTCCGCCCACCTCCTCGCGCAGCAAACCTCGTCGCCGCGCGCGTCGGTGTCCTCGCCGCGCGCCGCCGCCTCGCCACGCACGCCACGCGCCGACGCGTCGTCGGCCGCCGCCGCCGCCACCGCCGCCGCCGCCGCCGCCGCCGCCGCCGCCGCCGCCGCCGCCGCCGCCGCCGCCTCCACCGTGGCCGTGGCCGTGGCCGACGACGACGCCGCGCCTCCTCCCATCGCATCGTCCGCTCGGCGCGGCGCGAGCGTCTCCGTCGTTGCGGGCGGCCGCGCGCCCTCGTACGCCGCTGCCGCAGCGACACCACAGCCGCCGCAGCCGCCGCCGCCACTGCCGCCGCCGTACGGAATGCCGCTCGCTGCTGCGCCCGTGGCGCGGCCGGGCTCCGCGCGCCCGTCCGCTGCTGCCGCGCCGCCGCCGCCGCCGGCGGTGTCGTGCCACGGCGGCGGCGGCGGCCGCAGCGGCAGCGCGCCGCGGCGGCGGCGAGCGACCAAGAAGACCGAGGTGTCGGTGGCGCCGCACGTGCTCGCCACGTTGCGGTGGGCCGAGGAGCAGCGGCGGCGTATCGAGCGGCGCGACGCCACGCTGCGCCGCCAAAAGGAGGCGAAGGCCGTCGACCTCGAGCAGCGGCAGCAGCTCGCCGCGCTCGACGGGCGGCTCCGCGCCTCGCTGCTCGACGCGCGCGCGAGCCTGCGCGTCCGGCGCGACCCACACAAGCTGCGCAGCGCGGAGGGCGCGTGCTCGGCCCTCGAGGCGTCGGCGCTCGGCCTCGCCCGCCTCGAGCTCACCGAGGGCGGCGAGGCGCGCCACCTCCTCGACGACGCCGAGACGGCGCTGCAGCGGCCCCTCGGCAGCCCGGCCAAGGCGCGCCCCCAGGTTGGTGCCACCACCACCGCCCGCCCGCGCACCGCCGCCACGAGCGGCCGCCGCCCCCTCTCCGCTCGGACGCCCGCCGCCCCCAGCACGCCCGCTGCCGGCACGAGGCGAGCCGACGGCAGCCGCAGCGGCGGCGGCGGCAGCGGCAGTGCGAGCGCGCGCCGGCCGCCGGGGCTGCACCCGCACGCCTTCCCGCCGAGCACGCGCCGGTGCGCGCTGTGCGAGCGCGACGTCGAGATCAAGCACCTCGCCTTCGCCGTGAGCCACTCCGCCGTCCACAAGCTCAAAGCCAAGTGGGGCGCGCAGCCGACGGCGGCCGCACGCTCCCTCGCGACCATGTACGACGCGACTCGCGTCTGCGTGTTCTGCAACCAGTTCTTCCTCGAACACATCGAGCAAGTGGTCATGGAAGACTGAAAACGATGTCGGCTTGCAAGAGTCTAATGAGTTCAGCTCATACTTACTTTTCAGCTCAAATCGTAAGGCTCTCGCCTAGAGGCGTCACCATGGTAACATCTAACAACGCCAGCGGATCCTTTTTGGTAACCCAGTAGTGTCGCCCACCACCGGACAAGAAATCGGCGCCGGTGCATCAGCACATGGCTGACGCTGATGGCGACAAGCCATTGGGCAAGCTTTTCAAGAGCGTCGGGACCTCGCTCAAGGCCGCTGCCCTCTTCAAGCAGTCGAACGGCGCACCCATCACGGCCGAGGGCAAGTGCGAGCAGCTCACGGTGGAACACAATGGCGTGGCCCCGTGGATGCGCCCGGAGGAGCTGTTCGAAATGCAGGAGATCGTCAGCACTGCGATCGACCGCGCGCCAGGCGTGAGCTTTGACCTCGAGCCGCAACCGCTCATCGGGTGGCGCAACGCGGGCTCGCAGTGCCTGGCCAAGGCCTTCTTCTACTCTGGAGCCGAGAAGAAGGACGAACCCATCGTCGTCAAGCTCGGCATCATGCCGAGGGAGATCAACCCCCCGCCTCCGCCCGCCGCGTGGACGGCTGCAGCCGGGACCAACACAGCCGTCATGGTGTACATCTCGCGCCCGCCTACCACCCTGAACACGTGGCATCAGGAGATTCCAGGCGGTCTCGCGGCCCAGTGGACAATGATTCGATCGATCCTCGGGGGTGTCGACAGCTCGAGGCATCCGTTCCTGCTCCCCTGCACGAATGCGAAATTGGTCGGCAACCCTGACCAGCACCACATCGTGGTGCAGCGCAAATATGTGCCCGCAGGCTCTCTGCGCGACGCACTGTACAAGGTGAAGGGGGGGGCACGCCAGACGGCCCACGCCAAGTACAGCTACCTTACTCCGATGCCATTGGGTGCCACGCTCGTCGGGCTCTATGCCAGGCAGCTGCTCGAGGCGATGCACTTCCTGAGCGAGGCCGGCGTCCCCTGCATGCACGTGCACGCCGGCAACGTGATGCTCGACGAGCCCGTCAAGGGCAAGCTCGTGTGCCGGCTGAGCGAGTACGAGACGCCTCTCTTCGCTCTCCCCTCCTACTCGGACGTGCGGAAGCTGGCAGTGCCACGACTTGCCCCAGGCTCCAACGGCTTTGTCGTATCTCGCGAGGTCGTGACGTGGGGCTATCTTCTGCACGAGATGCTCACTGGTGACGAGCTCACCGAGGAGGCGCTCGACACCTGGCAGCTCAAGGCCCAGAAGGGGCAGCTGACCGGGCCTCCGGCCGCGTGGAGCGTCCTCGAGCGCATCTTCTTCCCTGAGCCCAGCACGGAGCGTGGCCCTGGGCTACTCGACCTCATCGGCGACCCGTTCTTCCCGTCGGAGGCCGCGCTCGAAGTGACGCGGGCCCACCCGAGCCTGCCCAAATACGGCAAGAAGGAAAAGTCCTTCCTTTCGCAAGTCCGCCGCCACTTTGGTTCGCACGTCGTGTGCCGACCGGCCCAGCCGATTGTCACGGGGGCACAAGGGCCATCGCCGATCCTCTCTGCGGCCCTCCCGCTGAATACGCGCGTCGCATCAATGGAGCAGACGTTGGAAGCCGTCGACTACGACTACGGATACTATTCCGAAGGCGATGTCGGCGATGTCGGCGATGTCGGCGAGGGCGAGCTGTCGTGGGTGGTGCCGCTGGTGTCGACCGTTCCCGTTAGCTCAGACAAGCCGCCGATCCTGGCGAAGGCGTCCTCCATGGCGAAGCCGCCGCAAGGGCTGCCACCAGGGTTTGATCCTGCAACGAAGGCGGCCACTACGAACGGAGGCAATGAGTACGAGTACGCCTACCAGGACGAGGAGCAGGTTCCTCCCCTCTCCGACGACGAGGCACCAGCACCTGCCAAGGACGCGCCGTCGAAATCCGCAGAAGAGGATGCGTACGAGTACTACGAGGACGGCGCCCCCGCTCCAGCGACGTCCACGGCGGTGGTGCCTGCTCCCGCTGCCGCCGCCGCGCCGCAAGGTGGCGACGACACATACGACTACTACGAAGCCGAGCCGGCGCCTGCGACCGCCGTGGTCACTCAGGAGGCGGACACGCCAGGCAAGGAGGAGGCAGCGGCGGCTTCGATTCGAGGGTCTACAGAGGCCAGGAAGGTCGCGGAGCAGGAGCTCAAGGCGGCTGGACAATCGTCGGCCGTCGCCGACGCCACGCAGCCGCGTGGCGTCTCGCTGCAGCCACCCGATCCTGTCCGGCTGCAAGCTGCCATCGAGTCGGCCAAGGTGGCAGGCGTCTCTGGGGCAGCCATCGCGTTGGCTGAGGCCAAGCTGCAGAGCCTCAAGGCCGAGGAGCATCTGCAGCAAGCAGAGGCCAAGGCCAAGCTCGAGGGTCAGCATGCTGCGCAGGCGCAGTCCAAGGCCAAGGCCGACGAGAAGCTGCGGACGCAAGCGATGGAGAAAGCGGAGAAGGAGCTGAGGGCGGCGATGCCATCCCTGCCGTTCCAGTCGCCAGACCCTGTGCGGCTGCAAGCAGCGATCGATGCTGCAAGGGCGGCGGGTGTTGCCGAGACCACCATCGCTGTTGCCGACGCCAAGCTGGGCACGTTCAAGGCCAAGGCCCTCGTTCAGGAAGCGGAGGCAAAAGCCGAGGCTGAGGCCAAGGCCAAGGCGGCCGTGAGGGAACAGGCGGAGAAGGAGCTGAAAGCGGCTATGCCGGTTCTTCAGACCCCCGACGCCACGCGGCTGCAGGCGGCAATCAACGCCGCACGGACGGCTGGCGTGGCGGAGTCGACCATTACGGTCGCTGAGACGAAGCTGGACGGGCTCAAAACGACGGCACTGATGCAGGCAGCGTTGTCAAGGGCTGAGGCAGAGGCTCGGGCTGCTGCAGAGGCGGGGGCCAGGGCCAAGGCGGACGTGCAGCAGCGTAAGCTTGCAATCGAGGAGGTGCGCACAGAGGCTGAGAAGGAGCTCAGAGCGGCCATGCAAAACAAGCAGGATCCAGCGCGGCTGCAGACGGCCATCAACATTGCGACCCGCGCAGGCGTGGCTGAGGCTACGGTGGCGGTGGCCCAGGCCAAGCGCGAAGCGATGTACGCCAATGCGCTCGTCGAGCAGGCTGAGGCCAAGGCCAAGGCTCAAGCTGAGGTTGAGCTGAAGGAGGCTGAGGTTGAGCTGAAGGAGGCAATGTCTGCGCGACCGCCAGACCCTGAACGGCTGAAGGCGGCGATCGCTGCAGCAAAGGAGGCGGGCATAAGCGGACCCACCACGACCGCGGCGTCCTCGTTGTACGCCAATGCGCTCGTCGAGCAGGCTGAGGCCAAGGCCAAGGCTCAAGCTGAGGTTGAGCTGAAGGAGGCAACGTCTGCGCAACCGCCAGACCCTGAACGGCTGAAGGCGGCGATCGCTGCAGCAAAAAAGGCGGGCATAAGCGGACCCACCACGACTGCGGCGTCCTCACAGCTGGCCAGCTATGGCATGAAAGACCCGGCGCAGACTTGGGTCGTCTCGGCTGGGACAGGCAGCCTCGCCGCGCCTGGAGGCAAAACGAGGGAGGCGAGCAAGGCCGAAGCGGAGGAGGAGCTGAAAGCTGCATTGCCTCTCCTCTCCACGGATTCGGCGGATCCTGAGCGGCTACAGGCTGCAATCGACGCAGCGAGGGTGGCAGGCGTGTCGGAGTCGACCCTTGCCGTCGCAGAGGCCAAACTTGAGACGCTCAAGGTCAAGGCGCAGGCGAGGGCCGATGCAGCACGGCAGTTGGCTGCGGTGCAGGCTGCGATTGACGCGGCGCGGGAGCTCGGCGCGTCCGCAGCGACGATTTCGGCAGCGGAGGCCGAGCTGGAGACGCTGAGGGTCAAAGGCCAGCAGGAGACGCTTGCCAAGGCAGAGGCCGAGAGCAAAGCCCTGGCCCAGGCGAGGGCCGAAGCGGAGAAGGAGCTCAAGGCGGCAATTCCTCTCCTGCCGTTTAAGACGCCGAATCCGTTGCGTCTGCAGGCTGCGATTGGTGCGGCACGGGCGGCGGGCGTGGCGGAGGCGACGGTCAAAGCTGCAGAGGCGAAGCTGGCGGCGATTGATGTGGACAAGTCAGCAGCGGCGGCAGAGAAGGAGCTCAAGGCAGCGATGGAGCCGGCGCCGTTCTCGCTGAAGCCGCCTGATCCTGTGCGGTTGCAAGCGGCCATAGACGTTGCGATGGTATCCGGCGTCGCCGAGGCGACGATCGCGGCTGGCGAGGCCAAGTTGGTGGAGCTCAAGGCCAAGGCGGAGGCAGGTGCACGTGCCGCGGCTGAGGAGCATGCCAAGGCGCGTGCCGAGGCTGATGCATTGAAGGAGCTCAAGGCAGCGATGCCTGTGTTTGGGACACCGGACCCTGTGCGTCTGGAGGCGGCGATTGATGCGGCAATCGCGGCGGGCGTGGCGGAGGCGACGATCGAAGCTGCAGAAGCGAAGCTGGCAGCAGCCGCAAATGTTGACCCGAAGGAGGCGGCAGCGAAGGAGCTCAAGGCGGCGATGCCTCTGCCGTTCCAGAAACCGGACCAAGCGCGTCTACAGGCAGCAATTATCCGTGCGAGGCAGTTGCGTCTTCCCGAAGAGGCCATCACCCCTGCTGAGCTCAAGCTGAGAGAAGGGAGAGGCAAGGCACTGGACGCCACGGCCGATCCGTACCACAAAGCCGCCAAGAAGCAGCTGTGGACTGCCATGGAATCGCAAAACGCCGCTAAGCTGGCCGCGGCCATCCAGGAAGCGAGGGCTGAGGGCGTGAGCGACGACGAGATCGAGCCAGCGGAGAGCAAGCTCACGGAGCTCAGGGCCAGTCATCAGTCGACGCATCCACCCGACTCTGCTCGGACAGAGAACGGCACCGTGCAGACTGCTGAGCGTTTGTCAGCTGCGAACGCCACAGCTGCCGCCAACCGGCCGATGATTTCTCGACTCTTGTCGGACAGCGTCGATGTGAAGCAGACCGTCAGCACCGGCAGTGCCAAGGCACCTGTGCCGGCACCAAGCAAGGCGAAAGAAGCGGGCGACGCGTACGATTACTACGAAGACGACGTGCCGAGCCAGGCGGTTGTCAAGCCCGCGAAGGCTGCCAGCACGACGGCGGCGAAGCCCGCTGCCCCGGCGGCGGCCAAGTCTGCAACGACCACCACCACGACGGCTGCTAAGCCCGTCCCAGCAGCTGCTGCGCCAGCCGCCGTGGAGTATAAGTACTACGAGGACGCTCCTGCCCCGGCTGCCCCGGCTGCCCCGGCTGCCAAGCCAGCAGCCGCGGCGGCAAAGCCGGCCACGGCCACGGCAACGGCGACCGCTCCGGCCGCCACGACAGCAACGACGGTTGCAGCGCCCGCGGCGGACGACGAGTCCGAGGACGAGTACGAGTACTACGAAAACGAGGACGGGAAGGCTCCCACATCGGCGGCTCCAGCGGTCGCGGCGAACGCACCCGCTCCATCAGCCGCCGCGGCAGCACAACCAGGGGTGCTGGCCTCAGTGACATCGTCAGTGACATCGGGCTTTGGTCAGTTCGCGGCTGGAGTGCAAGGACTCTTCACGCCGCGCCAGGAGTCCGCAGATGCGCAAGTCTTGGAGCCGTCGAAGCCCGTTTTGACCAGCCAAGGCTCGACGTCGAAGCCTCCGCCAGGGTTGCCGCCCACGTCGAAATCTGCATCGGCCCCCGCGGCAGATGAGTATGACTACTACGACGATGACAAGGCGCCTGCAGCCGCGCCGGCCAGGGGCAAGGCGGAGGGCGAGGACGAGTACGAGTACTACGAGGACTGAGCCTTGTCTGTGGCGTGGGGAGGGATTGCTCTTGTTCTCCATGGATTGCCAGGGAGCCAGTGCGCAGCGGTGCAAAACCCTGGTGTTGTGTGTTCGTCCGACTGCATGACGCATGAGCTTGCGCAGTATATGCGCAGTATGGTCGTGTGCAGTGGTCTAGATCTCGTGATCGTTTCACGATATAGACACCTCAGATCTCTTGTCGTGCGGCGGATCTCTCTAATTCTAATACCGACGAAGGCGGTTCTGAGCCTCTGGGCATAGGATTTCTTTTCGGAGTATCGGTCGTTGCCGCCAGAGCCCAGAGGGGTGGAGAGCCGCCATGGTACTCACAAGCGAGCGTACAGCCACAGCAGCACACACATCAGGACTGCGACGAGGAGTCAAGCGTGGCGTGAGCGCGCGCTCGCACGCCAGTGGGGTCAACGGGAGGGCACGCGGCGCGCCTGCGAGTGCACCGAGCCCCAACATCAGCACCGTGCACAGCGCGCACGTGTCGGCCCACGGCATCCCCTTCCGCCTGCCGCTGGGCCACTCTCGGTAAAAGTAGATCACGCGGATGCGGCAGAGGCCCCACGCCATCTTGAGGATGTCCCACGGCTTGACCTTGCTGCCCGCGACGTCCACCCACCGCGTCAGCGGGAACTCAAAGATCGTGTGCTGCACCGGCCTGTGCGGCTTCGGCCCCTGCAGGGCCGCAAACCTCGCAACCATCTCGCAATCGAACACCCACCTCGTGAGGAATGGATGCGACAGGACGGTCTTCAGCTCGTCACTCGCACGAAACAGCTTGGCGCCGCACTGCGTGTCGTAGATGGGCATGCCGAGCGACAGCGACGCGAGGGTGGCAAAGACGCGCCCGAGGTAGTGCCGCACGACCTTGCGCTCAATCTGTCGGCCGAGCAGCGCGACGCGCGCGCCAAACACCATCTGCGTCCACGGCTGCGCCCGCAGCACCTCGGCGAGCTCCTGGATCGCATCCAGTGGCGTCGCCAGGTCGCAGTCCCAGAAGCCGACGATCGCACCGCCCTCTGGGGCAGGCTGCTCCACGGCCTGCAGCATGCCTCGGCGGACGGCCTCGGCCTTGCCGCCGTTGGGCGTGAGCGGCAGCAGTGAAGCTCGGCCGGCGGGGGCGGCGCTGACGATGCGCTGCAGCACCTCGACGGTGGCGTCGGTCGAGCCGTCGTCGACAAACAGCAGCCGGATCGACGCGTCCGCCATCTCCTGGCTGGAGAGGAAGCGGCCAAACTCCTCCTCGCGGATGCGCTTCTCCTCGTTGTAGCATGGCACCACCACCGTCACGCGGTCCTTGGTGGGCGAGGGCCGCATGGTCGGCGCGGCGCGGCTGACCTCGGATAGCTCGTGTGCGCCTGCAAACTT
>Ga0209713_10002543_pt1 | contig 11334 bp, 8 predicted proteins | sample ArcOceMetagenome_3_FD_187444 | JGI IMG/M metagenome (GOLD analysis project Ga0209713, IMG submission 187444) | Marine eukaryotic phytoplankton communities from Arctic Ocean - Arctic Ocean- Svalbard ARC20M Metagenome (SPAdes) (version 2) | ecosystem: Environmental > Aquatic > Marine > Oceanic...
CACGCCACCGCCACCTCCGCGGTGCTCGCCACCTTCGCGACCAGCGCCAACCGCTTCTCGGCGAGCGCGTCCTCCTTGACCGCCCACGCCACCGCCACCTCCGCGGTGCCCGCCACCGTCGCCACCAGCGCGAGGCGCTTCTCGGCGAGCGCGTCCTCCTTGACCGCCCACGCCACCGCCACCTCTGCGATGCCGCGTGGCAGCTCCGCCACCAGCGCGAGGCGCTCCCCGGCGAGCGCGTCCTCCTTGACCGCCCAGGCCAACGCGACGCTGTCCGATTGAAAGCCAAGATCAAACGCCATGCCCTCGACCTCGACCTGCTTTCGCGTCTTGCCGTTGAACACATTGCCCTTGGCCTTGGCCTTCGGAAGCATCGCCGTCAAGTACTCCACCCTCTCCGAGCAGCGCAGCTCCGGCGAGGCGAGCGGCAGTGGCTCAGACTCGCCAACTGTCGCGGCTCGAGTGAGCGCTGGCTGGAGATAGTCCCGGAGGAAGGTGTTGAGGTCGATGTTCTTGGGCAGCACGACCAGGAACGAGAGGGACAGCGTGGGGTGCGCCGTGGTGTCGGGGACGAGGTGGCCCATCCCCGTGAGCCCGGCACCTACGGCAGTTGAAAAGACCAAAGCATCGTTCGGCGCCAGGTCGACCACGTAGAAGCCGCTTGGATCTTTCGCGAGGAAGTAGTCGCTGCGGCCTCCGACCATGTAGCCGCGGCCATGCTCCTCGTACCAAGCAAATGTCGAGCTCGCGCGGCCGAGCCGGATCACGACGTTGAGGACGTACTCGCCGTTGGCGCGCGCCAGGTCCTTGACGTCGACGTGCCCCGCCATGCCGAATGAGAAGTCGTAGTAGGCGACGCGCGCGTTGTCGACGTAAATGTGCGTCAGGGTCTCTCGCAGCTCGTCCACCTGCTGCATTGACTGCAGCCGTTTCTTCACCCGCTTGCCCGCCTGGTCGTCCCAGTCCGTCACCGCCGTGACGATGGCCCCGAAGGCCGGGCAGTGCTGGTCCAGCATTGGGGACGAGGTCAGCCCCGGCTCCTGCGTTCCTTGCCGGGTGCCCTGGTAGCCCCAGCTAAAGCGGGGCGTCGTAATCGTTGAATAGAGCATTCCGCGCTCGAGCATCTCCTCGAGCACGTGCTTGGTGCCGGTGCAGTCATCGTCGCCCGGGTCGCAGACGACACTGGAGCTAAAGATGAGGGGTACCAGCAGCGCACGCAGTCACGGCGAAAGTATTTTTGGCTGGCTCGGGATCAGTGTATCCCCGCGTGGGCCCTCCTGACCGGCGGCTTAGGCAAAGCAATGATCTAAAGTATCTAAAGAATAGAAGACCAATACCTTCAAAACTCACAGCTCGGGCAAGAAGAAGCGTCCAAAGTCCTCGTCCTTGGCCGGGAAGGCCTGGCGCAGGCTGGCGAGGTCGTCCTGGCTCGAGACGACGAGCAGGTTGGGCCGCGGCCGCAGGTTCTGCGGCAGCGCGTCGGTCGCCGCGTCAAAGGGCGGCCGCGGAGCCTCGGCGGGCGCGCCGGGCTGGACGGCGGTGTTGGCGAGGATGCCGGCGCAGAGCGTGCCGACGCCCTGCGAGAGCGGCTCCTCGCGGCGCGGGTCGAGCTTGAAGCCGCTGAGGCCGCGCGACGCGTCGTCGACCTGCTGCAGCGCCGCCTTCTGCCCCTCGAAGGCGAGCCCGACGCGCAGCTCCTGCACGTCGACGTGCGACTGGCCCGCCTCCCACCGGCTCTCCTGGTCATGCCGCAGCGCCGCCGCCAGCCCGCGCACCGCGTGCGTGTTGAGCTGGCCGAGCGCGCCGCGCGGGCCCCACGCGAGCGAGCGCGAGCCGCCCGTCACGAACGTGTACGAGCCGCCCGTCATCCGCGGCAGCAGGTGGAACGCCGCCCCGTAGTGCAGGCTCGCACTCTTGTAGGCGGCGGCCTCGAACTTTGATGGCTCGACCGCGAGCAGCTTCTGCGACGGATCGGGCAGCTCGCCCTCCATCGCGCCGTCGTCGCCGCTGTCGAGCGCCCACCATCTGACCGAGCTGTGCGCGACCACGTGGTCGAGCTTGCCGCACCGCTGCATCGCCGTCTGCACGGTCGTCGCGGCGCCCTCGGCAAGCATCGAGCCGTTGATGGTGACGAGGCGCTCGGGGTTGCCTAGCGAGTTTCTAAGCCCCTCCAGCCGGTCGATCGACCGGCTGTTGACGATGACCGTCGCGCCGGCTCGCAGCAGCCCACGACAGATGCCGCTGCCGACGACGCCGACGCCACCGACCACCCACGTGACCGATCCCTCGAGCGAGGGCGGCGTCGCGCCTAGACGCCACGGCAGCAGCACGGAGCGGATGGACGGCATGATTCTGATCAGTGCCGAGGCTCAGGCTGGCTGTGCAACGCTTCAGCGTCTTCTCCGCTGTGGGTCCGATTGCGATGCCTTCATCAGCCAGCATGCATACGCATGCACGATAAAGAGCTATTCGTATGTGCCAAACGCGTCGCCTCAATAGCCTCAATAGCCACACCCTTGTTCCCCGGGAGATTCTAATGGAGTGGCCCTCCCGGCCAGGCCCTTCCGGCCAGGGCATCCCGGGCAGGCCCTGGTCTTTTATAAACGTTCTTGAAGCCGCGTCAAAACGACGCAGGCAACGCCAAGCGCGCGCTCGCGCAGTTGCAAAGCGCACGAACGAAGACTCCTCGGTCGTCCGGCTCGTCCCACGCAGCGCGCGACCAACCCCCGCGTCTGAGCGCCTAATATGGAGCTAAACGGCGACGAGGTGCCCGTGCCCGTGCCGCCGGCCTCCTCTCGGAGTGGCTGGGCTCGCTCGCGCGCTCCGACTGGTCCCGGTCGCCGCGCCAAGCCAAACTCAGGGCAGCGGCTGCTCCGCGAGAGATCGCCGGTCGGCAGTGGGGAGGGGCCGATCTTCCTGCCCGAGGCGGCGAAGAGCTCGCCGCCCGGGACGGTCTCTCACGTCGAGCTGCCGCCGATCCACGTGCGCAGCGGCAGCGGCAACGGCAACACGTCGTGGGGAGGCGGCCCACACAGCCCACAAAACGCCAACATTGGGCGGAGGCCGCCCATGCCGAGTGGTACAGGGCGTAGTCGGTTCACATTCGACTCGTTCGCACGCATATCGTCGCCGGCCAAGCTGCACGTGCTCCAGAAGCGGCAGCGCATACCGGTGCAGCAGGCCAGGGGCGGCCTGCCGTCTCCCTTTGTGCTCGCGGATGGCGCGCGCGTCGCCTTGAGCGGTGTCAAGGCGCGCGGCCGCATGCAGCTGCAGCGCCTGCCACCAGCGGCCGCGGCTGCCGCCGCGGCCGCCGTGGTGCCCAGGTCGCCGCCCAGGGCGTCGCGCGGCTCGCAGAACGACGGGCCCGAGGCGGCGACCAAGCCGCTGATGATTCGCGGCCTGAGCGGCGGCTCTCCGCAGCCGCTGGGCTCGAACAGGTCGAGCGGTTTTGCGCCCACCGGGGCGCTGCTAGGCCCAATTGTGGCGGCCTCCGAGTTCGCAGCGCCGATGGGGCGTCATAGTGACGTGAGCAGCGACTCTGAGCGAGCGCCGGGGCAGCTCCGACGCCACAGCTCGATGGATGCGGTGCCTCCAGGCGCGGCGATGGCGATGGCGGCGGCGGACGCGGACGGCGGCGGCGCCGACGGCGAGATTTGGCCGAAGCAGCAGATGGCGGCGGCGGCGGCGGCGGTAGAGGGCACGAGGACAGGAGCCGAGGCCATCTCACCCGGCCCTGGCGGCGGGGCAGCAGAGGGCTCCGCCAGCGTCGACGATGGCGGTGGCGGCGGTGGCGGCGGCGGCGGCGGCGGCGGCGGCGGCGGTGCTAGCGACGAGGCGGCGGCGGCGTTGGCGGGGGCGGCCACGGGCGGCGACGCGCCGACGGGCGCAGCCGAGGAGCCGGCGGCGGCTGCGGGCGAGGGCGAGACGGAGGTGGGCGGCGCGGCGGGTCTGCTCGAGGCGGCGCAGGTTGCGATGCCGACGCCTCCCGCGCTCAAGAACGGCACGCCGCTGACGGTGCAGCAGCTCTCCGACTCGGCGCTGATGCTGCTGCGGTGCGACTTCAAGGCGGCGGGCGCCGTCGACGGCACGATGACGCGGCTGACGAGCGCGCTCCGCTTCATTGCGCAGCTTGCGCAGAGGTCGGCGGCGCTCGGTGTGCTGCAAGGCGCCATCTTCCAGGCGCTGGCCGCGTGGTGGCAGCAGCAGCAGCAGCGCATCGAGGCGGAGCGACGGCAGCAGGAGGCAGCAGCGGCAGCCGCCGCCGCCGCCGAGGGAGCCGAGGGCGGTGCGCCAGCGGCGGCGGCGCCTCCGCCCGACGGGAGCGACGCCGTGCGGCAGACGCTGAACTCTGCCGAGGGCAAGCGGGACGAGCCGTCGCCGCTGCTCGCCGAGCTCGGGCCGGAGGCGACGCGACAGATGGCCGAGGCGGCCGACGACCTGCGCAAGCTGCTGCGCGTCAAGGTCGCCGACGACCAGGACATCAAGACGGCGCAGCAGGGGCTGGCCGAGAGCGCCTACTTCTTCCTGGCGCTCGTCCAGGAGGCCGAGGGCCTCGGCGTCAGCGCGGACGAGCAGCTGCAGCAGTACACGTGGTAGCTAACGCACAACTGTTTCCATGTATTTCAGAACGTAACAATGGCGTAACAACGTAACAGTGGAAATATGGCTCGGAATCCGCTATGGCCCCGTACGGCTCGCGGGTCTTTCGCGGCGCTCACTCAGACGCGTCTAGACGTCCACCGCCTGACCATGTGGAGGCCCGTGCTTGCTTTTGAGCAAGCCCGTGCGCACCGCCTCACGCAACCATCGCTCATATGAATCCGGTAGCAGGCCTCCGTAGAGTGGAGGTGAGGCTTGCAGGCTCTCCTCGACAGCGGCCACTAGCCCGTCCGTGCTGAAGGTCGGCTTCGTGGCCTTGTTTGCTTTGCTGAGCTCCACGCCGCCAACAGGATACGTGCGGGTACCCACGCGTGTCCACATGTCGTTCATCGCGTCAGGCCGTGCGGGTCTATACGGGTATAGGTCGGCGCCCGCGCGCATCAACCCCTTCTGTGCCAGAAACTGCCGCGTTCCCGCCACGCTCCGCGAAGGCGTGGTCTCGATCAGGACGACTCCAAATCGCTCCAGCTCCCCAGCGGTCGACAGTACCATGTCTTCTCCGCCTTTGACATCAACAGACAAAAAGTCGATCTGGTCTGGGTAGCCGTGCTCTACCAGTATCGTTCTCAGCGGTTTGCAGGGTACTTGCATTGTCTTGTTTGCCTGCAGCTTCTGCCTGGCCGTGAGCGTCTCGAATCGCCCAGTCGTTGGTGCATGCCCTCGTGTGATTGTGGCGAAGCCGCCGTCCTCCTGCGTGCATATGGCTGAGTGCACTAAAGGGCTCTTGCGGCCACTCACAGCCGCCTTTGCATAGTTGTCCTGCACACGACGAAGGGCGCGGGCGTGGGTGCCTGACCGTGGAAGTGAGGGGCTCGAGGGCACTTGGCGCGCACCGGGTTCGCCTCGATCAGCACGCCACGCCAGTCAAAGCACTTCTCGAGTATGAACGTGTTGGAATCTGTCACGCCATCAAAAGCACCCAGCTCCACAAAAGAGCCTCCTCGTCCGGCAGATTCACGGACCAGTGCCAGCAGAGTTGGTAGCAGGAGGAGGTCCTCGCTTTTGTGCGAGCGCGTGTGCTGCAATGCGCACTCGACGAGCGCGCTGGCGTTGACTCCCGGTGCTCTCAGGGGCGGTGACGAGGCGTCGACGGGCAACGGCGCTCGCAGCTTGCGCGCAGAGTGTGATTGCGATGGCTTTGGCGAGGGCGGCCGCGGCGTCGGCGGCGGCGGTGGCGGCGACGGCGACTCAGGCGGTGGCAGCGACACGGGCGGTGGCAGCGACACGGGCGGTGGTAGCCGCGACGGCAGCAGCGACGCACGTGACCGATGTGGAGACTTTGCAGATGGCCAGGCAGTCAAGTGAGGTGTATTTTCCTGACCTGGTCGGCCGTTGAGGGCAGTTTCGTGAATGGTGTGTGAACCCAAAGCTGTGTAAAGGCCCTGCACAATGGCGGACAGCAGCACGCAGCAGAAGGTCATTGGTGCAGCTAGCCAGCAGCAATTGACCAGCGTCGACCAGCCGAGAGATTTGCGCCGCTGCGAGGGTTGGTGGTCTGGCAGACTGCCATGCACCCGTCGCGTTGTCGGCATGCTGCCGCTCGACAAGGCACGAAGGCACGAAGGCACGATGGCACACCGGCCTTCGGTTGTTTGGCATGCGAAACTATGCAATCTATGCCTAAAAAAAACAGTTGGTCTTCTGACCAGAATATGGTGCTAGAGTACGTGGTTGACGCTTTTCCGTATTTTTTTATTGCAGGCTGGGCCCGTCCTTTTGTTACTTACACACAACCCCTGTATGACGCGCGATTGCTGAGAATCGGCCCACCACGCGCGAATACGACACGATGCCGAGCTCCTCCACTTCGCTCCTCGCCTGCGCGCTCAGCTGCGCCCTCGGCTTCCACCTGCCGTCGGCCGTGCCGTCGACGCCCGCCGCGCGCCGCGCCATCTCGCCGTCCATGGCCGGCGGCGTCTCCTTCCCGGAGCTTGACGGCTCGGAGGTGAGGGTCGGCATTATCCGTGCCCGCTGGCACCCGGAGATCATCGACAGCCTGATCGACGGCGCCAAGAAGGCGCTCATTGAGAGCGGTGTCAAGGAGGAGAACATCATCGAGACCGAGGTCCCGGGTGCCTTCGAGCTGCCGCTGGCGTGCCGGTACATGGCGCTCTCGGGTGCGGTCGATGCCGTCCTGCCGGTGAGGCCCGGCCCACAGTGTCTCAGCCATCAGCCGCGCTCCACGCTCGCGCCCGCGTGCGCTCACGCCCATCCGTTCGCCGCGCGTGAGCAGGTCGGTGTGCTCATCAAGGGCGAGACGACGCACTTCGAGGTGATCTCGGAGTCGGTCACGACCGGCATCATGAACGTCGGCCTGCAGACGGGCATCCCGTGCGTCTTCGGCGTGCTCACCGCGATGAACGACGAGCAGGCGGTTTCGCGCTCGACGGGCTCCAACAACCACGGCGTCGACTGGGGCAAGGCCGCCGTCGAGATGGCGGTCCTGCGCAAGTCGGCGCTCACGAAGCAGTCGTCCAAGCAGTTCATGGGCTTTGGCGAGGATGCCGAGGCCTCGCCGTCCACGCCGCCGAAGACGCGCATCGGCTTCTAGGCAGGCGGCCCTCGCCCCACTTCACCGCACCCCCGACTTTCCCTCGGGCCCTGGCGGTCCTTGGGCGAGACCGAGACGGACGAGTCCTGTCTGGAATTGGCCACGCGTGCAAGCTAAAGTCAGTCCACTGTACAATTCACAAGTTTATCTTTTTCCCCGAGTTTGAAGTTGACTCCGTCGGATGTTCGACTCGCCGTGTCGTGCATGCGTCTCCGCGGGCGCCGCCTCGAGCCGGTGAGCACGAGAGAGGTTCAGCATGGCCCGCTGCATGGCGGGGAGAGAGCTCGGAGAGCAGCTGCTCGCCGTGTCAGGTGAGAGATCCATCGCGGGGCCAGGCGAGGCGCACGCTGATCCCTGTTTTATTGGAAACTTGCATTCGGAGTTGCCGATGGCTACGAGTGGCGCGCCGATACCGACGGCCGAGCGCGCCACGACCAGCACCACTAGCAGCGTCGATGACGAGGCAGCGCCGTTGCCAGGCTTCCGGGCAAAGGGCTCCTTCCATCCGAGCGCTGGCCAGGGAGGTACCTCGAGAGCGCCGCCGCCGCAGCCCGCCCCCTCGTCCGCCGAGGAGGTCGTCGTGAGCAGCCGTCCGCGGGCGCTCGGACTGTGGTCTGTGCTCCTCGTCGGTGTCGTGTGCCTCGCCACACTGCTTGTGTTTCTCTCCGTGCTCGATCGCCCCGACCTCTGGGTACACGTGATGCCCAACGCTCTTTCGATCGTTGGCTCCCTGACCATCTGCTGCTGTTGGCTCGCGCTGCCCGAGCTGCGCACCACTCACGGCGGCCACGTGTTCTGGCTCTCGGTCGCCCAGACGCTCTACTCGGGCGCCGCCATCGCCGCCGCCACCTCCGACCGCTGCATCTGGCAGCAGGCGGCTCGCCTGGCGTGGGTGTGCACCTGGCTGTGGGCGACGCCGGTCGCGCTCGACTGGCTGCTGCTGCTGTGGCACGAGCGAGGCGCGGGGGCGCCGCGTGCCGCGCTCGCGCGCTGGTGTCACCTCGTGTGGCCGGTGGCCGCCGCCCTCGTGGTGCCGTCGTGGCTGGGCCCGCAGGTCCGCCTGGCGCCGCCGTCGCCGCCGCCGCCGCCGCCCACGTCGTCGCTGTCGTCGCTGTCGTCGTCCTCGTCCTCGTCGGGCTTGGCGTCGGCGTCGCCCGCGCTGCTGAGCGGCTACTGCGTCGCGGAGTCGCAGGACCTGTCGGAGCTCTACCTGCTGATGCTCGCCGTGCCCTTTTTGCTCGCGACGATCTTCAACGCCGGCGCGTACGTCGCGGGGATGCGCCGCTCCGCCGCCGACACGCCGCTGATCGTGCAGTGGCGGCAGCGGCGGCGCGCCGCGCTCTTCGTCGGCGCGTCGCTCGTGCTGCAGCCGCCGCTGATGCTGCTCGAGGTGTACACGCTGTGGCTGCGCCGCCCGCCGCCCGTCCTCCTCGCCTACTGGTGCGCCCTCGCCGGCGCGCCCGTGCAGGGCGCCACCAACGCCCTCGCGCACTTCCTCAGCGAGCCCAGCGTCGCGGCGCGGCTGCTCTCCGCGCTCCCCGCGCGCTGCGTGGCGCGCTGCCACGCCGCGCTGTGCGGCTGCTGCTGCGGCGGCTGGGCCGCGTCACTCTGCGGAGACGTCGAGTGCTGCCCCTGCGGCGGCGGCGGCGGCGGCGACGAGTCGTGCTGCTGCGACTGCGAGGGCGGCGGCGCCTTCGCGCTCGCGCGCGCCGACACGCGCGCGCTGCTCCTGCACGCCGACTCGCGCCACGCCCACTTTGTGCCGAGCGAGGTGCACGACCATCAGTCGGCCACCTACCGCGCGAGCGGCGGCACGCGCTCCGCCGACCCGCGCGCGGCCGACGCGATGCTCCGCGCGCTCGAGGACGACGAGGCCGCCTCGGCCGCCTCGTTCCGCTGGTACTGGTGCGTGCTGCCGCTGCTGCTCGTCGTCGTGGTGCTGCTCGTGATGGTGCTGGCTGGTGGCACGTAGCGGCGCGATCGCTCTCTTTCTCCAGCATGCAAATAAATACCAGGAGTTTGCTGCCATGGCGTGGGGCGCTGGCTCCATCGCGGAGCTGGGGGGGTGGGTACCTCACCCCACGACCAAGGTGCTGCTGGGATTCAACGAGCCAAACTTGCGGCACCAGAGCAACCTCAGCGCCCAGGAGGCGTGTAGCCACTGGCCCGCCCTCCTGAAGGCGACGCGCAGGCATGGCCTGCGGCTGGGCTCGCCCGCCGCCAACCACTGCTCTCCGACTGACAACTGCTTCATGTCGCCGACCGACTGGTTCGACGCCTTCTTTGCTTTGCCCGGCTGCGGCGTCGATACCGTCGACTTTATCGCGACGCACAAGTACGGCAGCAACGCGAGCGATGCCATCGAGTACGTCCGCATGCTCAGCAGCCGGTACAACCGGCCTGTTTGGCTCACCGAGTTCTCGGTCGAACACTTCGCTCGCACCAGGGCTCGCACTAAAGTATCGCATCTATCGTGTATCGACTATCGCCACTTACTCTGGCGAAAGTAAAAAGTCGGCGTCATCGAGCAAGGGGCTGCACCCATGGCTGCACCACGAAGCTGAAGCCGGAGTTGATGAATGGTGATAACATACCACAGGTCTACGTCGCGAGAGAACACAGCAGGCCTTTGTTAGGGGCTTAGCCCTTACTTTATACTTACCGCAGCGCTCCTCTTTCTACATCGCGTCGGCGCGGGCGGTGGCCAGCACGTGCTTGACGCGCCGCTGCAAGTCCGCGGGGCAACGCCGGCTGTACCAGGGGCACTGCGCGCGGCGGCCGGAGCGCAGCGCGGCCGGACACTGCGCGGCCAGCCAGCTAGTATTTTCGCCAAACGGGCTTGGTGTGAGCTTTTCCGTCATTAGCTTGATCTGCGCCTCGAGAGGGGCACGCGCCGGCGCGGTGTCGATCGCGCAGTCGGCCCCGAACTTGTGATAGCGCGCGAGATTGAAGTCGAGCTCGGACTGCGACGTGAAGCCGACGCGCAGTTGCTGCTTCTGTCGCCCCGCTGCCAGCTCCTCCGCGCTGCGCTGCAGCAAGAGGCCGATGTGGTGGACCCAGAAGAAGTGCGCCGCAAACGGCCGCCAGCCCGCCAACCGTGCCTGCATCGCCGCCGCGTACTCGGCGTGCCGATGGAAGATGGCGCCAAAAGTCTCCGCGACCTCCGCCGAAGCGACGAACCAGTGGTCGAGCACCATGGAGGTGTAGTCCTTGTCGCGCTCCAGCTTCTTCCCGAAGAAGCGCCGTGCGTACACGGGCTCCACCAGGGCCCCTCGATCCGAGGCGCAGAGGCTCTCGAGCGCCGTGCTGGCCGCGGCTGAGAGGGCGATTACCGGCTGGCAGTAATGCGGCAGCCAGAGGCGCGAAGGAGAGAGCTCTCGGAGCAGCAGGTCAGCCCACCACACAATGTCGTAACGCGACAGCATCACGAGCTGGGGCGCGTCGTCCACTATATCGTGCGCGCGGCGGAGCAACAACACCCGCTCGAGCGACAGGTGGCCGCTCCGCACGCGCTCGAGGCGCGTAATGGGCGCCTGGTGGAGGCTGGCGTTGGGCGCATACAGCGCGTCGAGCGCCGCGCCGGCGTCGGGGTTCCACGAGTGCAGGAAGACGTCGACGATCAGGCCGTCTCGCCTGTTGGCATGTACTATGTGCCGTTGGATGGTGCGGTGAGCGAGTGATGCGATGCGCACGACACTCGTGTTGCTTGCGGGCCCGTCGCGAGCGTCCGACGCCGACTGGTCCCACGTGCCGATCTTGCCGTAGAGACAGAGGGCGACGCGGGTTGTCAGTGTGCGAGGCGCGTCTGAATGCAGTATGGCCATATGCGATATGGCAGCAGCAGGCTTCACAAGTACAAGTACAAGTGCTACTCGCTCCACAAGTACTAGCACCAGCAGCGACGGCAGCAGCGACAGCGATGATAGGGAGAGTGCCCGACGCGCACAATACGGCTGCGAGGCGGGCCCAGGCCCGCGCGGGTGAAGCGAACAAGTCGATCGACGTCATCGAGCAGGGGGCTACACCACGCAGTCACAGTTGATGAATGGCGATAACATCTACACACAAGAGGTCTACGTCATCACACAACGCCTTCCCATGGTCTTCGATTTGTTCTTGGACCT
>Ga0209713_10002544_pt1 | contig 11334 bp, 10 predicted proteins | sample ArcOceMetagenome_3_FD_187444 | JGI IMG/M metagenome (GOLD analysis project Ga0209713, IMG submission 187444) | Marine eukaryotic phytoplankton communities from Arctic Ocean - Arctic Ocean- Svalbard ARC20M Metagenome (SPAdes) (version 2) | ecosystem: Environmental > Aquatic > Marine > Oceanic...
GGGTAGCGTTGACCCGCGCCACTGCACGCCTCTAAATGGCCATGTCGGGGGCACTGCCGTGCGTGTTGAGCGTCTCCCTACATAAAAGTTAGGCTTGGGTTGAGTTCTCTGGGTCAGTGGCTGCTGAGAGTGTGCCGGGCGCCTCTCGTGGCGGCTTCCGTGGCCCCGCCCTTGGCCTCCGTAAAGGGCCTGTTATGCAAGTAGTAGGGTTAAACAGTCAACAGCGCGGGTTCAACAGAGAGACGACGCCGCACCGACATGTCCGTCCTCTCGGCGCAGTTTGCCCGCGCGCCGTGCCCCGCCCTCCGCCGCCGCGCCGTGTCGGAGCCGCCCCGGAGGTACGTGGACTCGGAGGCCAGCCAGCCACGCCAAGGGGCAGACAGAGCTGGCTGGCCATGCACGACGGTCGCGGCAGCGGGTCTCCACCCTTTTATCGGGGTGCGTGGCACATGCACGGAGAGGCGGAGGACCAGGGTAACCATCCCTCTGGCTCCGTCTCCATGACGGCAGCTGCAGCTGGCTAGTGCCCCTCGCGCCGGTGCTCGGAACACCGTGCCAGGGTACTAGGTAGGCGCTTCCCGGAGGCCATCCGAGAGCCACAACCTAGGAACATGCGTTCCACGTATCTGCCGGGAGCCTGACATGACGTTGGAGGAAGAGGACGAGACACAGACGCCGAGCAGCCGCGACGACGAGCCACGCCCCGTCACCGGGAAAGCCGAGTGAAGATCCATTGCAGTGTAACTAAGTAAATCTATGATGCCACGGAACTTCTCTTGTGCGTTTAGCTTGGCACGGCTAGCTAGGTTCCTAGTCGTCTATCCGTGATATGGGCTGCGGAGCCTCGCAGCCCACGGGCGCTCTCGCATCGCTTCCTGTCGAAGTGGCGGCGAAGTCTGGAGTGGCACCAGCCAGTGCGGCCGACAAAGCCGCAGCGGCCGACAAAGCCGCAGCGGCCGACAAAGCCGGAGCGGCAGACAAAGCCCCAGCAACGCCATCTGCGGCCGCGGCGGCGCCAACCGGCAGCACCCAGGCCGACGATCCCGCCTCCATCCCGACGCGCTTCGTGCGGCTCGACAAGCTCCGCGCGCATGGCTCTCTGCCGCGCTTCGGCTCGCAGCCGAGCTTCGTGCACCCGGTGACCGGCGAGCCCAACGCCAACCTGTGCCAGCCACGCGAGGAGTTTGACGAGGCGCGCACCTTCTTCGTATTCATCTCGCACCGCTGGGCGCGTCCCGGCCAGGGTGCCAAGGGCCACCCTGACGACCCCGAGCACCACAAGTTCCAGCTCGTCCTCGACGCGCTCGACATGCTGCGCAACCTCTCCAAGGCGTCGCCCGTGCCGCAGGACCTGGAGGTGGCCGTGTGGATGGACTACTGCTGCATCGACCAGGACGGCGCGCCGGCGTCGGAGCTCAACAACCTGGGCAACCTGATCGCCGCGTGCGACGCGCTGATCACGCCGATCATCGACCCCGAGCACGCGAGCTGGGAGTACCCCGCGCTGTGGGCCGACTACTTTGCCGAGTACTGCGCGAGCGGCTGGCAGGAGTACTGGTCACGTGGGTGGTGCCGCGTCGAGGCGATGATCGCGGCGGTGCGGCCGGTGGCCGCAGGCCGCGCCGCGCTGTACCGCGGCGCGATGGCCGCCGCCCTCGAAAAGGGGCGCCGCCCGCACCTCCTCTTCGGCGCCAAGGAGCAGGTGGGGCCGCAGCACACGGGGCGGCGGCCGCCGCTCTTCCTGCCGCCGCTGCTCAACTCGACCTTCGACAGGTACGCGCCCGAGGACGGCGCGCTCACCAAGGAGGCGGACCGCGTCGCGGTGCGCAATCTGTCGGAGGAGGCGCGGCGGCTCGTCAAGGAGCAGCCGGTTGGCTTCGTGGGCGAGTACCAGGGCAAGGGCGACGGCCACGGCTGCTACAATTTCGTGACGGGCGACTGGTACGAGGGGCAGATGCGCGAGGGGATCAACCACGGCAAGGGCAGGATGTGCTGGGCGACGGGCGACGTCTACGAGGGCGAGTACCAGCACGGCGACAAGCACGGCCACGGCAAGATGTCGGCGGCCAGCGGCATGGTGTACGAGGGCCAGTGGCACGAGGGGAGACAGCACGGCGAGGGCAGCTACGAGTTCCTCACGGGCGAATCGTACCGGGGTGGCTTCAAGAACGGGCTCATCCACGGCGCCGGCAGGTACGCGTTCGCCCACGGCGACGTGTACGAGGGGCAGTGGGAGGCGGGCAGCAAGCAGGGCGCTGGCACGTTCACGTACGCCTCGGGCGACGTCTACGAGGGCGAGTTCCGGAACGACGCCAGGAACGGCCACGGCGTCGAGCGCTACGTGACGGGCGAGGTCTACGAGGGCGAGTACGTCGACGGCGAGATGCACGGCCGCGGCGCGATGCGCAACCCCGACGGCAGCGTGCTGCACGACGGCGAGTGGGCCGACGGCCAGCCGGTGGGCTTCGAGGGGCCGCCGCACCTGATGGCGATGTTCTCTCGGGTCGAGTCGGTCGCCCAGTCGGACCGTGCGTCGGCTGGATAGTAGAGTGTTGTCTGTGTGTCATGATTTAGGGACTCAAAAATACCGTTGACAAACCCATTTGATCCATCGGCCGGAGCAGCAGTACGGCCACAGGTGCAAAATCATCTGAAGTGGAGGCAGTGCAGACGCCTCGCTGTCAGTCGGCCTTTTGCAGCTTGCGCCGCGTGGCAATGGCGGCAATCGATGCCTTGATGCCAAAGCCCACACACGCAGCAGCGTTTACACCCGTAGAAACGGGAGCAGGAGCAGGAGCAGCAGATACAGCAACACCAGCAGCAGCAGCACTGGCAGCAACTTCTTCGTCACCTCGAGCTTGCGGTAGTTGGCATCGAGAGCCTTGTGCCGCGCGTCATTGCGCGCCTTTTGGCGCGCATCGGGGAGCGCATGGCTAATCGATTGGCGACTGGTCGTGGGCACCGTGGCGTCCGCCGCCTCGGTCACCCCGGCCACGTCCACGTGCTGGGTCAGCCAATGTCGGGCCGACTCGAGGGCCTCCTCGGCAGTCTCCTCCTCCTTAGCCACCTTGGTTACCGCCACGATCTCAATAGACGACATACGTCAAGTAGTGTCGAGGCGACGCCGAGAGAGAGTTGCTGGCTGAAGGGAAGTGCGTGGATGCTCCGGGCAGCCTGCAACCCGGCAGCTGCATAGACTTGCGCTTTGCGCGATTGACTTGCTGAGAAAAGAAACTAGCTCGTTGGTTTTACAGCTTGAAGATAAAGACGAAAAAGGCCACACTCAATCCACATCCTCGCCCTCCTCGTCGAAGTCGCCCGGCGGCCCGAGCATCGAGTGGAAGGCGGCCTCGGCGTCGCCGCCGGCGCCGCCGAGGAAAGCGTCGCCGAGGACGCCGCCGCCGACGGCGCGGCGCACCAGGTCTATGACCTCGTGGACGCCCAGCTCGGGGTGCGCCGCCTGCAGCGTGTGGATCCACGTCATCGGCCGCGGCTGCTCCACCATGCGGTGCGCCGACGTGTGCACCTGCCCGAAGCGGCCCGCGACGGTCGTCGACGGCGACCCGCCGCCTCCACACCCACCGCACCCGCCGCCACACCCACCGCCACCGCTGTCACCGCCACTGCCGGTGCCATCACCGCCGCCGTCCTCGACGGCAGCCTCTTGGCAGAAGCCGCACAGGTCGAAGCCGATCTCCTCGGGGCAGTCGAGGCACTTCCACCGCGCGCCGCGGATCGGGTAGACGCCACAACCGTCGCAGCCGACGCCGAAGTGAGTGTAGGTCTCGAGGACCGCGTCGACTGCGGCGCTGGGGCCGCCACCGCGCGGCAGCGGCGTCGATGCGGCCTCCGCCACGTTGGCAGCCGGGCCGGCGCTCGCACCGCCACTGCCGTCGCCACTGTCGGCGGTCGCCACTGTTGGCATGCCCAGCGGCGGCGGCGGCAGCGGGGACGTCGGCTCTTCCCCGTCCTCGTCCTCCATGGTAACGTCGCCTGCAGCAGCGTCGGGGGCGCTCGAGGCGCTCGCGGCGTTGCTGACCGCGGCGGCGGCGACGGCCGCCGCGGCAGACTCAGCAGTCGCGGCCTTGTACGCGTCCGCCGCTGCCTCGGCGAGCGCGACCGCCGCGGCGGGCAGCTCGGCGTGCATGAGCGCGAGCGCCAGCTGGCACGGCTTGGGCTCGCAAATGACGCGGGCGCCGCAGCCTTCCGCGGGGCAGCGGCGCACGCGGCCGCCCCGGCTCGCGCCGTCGAGGCATGCGCCGCAGGTCAGATGGCCACAGTTGAGCACGAGTGGTGGCGATGCGAGCTGCCCGCACGCGACGCACGTGAGCGCCGCACGGGCGTCGTCGGCAGCGACGCCGCTCTCCTCGGCGGACGACGACGAAACCGACGCGATCATCGACTTGGCGTGGAACTCGTTCTCCTCGGCGTCGCGCACCTGTTCCGCCCGGCTCGCCATCTGGTCCGGGAAGCGCGCCGACAGCAGCCGGTGGAAGGCGGCCACCGGAGCGGCGAAGTGCTTGAAGCCCTGGCGGCACAGGGGGCACTGCGATGCCTGCAGCGGGTCCATCGCCTTGTGCAGGCACCAGAAGCAGAAGGCGTGGCCACACGCGCTGACGCACGGCTTGTAGAGCAGCTCAGTGCAGATCGAGCACGTGAAATCGTCGAGCGTTAGCTTTGAGGCGAGTGCCCTCGTGGGGCCGTGGGGTTGCGCGCCCGCAGCCGACATGATCAACCGGATGGCGTCGCGGTCCTCATGGCGCATCGCCTCTTGGATGTCGCCGCCGTATGGCAGCACTGGCGGCGCGTGCTCGTCGGCGGACATGACGCTGTAGGATATGGGGAGCTAGCGGCGGCGGCGGCGCGGCGAAATGGATGGCTCCATGCATTTGCATTCTTCGAGGTCAGCCCAGGTCTGCGTCTTAGCCTCCAGTTTGCTGGCCTAATGTTCCGTCTGCGGTCAGCCACCGCCACGCTGAGGCCAGCCGCAGCCACGCTGCTTCCGCACAGATGCAAGTCAATCGCCGTACCAACTGCAGACGCTGGCAAGATCCAGCGGTGGGGCGCACGGCTGGCCATCGACAACACCTACCTAAGCTACTCGCGGAACGCCATCATCTCGACGGTCGCAGGCGGCGCGCTCATACAGTACCACAAGGCGGAGGGCAAGCCTCCGCTCGCGGGCGCCGGGCTACTTTTCATGGGCGGCATGTTTATGTATGTGGGCTCCGGTCTGTATGTGATGCAGATCTACAAGCTGGCTGGCCCGATGCGGCTGAGCAGGCTCGCGGTCGCGTGGTCGCTTTTCAACGCGATATGGCCGGCCACGCTGTGGTCGATCTCACTCTCGTGCATGCTCGACGAGTACCCGCCGTGGCTGCTCGAGGGGCTACGGCGCGTCGAGGCGCACCTACCGCAGGTGCTGCACTCCTCGCTCTTCTTCGACCCGCCGGCGCTCTACCCGGTGTGCAAGGTGCTGCAGGGCGTGGTGGCGCACGAGGAGGCGCGGCTACAGACGGTGCGGCGGCACGCAGCGGGCTACTGGTCACTCACCAAGCCGAAGCGCGCGCCGCTCACTGATCTCGACGTCGTCTCCATCATCGTCCGACGGATGTGCGCCGCAACTCTCTTGAGCCGCTCGAACCGTCAGCCCAGCAGATTGGTCTGATGCTCACCCACCTCACTCCTGTGCCGGTGCAGCGAGCGGCTCACCTACCTGCAGAAGAAGCTCAACGTGTACGCCAAGTCGGATCGCGCCGTGCCGACAGCGCTCGCGGCGCCGCTGCTCGAGAAGCTCAGCACCGAGGTGTGTGCCCTCACCCGTGTGTCAACCACGCCCTCGCCCATCACCACGCTCCATCCCAGACTCGACTCTGTCCTACTTGCCACCACGCGATCCCACCGACAGCCACGCGAGCCTGCTCGTACTGTCCTCCAGGTGGAGCAGCTCGAGATGGTCCTCGAGTCGGACGCCTCGCCGCAGCACGACCAGTTCTCGACGACATGGTGGATGGCGTCGCTGCTCTCGTCCGAGCACCGCCAGCTGCGCGACGAGCTCGACGCGTGCAGGGCGCTCTCGCGCCGCATCATGGGCGTCAAGTTCACCGCGGTCGAGTTTGCGGCGCGCGGCCAGGCGGGCGTGCGGCCGCCCTCGCCCGAGGAGGAGGCGACCAACCGCAGAGCCTCCACGCTGTCCTCGAGCCCGTCGGGCCGCATGCCGCCGGGTGCGCGTTGAGTGTGATGGTACACGATGTCCACATGGATTTCGATTTATCTGTATTACTAGGTAAGCGCAGAACGGCTTGCATCGTGCACTGTACACGTGTGTTTTTGCCTAGGTTGTGTGCTGGGTATAAGAGACTGTAGGTAAGCAAAGATGTAAATCTAAAAAAAACTTGACTGCATTCAAGTTTTTGTCAATGCATGCGCAGGGCGCTCCAGTCATGCGCTCCGCTCCGCGTGTCATCCGCTCCGCTCCGCGTGTCATGCGCTCTGCTCCGCGACCTGGCGTCGCGGCCCTGCTGCTCTCCACGCTCGCGGCCGCCTCGGCGCAGTCGCTCGACTTCAGCATGCCTGAGTTCCTGCACGACCAGCAGCGGTTCCAGCAGCAGCTGACCGAGAGCCGATGGACGGCCAACCCGATGCCCTACATGGACGGGCTCTCGTCGGCCGTGCTGCAGCACCCGTACACGGTGCTGTGCGACGTGGACGACACCATCTTCGTCACTTCCTTCACGCTCAACCACGTGGTCAGGCTCAAGATGACCACGAAGCAGCGGGCTCAGTACAAGGTCTTTGTCAAGGGCGGCGAGCTCGACGGACCCGTCGGCATGGCCCTCGACGTCGCGAGCTACAACACGTCCGTGCGGCTGCTCTATGTGGCGTCGTTCACCAACGACCACATTCTGCGGATCGACGCCGAGACGGGCGATCTGCTGGGCAAGTTTGGCAACGAGGAGGAGATGGACTGCCCGGAGGGCATCGCTCTCGGGCCCGACGGCACGCTCTACGTCGTGTCGTTCCTGCTGCCGTACATCGTGCGCTACCAGCCGGAGAGCGGCCGCTTCCTGGGGCAGTTCGCGCCACCGCCGCTGCGCGGCGCGCCCACGCCGCGCCGCGGCCCCGGCGTGCTGCTCGGAGCCGAGGACCTCGCGTTCGACGTCTCCGGCGACCTGCACGTGACAGCGTACCACGCGTCGGCCGTCTTCAAGTACAACGGCAACACGGGCGCGCTGGAGACTAGCTACGGCAAGGGTGTCCTGCGCGGCCCGGTGGGCATCACGTGCGGGCCCGACGGCGACATGTACGTGGCCTCGTACAAGGACAACCAGGTGATGCGCTTCGAGCCCACCGGCCGCTTCGTCGGCGTGGCCGCGGGCACGACCGATCAGCGCGTGGGCAAGCTGCGCATCTCTGGCCCGGCCGGGATCGCCTTCGCCGACGATGGCACCTTCTTCGTCACGTCGCACGTGGCGGGCACGCTCACGCGCTTCAACAGCTCGACGGTCCCGACGCGCACCTGGCGCGTCACGGGCACGGGCACCTAGCGCCCAGGGCTTCCGTCACCCGTCAGGTCGAGTATGTACAGTGTAGTAGGTAGACGTGGAGCGCGTGCGAAGAGCGCACATGTACTTTATAAACACAAATCATGTAGACGTGAGGATCAAGTCATCAAGTCTCGACCGACTGCGTCACGATCAGCTACCGCTACCGCCAGACGGCCGTCTCCCAAATGCCTCAAGGGTCAGAACACAGAAGTACGCCGATCGCGCCGAGTACGCTCGCATCCAGGCGGGAGAGCGCTTCATCGCCAACCGAAGCGAACACTCTCAGCACTCCCAGAACGTCGCGCGCGGGGGGGTGCTCAGCGCGGGGCTGCACCGCACGAACCGGCTGCCGTCCCAAGCGAGGCGGACGCGCGGCGGCACCGCGACCGGCGCGTGGTCGCCGTCCCGCAGCGGCTGCGCCGCGCTGCCGACGTGCTCGCCGTCGAGCCAGACGTGCAGGCCCGCGCCGAGGCCGTACCTGTCGCCGGCCGCGTCGTAGGCGACGGCGACGTCGCGGCCGCGCAGCGACAGCCGCGTGACGAGCCACCAGCGCAGGTGTGTGAGCGGCGCGAGCTCGAGGCCGTCGTCGGTCGCGCGCACGCCGACGAGCCCCGAGAGCACGAGGTCGTTGAACGTCGAGTGGAAGTAGTGCGTGCCGCGCGCGCGCAGCGGGTCGCGCGGCCCGCCCAGCCCGCCCGTGCCGGACCACGGCGAGATGCCGTGCAGCTTGCGCCGCGTGATCCAGTAGCCGTCGTCGGGGTGCAGGTCCTCGTCGACGTGCGGCGGCAGCAGCTGCTCGGCGTGCGAGCGCGTGTGCGCGTGCGCGTACGTGACGAGCAGCCGCTCGAACGTCGCGCGCGACGCCGTGCGCTGGCTCGGGTAGGTCTGGAGCAGGTTGACCAGCGCGGTGCCCGCCTTGCACGTCTCGTACGGCCAGACGCCGCCGTTCCAGTTGCACTGCGCGCGGTTGGAGAAGTTGTAGCAGCCGCCGTTGCGCCGCTCCGTCGTGCGCGGGCCCCACTTGGCGCCAAACCCCGCCGGGTCGTCGAGCTCGCCAAAGGCCTCGGCGTACGTCGCCACCTTGGCGGCGTCGTCCCTCGGTATCGCCGAGAAGTACCATGGCGACGTGAGCCCCATGAGCTCGCGCACCTGCGCGCATGATGGCCGTCGTCCAACGAAACGCGGCGAAAATGTCGACACTTGGGCAGCCCCGAGCCTCACGCCTCGAGCCCTCAGGTGCCGTCCGAGGAGCTGATGCTGGCCAGCTGTGGCACACTGCCAAGACGGCGACTACTCTGACCACGCGCGCGCACCGTGACGCGCTTGCCCTGCGGCCACCCTCGCTCGGGAGGGCACGTGCGCTTGCGGTCGCACGCGAGGCAGCCGAAGTAGGTCTGCACCTCGCGTGAGCGCTTGAGGCGGTTCATCCGCTGCAGCTCCTGGTGGAGGTTGGGCGGCGGCGGCTGCGCCTCGGTCACAAAGAACTTGAGGCGCGGGTCCCACAGCCGCTGCTCCAAGACCCGCTGCCACTTGGCCGCCTCCGCCGCGAAGAAGGCGCTCTCGCTCGTGTTGCGCAGCGCGGCGGCGATGGCCGCGAGCGCGCTCGCTTCGCCAAACATGACGGCGGTGATCGTGGGGCGGCAGCCGTCGAGCCCGGCCGAGTTCTCCTGCCCGTCGGCGTGGCACGACTGGAAGATGCAGCCGGCGCGCGCCGCGTAGTGCGTGCGCTGCCAGTCGCGGTAGTTGTCGGCGAGGAGCGGGAAGAGCTCCGCCGTGATGCCCTCGGCGGCGCCGCGCCGCTGCAGCAGCAGCGAGCGCTGCCAGAGCGCGTACGCCGGCCAGAAGGTGTACTGCTTGCGCCAGCCCTGCCCCAGGAACCAGAAGCGCGCGTAGTCGTCGATGACGGACGCGTCGCGCAGCCAGCGGCCCTCCATCATGTGGTGGCCCGCCGGAGCGACGATCGTGTTGTGCGCGCCCGACCAGAAGACCTTGTGGAGGAACTCGGTCACGACCCAGCAGCCCTCCGCGGGCGACGAGCACGCGCGCAGCTTGTCGCCGCGCCGCATGTGCAGGTGGAAGAGTCGCCAGCGGTACCAGTACGTCAGCGTCACGTCGGCGTCGGCGCACTCAAAGTGCGGCACCGTCTCCTCAACCCACGCGAGCGACTCGTTGAGCACGTGCTTCCACTTGGAGGGATCCACCCTCGGCGGCGGACCCAGCTTTCGCACGGGTGGCGGCGGTGGCGGCGACGCCACGGCCTCCACCGTCGCGACCCGCTGGGAGGAGGAGGCCTTGCTCGGCGCGGAGCGCTCGGTGGGCGACGCGGTGGTGGCAGCGGCCGGTCGTTTGAAGACGTGGTCCGCGAGCGTGTGGCCGATGGCGAGGCCAACGACGACGGCGCACGCCATCTGACACCACCGCTGCCAGGCGCAGTCGCTCCGGCGGCGGTGGCGGCCGGTGGCGCTGGCGCCGCTCGTCAGCAGGCTCATCTGCTCGACGCCCTCGTCGTCGTCGTCGTCGTCGTAGTCGTCGGAGTCCTCGTGCACGGCGCTGCGCAGGGCCGCGGTGGCATCGTCGCCGTCGGCCGCGCCGCCACGGTGGTGCTGCCGCATCGCGTGATGTAATAACAGTAGCGCTGGCGCCTTGCAAGTTCTGCATGCTGCATCAGTGGGGTAGAAGCTGGCAAACGCGTCGCCTCAATAGCCTCAATAGCCTCAATCAGTGCTTTCCGATCGGCACCCGGGCCACACACCGGGTCCGGCTATGAGCAGTCTGGATGCTGTGCTTCGGCAAGGTGTTCGAGGTATGTAGTTGAGGTAAGCTAACAGCGTTAAACAGCGTTAAACAGGTTGGGGTAATCGCTGGCAAACGCGTCGCCTCAATAGCCTCAATAGTCAAGAATAGTGCTTAATATCAATAGCCCTTAAAACACGTGAGTCTGTGTTCTTAAGAAACATCTAGCCTCTATAGGAGGGTCTTCTAAAGCGCTTAGCACGCTTCTGTCAAGTCTCGATTGGCGGCTCGTCAGATGCTGACCAGTACGCGGCACCGTAGTTACACGTCAGCTCGTCGCCTTGAGCGAGATCGCGCAGCGCGTAAAAGTGTATGGCCGTGTTTGGCCCGAAGATCTGCGTTGCCTTGCGCACGGTTGCGCTTTCGCACGCATGGTTCATTATGGGCGCCAAGCCGCAGCCTTCAGACGCGCCGTCGATGTACGTGGTTCCAGTGATGCGAGCGGCGTAGGGCCCCTGCCCGTCAGGATATCGCTCAAAGAACGCCTGCTCTGAGAGCCGCTCTCCTCCATAGTCGAACAAGTACGTGTCTGCCACGATAGGCCGCGCGCAAAAGAGACCCCTGCCCTTGCCCCGCACCTCCTGCACTTCATAGTAGTCCTCAGCCAGCGGGGAGGCACTCTCCTCATACGACATTGTGGCCGCGAGCCACGTCGCACCGCCGGCTGCCAGCAGTGAGCAGCAAAGCGTTCCATCGAAGATACCCGCGTAAGCGCCTAGTGCCGCGGCAGAGGCACCCAGCGCACCGCCGGCAAGCAAGCCAGCAGAGCGCACCCGCCGGCGAGCCTGCACCTCGTCCAAGAGAGAGGGCCCAGGCGCACCACCTCATCCCTACGTCCTAACGCAGATTCACAAGAGATTCACACCTTGATCGGCTATTCACCTTACGGTGGAACAGCGGCGAAGCAGGGCGCCTGGGAGGACGGAGAGAGGGACGGCGTGGTCCCTCTCTCCGGCCCCACAGTCGTGGGGGGTCGAAGAGAGGTCAACCTGCG
>Ga0209713_10002545_pt1 | contig 11332 bp, 7 predicted proteins | sample ArcOceMetagenome_3_FD_187444 | JGI IMG/M metagenome (GOLD analysis project Ga0209713, IMG submission 187444) | Marine eukaryotic phytoplankton communities from Arctic Ocean - Arctic Ocean- Svalbard ARC20M Metagenome (SPAdes) (version 2) | ecosystem: Environmental > Aquatic > Marine > Oceanic...
CCCGCCGCCCCGCCCGCCGCCCCGCCCGCCGCCCCGCCCGCCGCCTCGCCCCCCGCCTCGCCCGCCGCCACCCTGCTGGTCGCCGCCTCGCCTGCTGCGGCCTCGCCTGCCGCCGCGCCCGCCTCGGCTCGGCGAGTGTCCAAGCGGCTCGGGGACGTCGTCGGGTACTGGGAGGACTTTTCGGCCACACGGCAGCCACGCCCTGTCGGCGCTGAGGAGGGCGCTGCCAGCGACGGCGACCAAGGCGCTGAGGGGGGCGCTGGCAGCGACGGCGACGAGGTGGACGCCACCATGGCCGACTCCACCCCTGCCGGCGTCGACGCCGACGCCACTGCCGCCTTGCCCGGCGACGCGGCAGCGGACGAGATGCCAGCGTGGCTTCTGGCCGCGGAGACGGCCGTCTCGGCGCTCAGAGGCGACGAGGCGCCGCAGTCGAGGCCGCGAGAGGAGGACGATACCCCGCCGTGGCTCCTCTCGGCGCAAGTACTGCTGCGCGACTCGCCTGAGGTTGCCGAGTCGGCGGCGACGACCACCACCACGCCCCCGTCAGTCTGCAGCGTCGGGCGCCCACGGCGCACCTCGTCTGCGGGCATCACGGAGTTCCCTGGCTTGAAGCGCATGCTCACCACGCCGATCATGTCACCTCTGGCCGCGCTCAAGCAACGAGAACCAGAGCTGGACCCGAGCCTCGCCCTCGACTGATGAGTGCGAGCGCTCGATCTCCGCCCCAATGCGCGCATGGCATTTCGGGAAAATGTTTCGCAAGTTTTATTGTATTTTAATCCATTTTTTTCTTAAAGTTCAACGCCGTGCCCCGTAAGTCGAGGATACCAAATTCGGGTCAGAGTACCGACACATTCTTTCCGCCTCGAAGTCTCCTCAATGGGGAAGCCTGGCCCACTGAGTGGGCATGTCAGGAGTCAGAGGTGAATGATATCGGTCTTTGCTACTCGCTAGGCTTTTAGGAAAACGGTCTGTAGATATAAGACGGGAAAACCTATGGCTATACACGCCAAACCTACAGACCTACAATCGAGAGTGAGAAAGTGACATGACCCCCGCCCATACCATTCGTTCGTTCGCCCCCGTGGCGCCACCCGAGCTACCCGAGCTCAGGCGCCCTCACGCCCGCCCAGCCCATCGCCCTCGCCCGCCGCCCAAAGATGGCGCGGGTACTGATACTGATACTGATACTGATACAGTATCAGTATCAGTATCAGTATGGCGCGGGGTAAACCTTAGCAGCGGCCTTCAAACTTGTCGCGTTCTCGTGGCGGACGCTGCCCGCCGACATGCCCGCCCATCGATGCGCCGTGCTGCTTTTTGCCGGACTGCCCGCACTGAAGGGAAGCGAGTCGTGCAGTTATGGCGCGTACACGGGTTGCATCGACACCATGTGCTGCTGGCAGGAGGGTGCGCTCAGGCCCCCGCGGTCATACTGCCACGCCGTCGCCCACATGCAAATGCTGCTCCGCAGGATTCGGCTGCTTCAAGAAGAACGGCCGCCAATATGCACAGTGTCGACCAATGGGCCAGGGCTCCTGTGTCGACGACAGCAGCTGGCTGTGCCCTGATAGCTGGATCCCGACACCACCGCCCGCGCCGAGCCCATCACCGGCGTCACCTCTACCTCCGCCATCACCGTCGCCGCCGCCTTGGCACGACCCGTTCTTTGATACTCAGGACCTGCCGCCACCCTCCCCACCGGCGACTGTTTCTCAGCCGCAGGTGCAAGCGAGTAGCGTGGACGAGTCGTCAATTTCAACGATCGACGCCGGTGGTGCCACTGCTCCAGGCGACACGGCGGACGAGCTAAGGGCACGGCTCGCTCGCCAGCGGGAGAAATCGCAGCAGCTCGCCTCCGAGCTGGCCCTCTTCCAGACGACGACGGCGCTGCTGTTGGTCGCACTCACGGTCGTGGCCCTGTGGATGCGCTTTGGCTCGCGGCTCGGGCTTCAGAGACTTTCAGCCTGCGCGATGCCGGCAGGTGATGACGAGTCAGGTGAGGCGCCTGGCCGCGTGCCTTGGTGGGAATTCTGGAGGCGGCCCGCGTGGAGCGAGGCGCTCGACGAGGCTGCTGAGCGCGTTGAGGACGGCGACGAAGCGACGGCGTCAGCTCACAAGCAGCGGGGTGCGGCGCCGCCTCCGAGCGTACGTGCCGCGCAGTGGCTGGATGAGGAGCAGCAGCTGTCCATGTGTGTGCGGCCGAACCCGCCCGGCGCTTGCAAGATCGATGGGTAAGCTCATGGCGTCTCCGGTGCACTTGTAGAGACTTGTAGCTCGAGGGGGTGCCAGGTAGTAGGTAGAGGAGAATGAAATTTCTTTTGAGGAGAACTAGGGGAGCGCTGCACGTCAGAATGCGACGTGACTGCACGCGTCGACCGCGCACGACACATTGGCAGCACCACTCGCGCCGAGGGTCAGGCGCAGCACCACGACCACGCCATCGAGGGGCGACGCACCCTCATTGTCGTGGGCGCGCGCTGGTGTCGCTGACGTCGCCAAGACAGCAGCTGGCGCCACGAGCGTCAGCTGCACTGCCTCAGCCGCAGCGCCCAGCACACCGAAGCGCAGGACGACACCGTCGCGCGCGTCGTCTTCCCCCATCAGTAGCCGCTGTGGCGAGGCGGGCACGTATTTGCCCGCGTTCCCTCCGGCTCCCAGCTCCCCGAGCAGCACCCAGCCAGACGGGAGAAGCGGCGCGGCCAGGAAGAGGGCGAATGTGTGCACCTCCGCGGAGGGTGGTGCGCCCGTGCCGACGCCCAACGGGTTCGACGCGTCCCACAGGGCGAGGCAGCTGCGCGCCGGCTGGCCGTCCTCGCACGGCGGCGGCGTAACCACCACGCCGGCCTCGCCATCCGCGGCACGTCTCTCCACCGTCGCGACCAGAAAAGTGCTGCCGTCGGGTGGTGTTGGCCACAGCTCGCTCGTGGCGACAGGGCGGCCTGCGGCGGAGGAACCGTCGACGTTGGTCGCGAGCACGCACCACCACGACGGCAGCGCCACCGCCGCGGCGGCGACCGCGCCCAAATCGAGGCGGGCGTTGGCGCGCTCGTCGGTTCGAGGGTCTGCGCTGGCCGCCGGCCCGGCGGGTGCCACCCACACCTCGGCGCCGGGGCCGCCGAGGGCGGTGTAGTAGCGCTCTAGGCGCAGCGCGGGCGCGGCGGGCTTGAGGATGGTACCGTCGGCGCGCGTGGCGCGGGAGAGCAGCGAGGCGTCGGTCGCGCCGACGAGGTCGCCAAAGCCGACAGGCCCCGTCGAGAGCACGGCGGTGATCGCGTCGTGCGCCATGTTGGGGCGCGACGAGCCGGTCGCCCAGCGCGGGTCCGCCGTCTGCGTCGCGTTCGTCCAGAGGACGTCGACCATCGGCCGCAGCCCGAGCGCCGCGAGCAGCAGAGAGTTGTCGCCCAGCTGCACCCAGCGGGTGGTCTCGAACCACGGGTGCGGATTGGCGTCGGCGGTGCAGCGGCTGACGGTGTGCGCGCCGCGCGCCACCGACGCCAGCAGGTCGCCGGGCGCCGCCGTGTCCATGCGGATCGGCAGGCCGCGCGCGAGCGCCGCGTCGGCAAACGCCTGATCGGCGGCGGCCTGCTCGTCTGTGCCGTTGACGCGCGCGTCGTCCGACAGCCACACGCTGTCGAGCCCGTCCCACACGAGCGCGCGCAGGTTGGCCGCGCCCACCAGCTCGTCGAGCCGCGCGCGCCAGAAGGGCGCCGCGTCGGCGGCGCCGACGGAGAGGCCGCGGAAGCGCACGTCGAAGGGCGGCGATGCGTAGACGTTGGCCGGCGCGAAGAACTTGACGATGAGCATCATCGGCAGCCCGACGGCGGCGAGCCCCGCCGGGAAGTGGAAGGGCGACGCGCTCAGGTTGGCGGCGGACGAGCCGCCCGCGCAGCCGCCGAAGGGCTCGTGCGACCACCAGAACGGGTCGTTGTGGTAGAGCGAGACGCTGAGCGAGAGCGAGCGGTGGTAGGCGTCGAGCCGCGCCAGCGTCCGCCCCATCGGCTCGCACGGCCACTGCGGCGACGACGCGTTGGTGCACATTGGCCAGTAGTCGCAGTAGTTCTCGGCGGCGCCGCCGTCGGTCTCGTAGTGCAGCGCGCGCGACAGCACGTCGTCCGCCAGGCTGAGCTTGGCCGCGGTGGGCGCCGCGCCGTGGCTGCGCCGCAGCACGCGCCCCCACGCGTACGCCGCCGCCGTCACGCCGACGCCGGTGCCGCCCGCCAGTGCGAAGCGGAGCTCGTACCCCGGCGGCAGCGCCTGGACCATGCCCTGCGCGCCGGCGACCAGCCGCGTGCCGCTCCGCGAGAGCACGCCCACCTTGAAGGCCGAGCTCGCGCCCAGCATGATGGCATCGGCACGCGCGCGTTTGGGGCTGCTCCCATTCGCAAACATCAGCATCGGGCCGGAGACCAGGCCACCCGTCCACCGGCTGAAGTCGGCGCTTTGGCCCGGCCCAGCCGGCCGCTCGAGCTGGTGCATGCCGAGCAGCGCGTCACCGTTCCAGCTCACGAATCCCAGGCCTGCCGCGGAGCCGGCGGGCGGCAGCACAAAGCTCGGGAACTCGGTGCTCGTATTGATGGCGACCGGCCGGCCGAGCCGGGCCGTCTGACGGACGCTCAGTGGCGAGGTCGCCGTGCCGTTGGCGCCACCGCTGCCGAGCCGCGTGAGAAAGTCGAAGGCGTCGAGCTCGGAGTAGTACCGGATCGTCGTCAGCAGCTCGGCGCAGCTTCCCGCTCGCCATGCCCGCTCGACGCCTTGGTACGGGCCAAGCGTCGCGTCCTGGCCGCTGATCTTCTTGGTCGCCCCAGAGCCGACGAGAGCGTGCCCACCGTTGGTGGCGTACCGTTCGCCTCCGCAATGCAGCGCGATGGCGCCCTCGGTCAGCCAGGGCGTACTGCCGCCCTGGATCGATGCCGAGTAGTTGAATGTGCGCAGGTCGACGCTGACAGTCAGACGGCTGCCGGCGGTCCACATGGGGGTTTGTAGGTGTTGGAGGGAGCGGGCTTGGGCCTTGGAGTACCGACGCGGTACAAAAGACTTGTGTCGGCGTCACCGACGAAAAAGCATGCAGGCGCGTCGCAAGCCGTGCATGCACGTGGTGTAGCGGGCAAGCACATCGCCGAATAGCCTCAATAGCCACTGTGATGGCCGAGGTCTGCCCCGCGACCGACGCACCTGCCACCGAGCGCTTCGACTGTCTCAACTCGTCCTCCGGCCGGCTGCCGCTGCCACTGCAGTGGGGCGACAGGCCAGCTCGTCAGGTCCCACTGTGGATCCAATGGGAGGACTTTGCGCGTCCCACACGAAGACCTTCCTTCGGGCGTGCAGGCTTTGTCGTTCGTGCAGCTGGGCGCGCATTGCGGCAAGAACACGTACAATTGCGCACAGGGCGGTGACCCACTCTGGTCGTACGTCACGATGTGCGGCTGGCGTGGCGTGGCGGTCGAGCCGTCGACGCCCGCCTTCAAAGCGCTGTGCCGCAACTATGCACGATGGCCACGCGTGCGGCCGCTGCGCGCGGCGGCATCGAATAGCTCGCAGGGCGGCGGAGTGCTCATGCGTGGTGGCGGCGAGATGAACCAGCTCGTGTTCTCCGGCTCGCACCCGTATCTCCACGCGCGAGCACGCCAGCTCAACGAGAGCGTGCCCGTGCTCAGCCTGCTCGAAATCTGGCGGCTCGACGCTGTCGTCAAGCCGGTCGACGTGCTCGTCTTGGACGTGGAGGGCACCGAAGCGCGCATTCTCGCTAATGGTGGCGGTGGGCTACCCGCGCTGCCCGCGAGCGAGCTTCCGCGGATGGTGCTCTTTGAGCACCAGCACATGGGTCGGCCGGATCGGAGGCGCGTGCATGAAGCGCTCGGTGCGCGTGGCTACCGCTGGGTGGCGGACCTGTTGTACGTTGACCACCGCAACCAGAGTCACTGTCGATGCCCAGACAATCGCCACCTCAAGACGTGCCAGTGCTGGAATAATCCAGCAAACCGGCTGTATGGCCTTCCGAGCAGGGAGTCGGGCGCACAGCAGGCAGGGCCGCCGCCCCTCGTAGTCAGCATACGCAGCGGTATCTCGTATCCGGCGACAGAGCTTTAGTCTAGTCTTTCGTTATGTGAAGTACCTGCAGTAGAAAATGGAACAATAATGATGATCATGATTCGACCGACGACTACGCAAACCAGCTGAGAAAACCGCCAGACGGCTTGCGCTGCAGGTCGCCGAGAGGCTGCATTGGCACCGGCTTGGGCTGCGGTGGCGGCGCCGCCACCTTCTGCATCTCCGTCGGAAGCGCCTCATCGGGCTCGCCCGCGGCCTGCGCCTTGAGGCGGCGGCGGTAGAGGTCGGCGGCGGGCGTGTAGTAGCGCATCGCGAGCGGCAGCGCCTGCCACACGGCCGCCGAGACGCCGACGCCGTCGCCGGCGAGGAAGTCGCGCATCTTGGCGTTGCCGCCGCTCTTGAGCGCGCGCAGCTCCCCCTCCTTGAGCGCGTCCAGCGTGAGCGAGCGCACGAACGAGATGTGCACGCCGAGGCCGCGGTGCGCGCCGGCGCACTCGATGCACAGCAGCACGCCGTACGTGACCGACGTCCACGGCTCGACGAGCGGGCCGGCGCCGCAGTCGAAGCAGCGGTCGTTACCCGCCATCTGCATCACGCGCATCACCTCGTGCCCCGCCGCGAGATCGGCGGCGGCGGCAGCAGCCGCCTTGGCTGCTGTGGCCGCCGCCGCCGCCTCGCCGCCCTCCGACTGCGCCTCCGCGTCGACCAGCCTCGGCCTGGTCTTGATCACCGGCGCCGCCTGGACGCCTGGCTCCGTCCAGAGCCGCACTGGCGGCGGCAGCACGTCGCTAGGCATCATTTTCAGCCCCAACGACGACGGCGCGGCGCTGGCGGTGGGGGCGGTGGTCGGAGTGGCATCCTCCTCCACTTGCCTCCTCAGCTCCTGCTGCTCTCGCTCCGCGGCTCTCGAGTGCGCCGCCTGCGCGGCCTCGTGCCTCGACGCCTCGGCAGCTGCGTCTTCGCGTGCTGACTGCTCCTGCTCCTGCAGCTCGCGTGCGCCCGAGCGGTGGCGCGCCGCCTTGAGCTGCTCCTCGGCGGCCTCGTCTCGTGCCAACTCCTCGGCCTGCACCAGCGTCGCCGCTTCTGCCTGCCAACTCTCAGATTTGCGTAGAGCCGCTGCCGCCGCCGCTGCACGCGTCTGCTCCTCGGCGTCGGCTGCGGTGGTGCCATCGGCGATTATCGCGCTGCTTGCGTCGTCAGCAGCTGGCGCAGCCGCAGCTGGCGGCTCGGCATCGACGTCAGCGGCGCCGCCGGCGTCTTCGGGAGTGGGCGGCTCAGCGACGGCTGGACGGTTCTTCTTCTTCCTCTGCTTGCTCGGCATTAGTCTGGGGTGGGGGGCGTCGATTGGCCAGGACGTCGCGTCGATCGGATAGGAGGGCGGACGACGACGCAGGAGGTGGGGGACGTCAAGGCGAGCTTCATCTTTTGCGGAGCCTCGCTGTGAGCGACATACGTGGAGGCTGTGCGTCGGGGCCCAGGCCTGCAGCTGCCGTCACGATGGGCGTCCTGACGGTGATGCTCCGGATAGCGCAGCTCCCGGTGCGCCGCCGAGTGCACGCGCCGCTCGACGCACCCGCACAACGAGCCTGCGGGCCTCACCGCCGCCCGCCCGCCGCCGTCTGCAGATCTTGGCCGTGATGCTCTACTTCGTGGCGTGGCAAGGCACCATGCTGGCCAAGGAGATGCGATACATCAAGCTGACGCCCGAATGGATCAAAACTGTGCGAGCCCACACACCAGCGGCCCGCACACACGGAATGCGGCGCTCGCCTCTCTGACGCTTCTGTCGTGCCTGTCGTCGCGGCGCAGCCGATGCACTGCAACTACATCGAGGAGTATGGGAAGACCTACGTGGGCAGCAAATGGGAGACGAAGCACCCGTACCTGGGCTGCCATCCCAAGAAGGGCTACACGGTCAAGGATTTGGTGCGTCGCTCGCCGCTCGTAGCCGCTACGCCTCCCTCACCAGCCCTCGCGTCGGTCCGGCGGAGCCGAGGCGTCCCTCGCACAGCGCACCACCCCTCGCACACCGCGCCGCCAGCTGAGTCGCTGCGCCGCGCTCTCTCGCAGCAAAAGTCCGTGCCGCCGCTCAAGTGGACGCCGACCGACCTCGCGAAGATGGCCGAGAGGAACTCGCCCTACTCGGTGCAGGACATCTTCGCCCTGTTCATGGACCGCGGCCAGCTGGCGTAGGTGGTGTGTCCGTGTAACAATATCCGTTCTCTGTGCTTCCGGAGGCGTCTTTGGCATCGGAGCCAGTGCGCTGGTTTGCCCCCTTGTCCCGAGCTATGTTTGGCATCTAGAGTCCTGCGCAGCCGCCAGCCGTCGTCCTCTCCACCGCCAAGCCTAACATGGATCCTGTGGCGCCCCCTGGTCCGTGGCCTCGCTCGTCAACCACGAAGGGCGCGGCGGTCACGCCTTCGCAGGAGAGCAGCTCGCTTCTTGGCACCCAGAAACAGGCCGCCACCTCGGCCGCCGCAAAGACGCTGCTGACGGCCGTGACCGTCGAGGCCAAGAGCGACATGAAGACGGCCAAGAACTTCCTGCGGGAGGGGCCGATGGTGCTCAAGGGCTACTGCTTCCTCGCGTGCGCCGCGTGCATGGCCGTCGCCATCACGCAGATGATCGGCAACATTGGAGATCCGTTCGGGTTCATTGTTTCCGTCTACGCGTTTGTCTTCGCGTTTGTCGGCCTGATCCTCGAGGGCTCCGGCCTTAGCTGCAGCCAGAGGTACAAGGCGACCATCGAGGTGTGGATGAAGGTGCTGGCGCGCGTGTGGGGCCGCGGCACCTTCTACCTGCTGGTCGCCGGCATGCAGTTTGCCGAGGGCGGCGTGTGGGCGTACGTGGTCGGCTTCGGGCTCGTCTTCGCGGCCATCGGCTCCTTCGTCCTCTCGTACTATGCCTCGCACAAGCTGCGCAAGCTGCACAACGCGATGATGTCGCAGTACTGCTCCACGACGGACGAGGCGTCCGTGCGCGACGCCTTCAAGCGCATGGACGCCAACGGCGACGGCGTGCTCGAGCGCGAGGAGCTCGCGGTGCTCTCGCAGCAGCTCGGTGTCAACATACGCGCAGCCGAGCTCGTCGCGATCTTCGACATGCTCGACAGCGACAGCGACGGCAAGGTCACTTTCGACGAGTTCTACAGCTGGTGGTCGGGCAGGAAGGGGGAGTACACGCATCCGTGGGTGTAGGTGTGAGTGTGGCATGTCTCGTTTTGCATGCTTGAGTGTTGTTACCCCTGACACTCCAAACTATGCATCCGACGCGCACGCAGCGCGCGGGCCGGTCGCGAGCGCCGCCCGCGCCTCCCACTCGGTCGCCCCGACGAGAGTCGACCCCTCCTCCCCCCTCGCCGGAGTCGACGAGGTCGCCGGGCCGGCCGCCGCCACCGCGGCGGTCCCGGCGAGCGAGGTGGGGAGCTGGCAAGCAAAAAAGTTTCCTCCCCCCCCCACAAAATTTCCTCGCCTCCGGCGTGCTCCAAAATAGGCAAGCGAGCCGAAAAAAGCAGAGACAGGTTTTTTGTGCTTGCTGCGCAGCTCCTGGAGCCACGGCTATGCTCCGATCCCCACCACCGCTCCCGCCGTGGTACGACGGCCTGTGGAGCACGCTTGCAGATGCACCACCGCTCCCTCCGTTCGCGCCGTGGCCTTCGCCTCCGTCGCCTCCATCGCCTCCGTCACTACCACCACCCTCTCCGGAGCCACCACCTCCGAGGCCATCACCACCGCCCTCTCCTCCTTCGGTGCCACCACCGCCTCCGATGCCGTCGCCGCCTCCTCCTTGTCCTCCTCCTCTACCACCCTCGCCCCTACCCCCACCACCACCGTCGCCGCCTCCAGTATCTCCGCCTCCACCTCCTCCTCCCCCGACGCCTCCGCCCCCGACACCTCCACCACCCTCTCCTCCTCCTCCACCCTCTCCACGACCGTCGCCGCCACCCCCATCCCCTCCACCACCCTCTCCACCGCCACCGAGGGGGCTGCCCGAGTGCTGGCCACGTTGCCGGAGTCCGCCGCCGCCTCCGTCTCCTCCTCCACCTCCCTCGCCGCCTCCTCCGCCACCATCGCCGCCTCCTCGGCCGCCACCGCCGCCACGCCCCCCTCCGGAGCCACCCTCGCTCTCGCCTTGCCCGCCGCCGATGCCGCCGTCGACACCGATCCTAACGCCGACGCCGACGCCGACGCCGACGCCGACACCAGGCCTGGCTGTGGGCACGCGCGGGCGTGTGCCGCCGCCGCCCTCGCCGCCACCCTCGCCGTCGCCGCCCCCTCCCTCGCCGCACCCACCGCCCGGCCACGCCACACTCGAAGCCATCGCCGCCGCCTCCCTCGGAGGGATGGGCTCCGCTGCGATCGAGGCCGCCGGGGCCGCTGCGGGCGTCGCCGAGGCCGCAGGGCTGCCGGCGATCGCCGCGGCGGCCGCGGGGCGTGCGGCCGCACGTGCCACGCACCTGGGACGGAACCGCCACGAGGCTGCCGGCGACGCAGCCGCCGCGGCGGCCGCGGCGCACCGCGCGATGGAGGCGGGGCCGGAGGAGGCGGCGCGTGCCGCGGGCGCCGCCGCAGCCGAGGCGCGCATGCGCGGCGGCGCGTCCGAGGAGGAGGTCGCGACGGCAGGCGAGGCGGCGGCGGCGGATGTGCTCGCGCGCGTCCAGGAGGCGTCTCGCCAGGTCGACGAGCGGCGGAAGTGGGACGCGCTGGCCGAGACGCGCGCGCGCGACGTCGCGGAGGCGGAGATGAGACGGCGTGAGAGCGCGCAGCGGGCACGTGCCGCCGCCACCGCCGCCGCCACCGCCGCCGCCATCGACGCCGCAGCGGGTGCGGCGGGGAGCGAGGCGGCGGCGGCGCTCGCGGAGGCCGCAGCCAAGGCAACGCTGCCATCGCAGCCGGGCCGCGGCAACACGTTTGCGCAGGCGGCGGCGGCGCGCGATGCGGCGAGGGCTGCGGCGACGCAAGCCGCGCAGGAGGGCATGGGCCTGGTTGCCATCGCCGTCGCGGGCCGCGCCGCGGGTCTCGCGACGACGACAAAGGTGCTGTTGGGCGGCGGGGGCGGCAGCGCTGCGGAGGCGGGGCGTGCGGCGTGCGAGGCGGCGCAAGCGGCGCTCAACGAGGGCTTGGACTCTGCGGCCGCGGAGGTGGCGGGGGTCGCGGCGGGCACTGCAGTGTCAAATGGATACCCGCGCTCGGCGGCGGCGGAGGCGGGGCGCACGGCGGCGAGGGCCAGTGACGGCGGCGCCACCGCCGAGCAGGCTTTTGCCTTCGGCAGGAGGGCA